>Ga0209633_10005359_pt1 | contig 11272 bp, 3 predicted proteins | sample Cruoilmetagenom1_FD_187290 | JGI IMG/M metagenome (GOLD analysis project Ga0209633, IMG submission 187290) | Oil polluted marine microbial communities from Coal Oil Point, Santa Barbara, California, USA - Sample 1 (SPAdes) (version 2) | ecosystem: Environmental > Aquatic > Marine > Oil seeps ... | reverse complement strand
TGCCATATAGCTACTTGAGTATACCGTTGACTTCCTTTTACACCATTTACATCTACTGTAACATTTATTTGTCCACTTGCTGGGGCGGTAAAGCTAAACCATCTATTGTATACCGGACCGCTGTTATCCCAATTGCTACCAGCATTTCTGTCAGGAGTTCCTCCTCTTGTATCGTAAGCCGCATCTGCTGAACATGAATTTATAATACCTGTTACATCTATCGCGCCTTCATACCAATCATAGTCCAAACTATCATCTAAACATAAAGTGAATGTACCATCGGTACTACTATTGAATGAGTCAACAGATATATAATACGTATTACCGGGTGTTAAACCCAAAGCTCCTATCACTACATCTTCTGTAGTATAGGAATAACGTTCACTAGCTACTTCAGTTGTGCCATCGGCTTGCCATATAGCTACTTGAGTATACCGTTGACTTCCTTTTACACCATTTACATCTACTGTAACATTTATTTGTCCACTTGCTGGGGCGGTAAAGCTAAACCATCTATTGTATACCGGACCGCTGTTATTCCAATTGCTACCAGCATTTCTGTCAGGAGTACCGCCTATAGTTGTATACGCCGCATCTGCAGAACAACCATTAATAATACCCGTTACGTCTATTGCACCTTGATAATAATCATAATCAATGTTTCCTCCAGCATTCATTAAGTTAAGAAAGGAGTTTGGACCAGTTCCTCCATTACATGAAGCATAAATGGTTCCTCCAATTGTTATAGTTTTATTAGAACTGCAAGGAACGCTGGTATCTAAAACCCCTCCCGGGTCAATTAAGAAAATTACGGCTGCCGGAAAGGCTAAATCAGTATTATTACTAGTCCAAGAGATGATACCACCATTTAATATATTAACTAACAGTGTATTTAGTGATGAATTTGAGCTTATTAATAGCGAATCTAATGTTCCAGAATTATCACCTACTAATAATGAATTAAAACTATTTGGAATGGTAGAAGAAAGTGTTACAGAAAAACCCCCTTCAATAGAAACATCGTTAGTACCCACGTTTTGTCCAGGATAAGAGGTTGCGGCTACCCATGCTGAACCATTATATTGTTGCCATGTAGAAAGTGTAGTCCAATTACCAGTAGCAACAGATCTATAATCACCCGTAGTCTGACTAATAACAGAATTTGAAATTAAAACCAGAAAAACCAACATCAAAACTGATTTTGGAAATAATGAATTCAATTTACCTCCATTGTTATATATAATTCTATTTATTATTTCAATCTTCATATTAAAAAATTATCCTCCAAAATTTGGTGTTGAGTCCGGATCAGTTAATGAGCTACTTATTATTTCTGCCTGATTTACAAACTCACCACAAACATCTACTGTTACTGTATAGGTTAAGGTTATATTATTTCCTGCACCTAGTACAAAGGCGCCTAAATTCCATGTTAATACTCTTGTTCCTGCATTAAAGGTTGCAGTACCCGTAGCTGGAGTAGCATTTAAAAAAGTAACATCTGCCGGTAATACATCTTCTACCGAAATTCCGGTTGCTGATGATGGCCCTGCATTATCTATTCTTAATGTGAAAGTTATTGTATCTCCTTGATCTGGTTGTGCATCACTCACCGTTTTGGTTAAACTTAAATCTGCTTGATTTAATGTAGGGGTATCAGTTGTATTAGAATCTACTGTTTGTGTGGTAGTTATACCTCCATTTACAGTTGGATAGGTTACCGTAGCGGTATTTGAAATAAAAGCAGGTAAAGTGATATTATCTACAATTACTCTAAATACGATAGTCGCTGTTCCGCCTCCACCAATAATGACACCGCTAGGTTGTGATACTGAATTTATTTCGGCTGCAGTAGCATAAGGCATATTTCCGCTTACATCTGTAACTGCGCTACCATTTAATGTTGTTGAACTTGCAACATAGGTAGTTGCAGTTGGAATTACATCTACAAATGTTGCATTATTTGTTGTGAAATTACCTGAATTGGTAACAACGATTGTGTATTCTAAAACGTCTCCTGCCCTGGCTAACGTAGCCGGATTTTGACTTTGTGTAATATTTACAACTGACTTAACTGCTGCAAGGTCAGGGTTAAATAATGGCGCGGCACAAGAACCTAAGTCGTAAATAGTCGGAACAACGGCTCCAATCGTAGTTCCGGTTAAAGAAGGTGATGAGAAATCAACCGACACTACTGTGGTTCCTCCATTAGCCGTAGTTATAAGATTTCCGCTTGCATCAAAGGCAACACCAACTGCTCCGTTAGGCCCAACATTTCCTAAGTTTTTTGCGGTCAATGTAGAAGTACTAATTACATATAGATATGATAAGCCTGTTCCTGCAACTGATGAGTACATAAGTAGTCGTCCGTTACCATCAAAGGCCATATCACCAAACTGTAGTGTTGGTCCAATCGCATCGCCAACATCAAAAATCAAGGCTCCAAGATCTGACGCTGCACCAGCTACACCAAAATTGACTCTTCTTAAATGATATGCATTATCAATATAGTAAACATTACCTGCTGCGTCAGCCGCCTCACCAACCAGTAAGCCGGGTACTGTTGCTCCTGTATTTGTTTGACTACTACCATTAAAACTGAATAATGGAGGTGTTGCAAAAGTTGCATTATCATAATATGCATTTCCATTTGCACTTACCGCAAGGCCTCCAATATTTTGAGGAGCAGTAAATACAGGTGTCATTGCTGTACCATTAAGTTCGTAAAGAATATTCCTCCCGGTGGTAGCAGAACTTGCAAATATTTTTATACAACTACTATCTAGTGCGTCTCTAAAATCAATATCACCTGTAGTAGCTGCATCACCGTCTCCATCTGGTAAAATAATTGCACCAGCCAATGGGTCATCAATGGTACCTCCTGGATCAGCATAACTTGAAGTATTGGCATCTGTAGCATCATCTAAACCATCATTGTCTATATCATTACCACTTAGTGTAATTCCTGCTTCAGTAGTATCATCACCTCCTTCATTATCTGAATCGGTATCTAAATAATCTGCATTATCTGTTCCGTCTGTATTGGTTGGGTTTAAGCCAGATGTATAATTGGTAAAAACACCATTGGCATCAACTGTACCGCTTGGAGGATTATAACCAGTCGTGGTTTGTGCCTCAACATTATCAGGTATACCATCGCCATCTGCATCTAAATCTAAATAGTTTGGTATTGTATCTGAGTCGTCTGTACTTTCTGCTATTGTATAGTTTGTGTTTTCGTCATTAGGTGAAGTCTGAACTGCATCTGGTATACCATCCGTTCCTACTGACCCTACTATTACACCATTGGTATGTGCAATGCCGTGACCAGCTTCTTCTGCATCTAAAATACCATCATTATCACTATCTAGATCAAAAGCATTCGGAACACCATCATTATCTGTATCTGCGCAATCTACAGTAGAGGCTAGTGATACATTTACAAAATCTAATGAAGGTCCTGAGGCGCCAGTAGGCGATAGAGAAGTTGTGAACTGTATAGTAGTTAGTGCTGTCGTAGCGATAAAGGTACGTTCAGAATAAATCCAGTTATTTGGGCCCATAAAACCTGATTGTACACCTACAGATGTTTTAGTTAAGGTCTCATTAATAATCGTATTGCTACTTGAATCTATTACATCAACATCAAGATTTTGTACAACTCCTGCTATATGATTTGCATATTCACCCCAATAAAATGATAATGAGTAGGTCAAACCTGGAGTTGTATTGACAACTTGTGTTAAAATATTATTTGTGCCTCCTGAATGTACATTATTGCCTATTAGGTCCAAGTATTGAACTCCATGATATGCAGGGGCAAATGTATTCGCTGACCAATTTGGACTTTGATTACCTACCCATCCATCTAAGTTTGTAGTATAATTCCATCCTGTTAAAACATTCGAATTAAATGATGAACCTATGTAGGTACCCCAAACATCTGTAAATCCACCTGGAAAAGTAGTTACATTTGAAAAGTCTTGTTGTTCGAATGAACCATTAACAATTACGTTTCCACAACCTTCATCTGTATCTAAAATACCATCATTATCATCGTCAAAATCAGCAATATCAGCAATACCATCATCATCATTATCTCCATTCACGGTCATAATAATATTACCAACACTTTGTATATCGACTAATGTACAACTGGTATTATCTTCAATAGTATATGTAAATGGATCACTCCCAAAAAACCCTGCATCTGGGGTATAAGTTATAGTACCATCGCCATTTAACACAGCCGTACCATTTGCCGGTTGTGTAATAGATATCACTGAAAATGAATCGCCATCCGGATCACTATCAGCACCATTATCATTATCAATTAATGGATCAAAGGTGACTGCAATGTTTTCTGTAGTACTAATTACATCATCATTTGCTATAGGCGCTTGATTACCTGAAGTAGGTAAGACGGTGATAATATTTATACTACCGTTATTAAAGTTTGCCGGAATAAGTTCTTCTCTTACAACGACTCTCCCCGAACTTGTTCTAGGATAAGAAATTTCTAACACAATAGCTGTGTTTGGCCCTCCCGGCAATCCGAAATGTAAAACTCCCGGTTCTTGAGTACCGTGACCATAACCACCATTTACTTCTCTAATGCCTGAAATTACATTACCACTACAATCTAATATGGTAGCAGTAGCACCAATACCGAATCGCTTTTCTGTATTTATTAAACCAAAGATATCTCTGTCTTCTATAATATCTATATATAGATGATTGGCTTGTGCAGCTGCTCCTAGATTATTAATAAACAGCCTATTAGAGCCTGTTCTGTTCGTATACAAATCGAGATCACCATCGGTATCAATATCAATAAAAGTAGCTCCTTCACCATTTGTGTTGTTAAAAGTAAGCCCAGAATCTAAAAATGACATAGCTCCGCCACCATTATTTATTTGATTTAAATAGAGTTTACTCGTATTATTACCAGCTAAAAAAATATCAATATCCCCATCATTATCAACATCACCAGCTGCGAGGCCTTCAATTTGACCCGAAAAACTTATAGGTATTCCAGTTGCCGCCCCCAATCCTGTCCAGGTACCATCTCCGTTATTTTGATGGATTTGATTGGTTCCATTCTCTGTCCAATACAGATCAAAATCACCATCATTATCAAAATCATAAAAGCCAACAGCCCCTTTGTTGGAATTATTGGCATCATCAATTTCTATTTCGTTTCCAAAAATTCCCGCGTTATTGGTGAACATATCAACTTGGTTCCTTTTACGAACCACTATATCAACCCAACCATCATTATTAAAATCGGTTGCTGAACCATAATCACCATCTGTAGCATCTTGTACTAGCCCTAAAGGCCAAGTTGTAGGATCTGCAATATTGTAAGGTGGATTTGGACTATCTATTTTTCGAGTAATATGTGTGAAGTTACCTGTACCGTCATTTTGAAGTATATCGATACCAAAATTATGATTATCAATAAATAAATCCAGATCGCCATCTCCGTCATAATCTAAAGCCCCCGCTCCCTCCGAGTTTAATCCGTCAGTAAGTGTCGTGAAATGTTGATTAGGGACAGTCCCTCCTATACCATTACCAAATTTGTTGGTTGCCGGATCTTGAAGATATATTTTGACATTATTATGATCATTCCTGAAAATATCAGGAGAACCATCATTATTAAAATCTACAAAAAGTGCAGTACGTTCTAAACTCCCATTTAAAAAGTCAGGAGCAAGGTTACCATTTATATTAGTGACATCAGTAAAACTACCGCCATCATTACGCAATAAATATCCGCGTCCATTTGTATTGATCACTAAATCGTAATCGCCATCTAAGTCATAATCTGCCCATGCATGTCCACCATCTTTATTACTAGCAATATTAAGACCGTATGCGGCGGCACTTTCAGTAAAAGTGGTTTGCGCCATTATAGAAGTTGATATAATAGCAAGGAAGATTAAGAATAATATCTTTATTCTATTTTGTGTTTTGGTCAACGTTGATTTTATTTTCTAATTCGTGTAATTTTTATCACATACATCTTTTTATCTTTTTTAGACCCATAAATCAAAATAAAGTCACATATACATTATATAACAACCTTATACTAAAAAACCCTACTACAATGATTATTAATAATACATTAATTAGGGCTCTCTTTTTTTTTCTATAAAATAAGGGTCATTTGAGTTCATTAAATTATCTACTAAATCTCTCTCAAAGGCTAGTATACTCCTTAAGCACTACCTTTCAACTATCTCCTTATTACTAAAGCAAATATAAATCTTGCATATCAAACTGTTAACATTCTGTTAATAACCTCGTTTATTTGTTAATAACTTGGCGTTTTATTGTTAATATTATGTCGACAACATGAAAAATTGTTGGCAACTTATTTTAACCTCATATCGAATCTAATTAATAGCTAGCAGGTTATAAGTAAATCAGTCAGTTTCTGAATGATTTAACATCGCTCATGTAATTTAAACGAAGTATAAAATTAATTATTATAAACCTTTTATACAGTGCAGCAAGAGATAAGAGTACAATTTATATAGATGAAACGACCAGGAGTATCGATGAATAGTAATTTCTTATAGACAATAACACATGAATTAATTTATATAAATTTTATGTTCTTAACCTCCATTATTTGGTGTTGAATCAGGGTCAATTAATGAGCTATTAATTATTTCTGCCTGATTATTAAATTCTCCGCAAACATCTACTGTAACGGTGTAGGTTAAAGTTATTGTATTATTGACAGCTAATGCAAACAAAGCACCTGCATCCCATTCTAATACTCTAGTACCAGTATTAAAAGTAACTGTGCCTTGGGTAGTACTATAGTTTGAAGGTATGTGCGTGTATGTAAAATCTATAGGTATAATATCACTAACTAGAATACTTGTAGGTGCTGAAGGTCCTGCATTGCTTACTGTCAGCGTAAACGTAATATTATCACCTTGATTTGGTGATGAATTATCGACTGTTTTTCTTAAACTTAAATCTGCATTTGTATCTAGCGTAAAAGCAGGTGAAAACTCTGAAGTACTATTACTAATAGTTGTTGTAGCGGTAAATATAGTTCCGTCAACGACTCCTGAAGGTATTGGTATTATAAAATCAAATTCGTTTGTGTTGTCATTATTTCCATCCGGATCATTATATAAAGAAGCGCTTGAAGACAGATCTGCACCACTTCCTTCGGTGATAGTTGTTAAATAGATCTGCCCTTCACCATAATCTTGCGTAAGACCAAGTTGGTTATCTCCTGTAGACGCCGTCCCTTCAGAAATGTCTGTTTTAAATAATTCTATTATCGCTCCTGGTCTTGCCCATCCTTTTACTCTTAAATTGGTTCCATAAACTGTAATTGATTCAAAAATCGGGAAATTAACAAGGTCATTGCTCCCGGTATCTAAGTCATTTAAATCGTTCAAGGTAATTCCATCAAAATTACCTGCTCCCCCTCCAAATAAATCAATTCCTAAACCACTATTATCGTAAGTACTATTTTGGGTAAATAAATTACCATTGGTTGGCAATCTTCCTTCATCATTGACAGCGATTCCCACTTCATTCTCATAAATAATATTCTTTGAAACTGTATTATTACTTGGTCCTTTACGAATATTAATCCCTGCAGAAACATTGTTAAAGACAGTATTATTATCGATCAAGTTATTTCCTACACCAACAGCTTTAGACCCTAATTCAATACCATTTCCTCCACCGATACTTGGTAATCCTGTATTTGTTTGCTGTTGATAAACCAAATTATATTGTATAGTGCTATTGATTCCGTCAATATCAACACCATCATGTGAATTAGAATTCCACCCATTTTGAAATACTTCATTATAGGTGGCATTTAAAACTGAAGTGCTAGAAGTTCCTAAAATTCCTCCTCTACCATTCCAACCTATATAAGAAGTTGTTACTGTTAATTCAGCAGCACTTTGTAGTTCTACTCCATATCTGGTATTTCTTAAGGCAGCTCCTGGGTCGCTGCCATCTGACAAAACTCCTAATAGCATCTCACGCACTATACGATTGATTCCTGTTCCTCCATTTGCGGATGCTGAAACAGCTGTGATAGAATTATAGATTACTAGATTACCTATTACGATGTTAGAAGCATCTCCATCAATTGTTATAGTAGTATTACCACTTCCATTGATCACTATTTCAGGCAATAAATATGTCGGTAATGGTTCAGCATCAATACCAACAATACCTCCCGTACCTACAGATCCAGCATTAGTATCACCAATATTAATTGTTTGCGTAGTACCATCTATATGGGTATCATCATCTGTTATTGTGGTAAGTGATGAACTTAAAGTTATCGTTGCAACACCGCTGGAAAAATTTAAATCTGCTGTTCGTCCTAATGGATCAGTACTAGAAGGAATCATAAAAATACTGTTTTCTCTTGACGCTGTTAAACCTTGTTGTGCAAGTAGGCCATTCCCTGTCAAATTATTACTGTTAATAATAAACTGTCTAAGGCTTCCCTGACCAGCATCATTTGTATTCACAATTGTATTGAAATTATATCCAAAATCTAAACCTACTACACCTTCATTTCCTATGGTTACAGTTGATATAGATTGAGCGTTTGTCAATGTACCGACAACCACATCTTGCCCACTTGGGTTTGCTCCACCAACTTCATTTGTAATATCTGAAAAAATACTTGAAGCAAAATTTCTTTTGAATGTTTGTACCGGCATACAGGTAGCACATGCTAGCCCACCTGCTCTTGTTGATTGTACCGAAGAGTTTACTACTCGAACACTATAAGTACCACTTGCCATGCCTCCAAAGAAATAATCTCCATTGCCATCTGTAGTCGTAGTTTCAACTAAAACACTTGAATTATCATAAAGTTCAACAGTAACGTTTTCAACTGGTATTCCACTTGAGGTTACTAGATCTCTACCAACTCCTCCTCCATAATTAACATCTTCAAAAACAGTCCCTGAAATTAAATTCGAAGGTACTTTTATAATGACAGCATTTGGTATTATAAAATCACCTCCCGATTGCAAATTAGCTGTTATTGTATTATCACCTGTAGCAATATAAGAGGAAATATCGTAGGTATCCAAGTCAAGACCATAAGTAGTTGTAGTATTAATAACAGGCACAACAGTATCATCATAAATAGTCGAGTTGAATGGATTATCACCTATTTGCCCACCATCACCGCTTAAAATCGTTGTTGTTAATGCTTGGTTTGTCACAGAAAGCTGCTCAGATCCTAAAATATCTTGGTCGCCTTCCCAAGATAAAAATGTTGCTTTTGCTCCTGTAACATTATTTGCATAAAAACCAGACAAAGGATATGAAGATGCTGAATTTTGTTCAGCTGCAAAACCCTCGTATAGATTTATGGAAGCAGCCGGAAGTATTGGGTCAGAATAAAAAATAATCAATGACCAACCTCCTAAGGTTATATTACTAAAGCAATAAAATGGATCTGAATTATCAATAGTTAGATCAGAAAAATCATAGATATTAGTTGACGGGTTTGCTACCCCATTAACTATTGATGTTACATCACTCACAAAATTGTAAAAAATTCTACTTGGTATTATGGCAGATCCATACGATTTATCTGCATTAACTGTTTGTCCCTCAAAAGTTACTTGAGAGTCTGGTGTTAACCCCGAATGTGACCAATATAGATACGCTTTTTCTATTGTAGCTCCAGCAGTCATAGGTGAAGTTAAGGTATTACTCGATAAAGCTACTATTGTACATGTATTCACGGCATTACTATCTGCTCTAAGTGTATTACCTGTAGAAACATAATCGGTATATCCGTTAAATTGCTCAACCAAAGATAAAGGTTGATCGAAAGGAATACTTGTATCATAACTATACAACATTACATTATCAATAAATACACCATCGTCATTCTCCCAATTTGTTTGATCATTAATAAATCTAATAGTTGTTGTCGCTGATATATAGGCAGAAATATCTTGGCTAAAAATACCATTTGTATTGCCTATCAGAGAACCAATTGTAACAAAATTAACGCCATCACTTGATACTTGAACACGTAAAGATTCATTATTATCTAATGAAACTGTTTGCCAATCAAATGTCAATGTAACTGAAGTCGCTCCTGTAAGATCAGCACTTCTTTTAATCCACTCAGCATTTGCAAAAGACCAATAAAATAATAGATTATTTGAAACAATACCGACAAAATCTCCTACAGGACCGGCATTCCCAAAGGGGTCATTTTCTATCCAATCTGATGACCAATTTTGTGTTCCGTCATTATTAGAATAAGATACCGTACTAAAAGTATCTAAATAGTGAGCCTGTTGCCCTAAAACTAACGAAGTTGACATTAGTGAACAAAAAACTATAAATAAAACCTTTATTTTGTTTTTCAGATGATTCAAGATAAATTTATTTTGAAGTATAGCGAAGTACTTACAGTAAATTACAAACCCAAAAAAATAAGGTCACATACCTGGTCAAACAATTTACCGATAAAATTTACTGTGTACTACTTTTAAATAACTCCTATTATTTAGAGCAAATATATAATGTATCAAATAAAGCGTAAATATTTTGTTAGCAATCTGAGCTAAATGTTAGTAACTTTTAATCCCCACTAAGAAAGAAACGATAAATAACTGATTATTATTATGTTGTAATTACTTTAAGAGTATACAAATTAATCATTCATTAAAATCATTGCTTTTAGAGTAAATCTCTTCCATATCACATATTTTTCTACTATATTTGCACTTATTTAGAACGAATCTATATAATTATGTTACAAGTTTCTGAAATTGCTAAAAACAAAGTGGTTGAGCTTATGAAAGCTGATGGTTTTGACGCGGCTATAGATTATGTTAGAGTGGGTGTTAAAAGTGGCGGCTGTTCGGGATTATCTTATGAATTAAAATTTGATAAAGAACAGCAAGAAAATGATAAAGTTTTTGAGGATAATAATATTAAAATAATCGTTGATAAAAAGAGCTTTTTATATTTAATAGGTACAACGCTTGATTATTCAGGAGGTTTAAATGGTAGTGGGTTTGTTTTTAAAAATCCTAATGCGAATAGAACTTGCGGATGTGGAGAATCATTCTCACTTTAATCTCACCTACGATCTTTCCTTAAGAGCAGGAGGATAATTAATCCATTTATATGAAATATACCGAAGACGATTTAAAGAAAGAACTCGAAACTAAAGAGTACGAATATGGTTTTTATACTGATATAGAAGCAGATAAATTCCCTGTTGGTT
>Ga0209633_10005358_pt1 | contig 11274 bp, 8 predicted proteins | sample Cruoilmetagenom1_FD_187290 | JGI IMG/M metagenome (GOLD analysis project Ga0209633, IMG submission 187290) | Oil polluted marine microbial communities from Coal Oil Point, Santa Barbara, California, USA - Sample 1 (SPAdes) (version 2) | ecosystem: Environmental > Aquatic > Marine > Oil seeps ... | reverse complement strand
TTCTGATCGTCTGACAGTATTGCTCTATGAAGCTCTATGGCCGACTGGGCTTCATCGTTGAAGTTTTCTATATTCATCTTTCCACAAGCTGCCAGGTCGTGATTTCCGCTAATCATAACAGCACCCCGTTCCCTGAGAATCTCCAGGCAGGCTCCCGGGTCTGGCCCATATCCAACGATGTCACCAAGAACCCGAATTTCGTGGTATTCGCCGGATGCGTCTTTCAATACGGACTTGAGGGCATTCAGATTTCCATGTATATCTGCCAGAATCAGCACTGTATGGGACATTCGGTCTCCTCTTTTTTTAGTATACTGATATTATGATAATCCCGGGGAGGGTTTTCTTCTGTTTGAACGATTGAAATCCCGTATGGGAGATAAGTTTGCCGATGTCTGGGTATTGCTTTCTGATACCGACCGTTTTGTGTCCCGTGCCGGTCTGATGGATAAATTTGAAGGGCAGCTGAGAATATGGAGATCGGAGCTACAGAAATCCAAGGCTGATATCCAGAGGACCAGGGATATCCGGGATGATATTATTGCTTTTCGTCGATCCAGACGTGAAGAGGGTTGGGAGTTGCGGCTTGGATCTTTGGATATTAAGCTGAAAGGGTTTCGCAGTGATGATGCCTTTTCTGTAGGTTTTCAACGCATGGTTCTCATGGTGGGGGAGAACGGGGATATCAGATATGTCACCGGAACTGCCAACCATTACGAACTGGACCGGGAACTGAATAATCAGCTCCACCAATCACCTCCGGCAGTTCCCCTGGAACCCCATTATCTCTGGTTTCGGAGAATTGAAGGTATTCTGGAACTGGCCGGTGCCGATTCCCAGTCTCAACAATCTCATAAAAAGCTTCAAGAATATATCGCTGTGCACAAATCAGAACTCGTCAGAGCGATGTACAAGCTGAGCTGAATCCTGGTTATATTTGTATCTTCTTATGACAGCTTCATGGCTTTGATAAAAGCATCAACAATCATCGGATCGAATTGTGTCCCACTATGTTTTTTAAGTTCTTCAAAAGCTTCTTCTTTGCTTAGAGCATGACGGTAACGGCGGGTATTTGTCATGGCATGATAAGCATCGGCAACAGCAATGATACGGGCAATAAGGGGAATCTCCTCACAGGACAGTCCTTTGGGATAACCGTTACCGTCACAGTGTTCCTGGTGGGCCAGAATAATTTCTGAAACTTCCTTGAAATTGGAGAAGCTTTTCAGAAGATTCCTACCGATAGCAGGATGCTGTTTCATTACGTCCATTTCATCATCATTGAGGCGTGAGGGTTTGAGCAGAATACTGTCAGGTATGCCGATCTTTCCAATATCGTGAAGTAACAATGAGGCTTTCAGTGTATTGTCAATCTTTATTCCCAGTTCAGATGCAATGAGAGTGCCGATTTCCAGAACTTCCTTACAGTGGTTTCCAGTTTCAGCATCCCTAATTTCAAGGGACTGTGCGAAGCCCGTCATAAGTTCTTCTATTCTCTGATCCATTACCACTGCTTCAGCTGCAGCTTTGCGTAAATCTCTTGTTGTCAGAATATTACGAATTCTGGCATCAAGTTCTCTCACATTGATTGGTTTGGGCAGGTAGTCATCGGCTCCAATCCCAAGGGCTTTGAGCTTTGGATCTTCGCCGGATTTTGCCGTTATCAGAATAACAGGTAGTTTGTTGAGAAAGTCATGTTTTCGGATGTTTTCAAGAAGTTTATAGCCGTCCATCTTCGGCATCATGATGTCTGAAACAAGTATATCAAATTCGCCCTCATTGCTAAGCATTTCCCAGGCTTCCAGACCATTTTCGGCTGTAACAACATCATGCCCGAGATTGGTGAGTATTTTAGCGATGTAATGGCGTAAATCATCGGTATCCTCGGATAAAAGTACGCGTATGCCGCTGGGATCAATGCCTTTCGGCCTGTTGTTTTGGGTATGAACGGCATAGGTTTGACCTTCCACCTGGGCCAGATCGCTGACAGGAATCCGGGAATAGTCTGTTTTACGCCTCTCGTCGTTCCGACGGTTACCACCGTTCCAATTCTCCGGGTGATTCCTCCTATCTGTATTTCTTCTTTCGACGAAAGCATTGGGATCTCTGTCAATAAGATTATCCGGAATTTTAACGGTAAAAACTGATCCCATACCGTAAACGCTTTCAACGGTAATTTCACCCTGATGGAGCTGGACAGACTCTTCCACAATTGCCAGGCCCAACCCCGTTCCATCGAAAGACCTGGTTGAAGTTCCGTCAACCTGTTCAAAGCGATTAAAGATTTGAGGTAAACGATCTTTGGGAATTCCGATACCTGTATCTGTTATTATAATTTTAATAAATCCATCTTCATGCTTTAAGTTGACTGTGATACCGCCTGTCTCTGTAAATTTGATGGCATTACGGATAAGATTTGTGATTATCCGTTCATAACGGTCGCTGTCAATATAGAACTGCCTGTCTGTTATTTCTGATTGTTCAAGAGTCAGATTGAGGCCTTTACGTATGGATACCTCTTTGAAGAGAGCTATTATATCCTCGGTAAAATAGATTAAATCAACTGATGACAATCTCAAGTGAGCCTTTCCGGCTTCCAGTTTGGAAAAATCGAGCATTTGATTTATCAAATCCAGAAGGCGGATGGCATTTCGATGCATCTGGTCCAATAGATCGTTCTGATCGATGTTCAGACTGCCCACATCTCCCTGTCTGAGACTTTGCAGGGGTGCAATTATTGATGTAAGAGGAGTACGAACTTCATGGCTGACATTGGCAAAAAACTGGGTTTTCATCTTATCCAGGTTTTTCAGGTTTTCATTGGCTTTGGCTAAATTAAATCTGGCTGCAAATTCTTTAAGATTGATTCTGTCGGAAAGATAAGAACTTGTTATGGCAAAAGCTATTGTTGTAAGGAGAAAAAAATTATTGTTAAGAAATATGTCTGTTTGTTCTATAACCTGGGTTGTGAGAATAGGAATTAAATATCCTGCATAAACAAATACACATATTATTAAAGTTCTCAATACATCCAGAGGAAGTAGAACCATGAAGCCGATAAGGATAATATTCAGTCCGGCGTAATAGGAACTCAGATACCCGCCTGTCAGCTGAATCATAATGATTATTGATGCACTGTAAATTAGGTAGGCATTCATTTTAAATATATTTGATAGTTTCCATGCATTGGGTAAGAAGGTTAATAAAGTGATTATTACATTAAATGCCAGAACAATCAGGCGAAGCAGCAGAAAAAACCTCGAATACGTAGGGAATACAAACCAATCAAGAATGTTGAATGATAGAAATGCAACACTGGCGACTAAGGTTGTAATCCGAATCTCCCGAATTCCATTTTCTCTGACTTCAATATTGAATGCGGTGAGTATCTCAGGGTTTATCTTTTTTCGCCCGGATGTCATACAGCTGTTTGCTTCACTAGCTGGTATGTATCAAGAGCTGGATTCATCCTCATCTCTTATTCATTTCCTCAATCAGATCGATAAAATCACCTACTTCATCAATACATGAAAATTGTTCTGTGTTAAGTGATAAACCAAGTTTAATTTCCAATGTGGCCATAATCTCCATAGCCATGATGCTGTCAACACCAAGTTCTTCGCTGATGAGTACATCATCATCCAATTCATCGAGTGGAATCCTTGAAATATGAGATATTATATTTTTAATATCAGCTCTGGAAATCCTGGTGTTTTCTCTGATAGTCGAATGCATAACTAATTACCTCACAATATTGATTGTTTTAGGAATCTTGTAGGATGCGATAATCTCACTTAATACACTGCGTAAAGACCGTAAGGCTTCTTTTTCTGATTCAACCGGTTCTATCAATGATACTACCGCATGTATATGATTGGTTTCACCTGAAACTATGGCCTCGTTCACCATCCCGGTCTTAATTAAAGCTATTTCAACTTCTTTCAGATCGACTAATTGTCCATTAACCTTTCGGGTTCGTTTTAGTTCTCCTGAAAAATATACCATACCGTCCTTTTCATAACCCAGATCGCCGGTTTTAAACCAACCATCTTTTAAAACATCAGATGTTTCTTCCTTTCTACCAAGGTAACCGAGAAAGGAATCCTCTACTTGTACAAGAATCTCCCCTTTCTGACTATCGGTACTATCACTGATTCTGCAGGATAATTCTTTACAGAATTCTCCTATAGTACCAAATTTCCAGGAGTTTCTGATATTTGCCGTTACTGGAGCTACTTCTGTCAGACCGTAACCGTTCAGTACTTCTACCTGAAAACATTTGGAGATAAATCGATGGTTTTCTTCGCTTAAATAGCTGCCTCCGCTGACAAGGGCCCTCAGGGATGGCAGTTTCATATCCTCAGGATAAAGTTTTGCCAGAAGCATCAATATTTCCGGTATTGTGGAAAGATATTCAATCTTACGTTCTTTCAGAGTTTCTAAAATCGTTTTAGGGTGGAGGGTATTAATAATATAAATGGTAAGCCCGTTGAGTAAGGGGAGAAATACAGCGCTGATTAGAGTAAAAATATGACTCATCGGGAGAAGGGCCAGAACGCTGTGACCAGGAGAAAATCGAACATAGCTCTGGTAACGGCGAACTGCATCCAGATATCCGCTTTCACCTACCATTGCGCCCAGGGGATATCCATAGTCCCTGTAAGTGTAATTAACGCTTACCGTACCTGGTATAACATTTCCCGGTCGAGGTTTCCTTTTACCTTGAGAAGACCATTTCCCCTTATCATAAACAAGAACGAGTATATTTTGTGTCCATAGAGTGATAGTTTCCAGATGATCGACACTGCAGATAACTACCGAAGGATTTGAATTCTGAAATATTTCATTCAATTCGAGACGTCGGTACAGTGATTTGGCCAGTACCGGGACTGCTCCAATACGTATCAGCGCCAGAAAGATGGCCGGGTAATCCCAGCTGTTATCAATAAAAAGTGGTACCAGAACGCCTTCAGTAATTCCATATTCAGCAAAAAGGGCTCTCAGTTCATCTACTCTGTGAAGGAATTGTCTTGCATCTATCCGATTTTCTGAACCATCATTATTCAATTCAACAATCACCGGCTGGCTGCCCCAATTCTCAAGGGACTCTGTAATTTTATCCAGTATTATCATTTGGCCACCATTCTGTTAAAAATAAATAAATGATTGCAATTAAAACAATTAACAGTTATTTTTCAACCAGTATATTACGATTATCTGAGTTGGTGGTCAAATCATTTTTTATTTCCGTAAACAATAATTGCCTGAGCGGGATTACCAAAACTCTCGATTGCTTTGATATTTGTGAATCCAGCATCTCTCATCATTTTAATCAATTCTGCTTCCTCAAAAAATCGGAACCATCCGTCTTCCTCCAAAGAAAACAGCGCGGCAGCTTCATTCAGCATGGATCTGGCCTCTCTCAGATTCTGCTCACGATCTTTTTCTTTTGCCGCCTGAGCATTCAGGGATGATTGCTCTGCTATGTACTTCGTGAAAATTCCCGAAATATCACTGTCGGGTTTCATTGTTGATATTACAAGTCTGCCGCCGGGCTTGAGCATTCTTGCAAACTCCTTCACTGCTTCCCCGGGTGCAAATAAGTAAGAGAGAAACAGACTGGCACTGATGGCATCAAAGGTTTTATCTTTGACAGGAAGTTTTCCCTCACGACTCCAGTCTCCAAAATTCAGAACCGCCAGAAAAAGGTCTGAACTGCGTATCTGGTTCATACGTTTCGGGCTGAGGGGGCCGGTACCGATTCTACGGGACGGTATAAGATCTTCTTCAACCAAACTGCCGGTAACAAACCGTGCAGCCCGATTTAAATCTTTGAGAACAAGAATATCCCCTGATATCGTTTCCTCTTCGACAGTCACCCATAATTCAGGGTTAATCAGCTTTCCCTTGAGGATATCAGAGAGTGTTTCTTCTTTTATCGTTCCCAGACGATCGAGGGTTTCGGCTTTTAATCCTTTTACCCTATCAAGCAGTATTTCAATTTTTACCAGCCTTCTATCAATGTTCAGTTGAGCTCTTTTAATTCCTGCTAGGGCATCAGGTTCAAGATTCATAGCAATCCAGGAATCATCTACTGCCTCAAGATTCGGATGTGTATGGCAAAGTTTTTTGTATTTAGCGGCAGCTTTATCCAAGGCTTCATCAATAAGGTCTACAGCTGTGAAACGGGAACCGGTTAAATCACTGTTACTTTCAGACAATTGCAGGAGTATGGCTTCACTGACTAAACCTGTGCCGCAACCCATATCAGCTATTGAATCTCCCGGGCACGGATTTAATAGTGATGCCTCCAGATGGATAAACTCATGAAATTCAGCCAATTTGCTATAAAAATCATAACCTTCTTCACCTTTTCTTTCACCGACGAGGTATCCCTTCCAATATCGATTTAAATCCAGATGCTCATTTTCTATCACACGTTCCCTTTCCCTGGTAAGGAGATCGAGTAACTCTCCCTTTTCAGGTGAAACCACAGAAATTGTCTTATTATAGATTTTTTGAAATATGGCACTTGAAATCAGCTGGAAAGCCGAAATTGCATCATTACTGGTCCGCAGGTTATGAGCGGTTGGAATCTCAATAATTTCCCGGAGTCCTGGAGATTTAATACTCATAATATCCCGAATCTCTTCAGGAATCATCCATTTGTCAAAAACGCCGAACAGCCAGGTAACAGGAGTTTTGATACGGGACATGGCCTCCCGTGCATCGGCAATCGTTGCATATCCCAGATGGGTCATATCAGCTGTCATCCTGTCCATATCCACAAGCTGTCCCAACATTCCCATTGTGCCAATGGGTAATCCCATTCGATGGTTTGCTACTACATCAAGACCGCCGAGGACATTTCTCAATGTTCCCTGTGCAGAGCTGACTCCCATCAGACTGATCCAATAATCAGCTTTAAATTCACCTTTAGTTGATTGAAGCCGTCTGGCATCCAGTGCAGACATGCTCGAAGAAATTAATACGATTCTTTCAGCTTGAAATAGACTGTTATTCTTAACCCACCTCATCGTTGCTTCAAGATCGGTATACCCTTGATTGATACGGTATCCGAGCATTTCATACCCCCTGCGGGCATATTTGTTGGTGTTGTCACTTTCCCCGGGTCTGTCTATTCCGTCATACCGGAGGATGGCTACATTTTCCCCCGCTGCTGAAAAATTGGCCATTAACGTAAGAGCCAATGGCCCAAGTGCTTCCTTCTTTTTACCGAAAGCAGGTGGTATTACAATTGCCGTGCATGGTTTATCGGAATCCATAATATGAAGGAGTGCAACAATCTTCCGTCCGTTACTATCCTTGTAAGAGATGCTCTTCGGTCGTACAAGATGAGGATTTTTTAACGGATATTCCGGTCCGCACCAGGTATCTTCCCAGGTTTTTTCGTCGTATATTATTGCCTCAGGCTCTTTCCTGATAATCCCTGTTTCCAGCCCGATATGGTAAACTTTTTTGTTCTTTTCATCCCGTCCCTCCACAATATGCCGTATTTCTCCCGGGATGGTTTTATTACTAATAGATATATCCAGTGCCTGACCTGTGATTGGAACAGAATCCCGAAACGATTCCATTGGTATCTCACAAAGTACTCCTCTCCGGCTGGAATCCATAACTTTACCTGTTACCGTCATAGAGGAAACGGACAGTTCAATAAACCCGGAATCGTTTTTACGCTGTCCAGACCTTTTTTCACCACGGTAGATTACGGATGGAATTAAAAAGGTGCCAATACCCTCAGTCCAACCTATTCGTTCAGATGAAAATGAGTATGATGCGTCATCCAGAGTAAACGAGAAGAAGGCTGTCTTCAATCCTGAAATTGGAGTAGATACCAGGAACTCGCTTATATTGATTCCTTCAATTCGGGTTTCCAGAATGCGTAAACCTTCTTCATCGAGAATATTTACTATCGAGCCACCTTCAAACAGGTTTTTTATCAGCATGTCAGCCTTGACTCCATCAATCCTGAATTCATCCGAAGGCTCTTCCCGCTCCATGAGTTTGTGATATTCAAGCATTGCGGCACCCGAGGCAATATCGACAATGAAATTTCTCAACCGGTTACGGTCGGTCTCTTTCATCACCTCTATGGCGATACCTGCTGAGTACGAGGTATCCAGGCTATTCTCCACAAGGTATGCAACCCGCCCGGAGAAGGAGATACGCCGAGTGTTTTCCGGCAGTTTTATTGAGAGTGCCAGCAAATCACCGCTGGAAATATTACCACTGAGCTTCAGCAGCATACCGTCTATAGAAAGATCTTCTGCAGAAAACACTTCTACATCATTCATTTCACAGGTGATATCAGTAATTGTGCAGCGGGTTCTGGGAATCTGCCGTGATTCAGTGGGTGCTGATTCTGTTTCCTGCCGATGATTTTCAAGGCTTTCCAGCCAGCGTTCAATCAGCAGCATCCGGGCATCGGTTTCTCCATCAAATTCCAATCCGATTTCCCATTGTTCTTCGGCCTTCCTGCTGCGTCTTATGTGGCAGGGTATACCTTCTCCGCCATCACCGGGCAGGTTTACCGATATCCTTCGAATCTTATCAAAGCTGTGAGGATGATTGACTATAACTTTCATCCCGTTTCGACTGACATCAATGGTTCTGCCGGGTATGGTTCCTTCTCCACCGTCCAAGTGGATGAACTCTTCCATCAGGTGGCGTTCTATGCTGCGTTTTTCCATGGTGTTCCTTCAAAAGGGGATGATATCCTTCCCTTCGAATATCGACAAGTAGATTTTCCTTTCAAAGGCATTTAGGGGTATAATAAAACTATGAATAATCAACTACCGGATGAAGTTGCAGCTCATCTTGAAGAACTTGTTTCTTCTTCTAAAGAAAACTGGGCAAAAAGTGATAACGCGTTATCAAGGCTGAAAGAACTCTGGCTTGAGAAAAATCGGCTCTTTGAGGAACAAATTGGATTGCTGGGTATGACATTTATCAATTCTGTTGAAGCAGATGATACCCGGGGTATGATAATTTCCACCTTTTCGGGCTCTCTGGTGGCTTTGGGTCCGGGGTCAACAAGAAAATTTGAATATGCCAGTATTAAAACCCGTTCTGATGTCCCGGATATTGTCAAAGCGGATGAAGTGAAGATTGAAGGGACTCTTGCAATCGGTGCAAAAGCTGCCTTTTTCGGTTCACCTGTCAAGCACACCTCCGCAGTGTACCGTATTGCCGTACTTCCCGTGGAACTGAAAGTCGAAGAGCAGGAACAGCGCATCCGGGAGGCTATGGTGTTCCTTACTAATTCATTTGTTCATATGAATCGGTATTTCACCCAGCCCGGGTACGCCGGGCCTGGAGGGTTCGACAAGAAATCCATGGTCCGTTTTCTGGCTGATAATAACGGGTTAACCCAGAAGGCTGTCCGGAATCTGCTGGACGACTATGCGGTTCTGCTGGAAACCGGCATGTTGATGGGAAATACCGTTTCTCTGGGTCAGCTGGGGCGTATTTCCATGAACCTGAAACCGGCGAGAAAGGCCCGGATCGGCCGGAATCCTGCTACAGGGGAAGAGGTAATGGTTCCTGCCAAAAAGAGTCATATGTCTCCGGTGTTCAAATATTCCTCCCGGGCAAAAGAGAGGGCCGGGAACCTGCCTGTTCCAACGGAGGAATGAGCAGGATGGGCCAGTGGAAACCTGCATTACTGAGTATTGCTCCTTTCGGAAAGAACTATAATCGGGATATCGAAGTGGAAAGCCGGACCGGTGGCGGCCGGTATACCGTTAATTTGTACTCGTATACCTGTACATGTCCGGATTTTACCGAACGCAGAGCGATGCGGCCGATTGGAGATCTTGGACGAAGCTGTAAGCATTTAAGGGATGCGGTGCTTTCACTGGATTCCGATGCCTTCGGAGATGAACTTACCAGGGTAATCTTCAAGTCTCCTCATGGCCCGTATGAGAGAATCTGGTTCGCCCCGGTTTCCGGGGGAGATGTTATGGCTCTGGGAATGAGGTCTGATAAACCCTGGTTGAGTCTTTTTTATCGAGGCGGTTCGGAGAAATCCTACACCCGCTATGGCTATCATCCTGAAGAAAAGCGTTGGGCCTATGATTCGGTACCCCCGGAAGTTGAAATGATTCTGGGTTTACTGAAATCTGTGCCGGATATTTCTCTGAATGAATAATTAAAAATTAGTGAATAACTTGCCTCTGTTAACTTTTTGCCTGATGATATGATTATGACCTCCGATCCAAAGCGGCTTCTGAAATCTACAATTCTTTTTTCATCCTGCAGCGATGAAGATCTGGCCGTTATCGCTTCTCACAGCGGAGCTCTCGAGTTTTCACATAATGAACTGGTGTTCTCTCCCGGAGATGATTCTGATCGTCTTTACATCGTGGAAAATGGAGAGATTGTTATCAGGAAAGATGATGATGAGGGGCGGTCTGTAGATATCGCCCGTTTTCTTTCCGGTGATACCTTCGGTGAGCTGGATATGTTTACCGGAGAGTTACGGAATGCCTCGGCGGTTGTTTCCCGGGGAGTCTCCCTTCTTGTTTTCCCCAGTGGGGATAACAGTTTCAATGATATTTTAAGGAATCATCCCCAGGTGAGTGCCAGGCTGCTTCATACCTTTCTGGTGCAGGTGTCGGCAAGAATAAGGGGGGTTAATTCCCTGGTAAAAGAGAATTCTCCCCTGGTTCAGGAGCTCAAACGTCAGGTTTATGCGGATAAGCTTACAGGACTGAATAATAAAACCAGTTTTGAAGAAACTCTTGGCCGTGTTTTGAGTTCCCGGGATAAAGAGAGTTCAACCGGTTTGCTGATGTTCAAACCCGACAATTTCAAAGTGATTAACGATAATTTCGGTCATGAAGCTGGTGACAAAGTTCTCAGGTTTATTGCTGATGATCTTTGTGATTTAATTGGCAACAGGGATATGTTGTTCAGGTACATGGGGAATGAAAATGCACTTATTCTGCCGGGAGCCGGAAGGGCGGAACTGCTGAAGCAGGCGGAAAAGATCGGAAAACACCTGAGTTCGTTGAATCTCAGGGAAATACTGGGGGATGATACTTTCCGGCTATCGGTGAGTTTCGGCCTGGGGATGACTCCTGAGCATGGCTCTGATGCAGTTTCCCTGATTGAGGCGGTTCATCCCCTTACTCTGGAAGGCCGTCGTCGGGGTGGAAACTGCTGCTTGTTTCCAGAGGATTTCATCGAAACATGACACATGATACATTGAAAAATCTGGATATATTCTCTTCACTCAACCAGCTAGAG
>Ga0209633_10005357_pt1 | contig 11274 bp, 12 predicted proteins | sample Cruoilmetagenom1_FD_187290 | JGI IMG/M metagenome (GOLD analysis project Ga0209633, IMG submission 187290) | Oil polluted marine microbial communities from Coal Oil Point, Santa Barbara, California, USA - Sample 1 (SPAdes) (version 2) | ecosystem: Environmental > Aquatic > Marine > Oil seeps ... | reverse complement strand
GTGGTAGGTCCTGCGTTTGATCAACGGCCTGCTTGATATCATTGACTATCACGCTCAGTGCTTTGGCACCGGCATCTTCATCGGCCGAGATAAGGATGGCGGAGAAATTTTCCCTGGAGGTTGATGTGACTTCATACAAGCCATCGACTTCCTGAATTTGTTCTTCAAGTTGCGCGGTGACATTGAGTTCAACATCTTCTGCCGATGCACCGGGATAGATTGTGTTGACGGTGACCTTGTTCAGGTCGACTGCCGGAAAGCCTTCCTTCTGGATGTTCAACATGCGGTTAAGGCCAAATAGAATAACCGCCAGAAACACCATCTTTACCAACATAGAGCGTTGCAGGAAAAATTCGACAAGACTATTCATGAGGGTACCTCTAAAAATAGTGATTTTTTCGAGAGAGCAAGGAAGCACCGCGCGCAGAACCGCAGTGTATATTGAATACATGAGGATTCGAGCACGGGGCTGACGCCGCTATCGCGGAAAAAGTGCATTTTTAGAGGTGCCCATGATTTTTTATTTCCCTGATACTGTATCGGTCTTCGCCGTGAAAACAGTCAGATTCCGATCCAGTAATTCGCCGATATTCAGTCGAAGCGTCAGCAAGCTGGTATATAATTGTTCCCTTTGTAAGCGGCTTTCCAGGTGTGCTGTTTGATCCTTTAGCAACTCAAATAAATCCAGTTTGCCAATCTTGTACAGCCGTTGTTCCTTGGCGAGCTTTTTTGTCGCCAACTTGATTTTTCGATCGATGGATTTCAGGGCGATAACCAGCTGGGTTTCCTGCTCCTGTAAATTGGCAAGACTGGATTCAGCATCGATCATGCGCTGTTGAGTATCTGCTTCAATCTGATGCTTACCGGCCAGCTGTGCCTGATAGTCCCCGCTGGCACGCCTGTTACCCAATGCATAACGATACTCCAGCATAACGGAATAATCATCCTGCTCCAGATTACTGGAGTGTGCATCATTAAAATCGTTATCGATACCATGGCGTGTATAACCCAGACTTAAATCAAGATCGGAGCTTCTGGCGTTATATTTGGCATCCAACAAGAGCTGTTGCTGGGTCTGCAGGGTATCAAGAATATTTTTAAGGCGTGAGGCGCTAACCAGATAATCCGCCGAGCGGGGCACGGACTGACTGGATGTAAATAGTCGGGAGGATTCCGGGTCAAACGGAATCAGTTTGTCTGTCGTAGCATACTGTTTTGAGTTCATCTGGCGTTGTATCTGACGAGACAAGCCAATATAACGGCCCCGGGATTGCTGCCAACGCGAATAGTAATCTTCACGGGTTTCCTGGGCACGCAATAATTCGTACGGCTCAATGACCTGGCGTTTGACCTTGGTGCGGGTCAGTTTTTCCTGTTCAATTGCCTGTTGGTGAACTTCTTTGGAAATGGCCGTCTCCCGTGCGGCCAGATACCAGTCCAGATAAAGTCGGGCAAGTTGCGTAATGTAGCTTTCGAGATTTTCCTGACTACTTAAACCCGCCAGCCTGAAGTTGAGTTGTTTGAGATTGATATCCAGGCTGTCCTGAATACCGCCCGCATTTTTCAGTAAAGGCTGGGTTAAACGCATGGTGAAGCTGGGTTGGTAATACTGCTCGCCCAGCGAACCCAGTGGCGGGTTTCGGTCCGTATACTGGTTACCATAAGACAAGTTTAAACGCGTACCTGATGCCGAAAACCGGCGATCATATGCCAGGTTCAGACGCGCATCATCGCTTTCCGATGCCTCGAAGCCCAACACCTGATTCGGTTCGGTATGGGCCAGACTCAGACTCGAACTTAATACACCGTCATCTACTCCCTTGCTGGATTCGAGGGCACCGGCGGCAATGGCTTCATCCGCCAGAATTTTCTGCACGCCAGGATTGTGTTTTAATATCGAGCGCACAAAGGTATCCAGATCCAGCTCCTGTGCAGCGGCATGGTGACCGAAGATAAATAATGCGAAACCCAATCCGGCATACAATACGATAGTCTGCATAACCCGCTTACTCAAAAGTCACATTATTCATGCTTAGTCCCCTGCCCTGTTTATTACTGGCTGACATTGACGCTTAATAATTTATATGTTGAATGGCACGCCACACAATTGTTCATCAACTCAGCCAACTGTTGTTGGACATGCTTCGGATCACCCAATTCCTCTGCATCAAGCGCCAGCAAGTCGAATTTTTTATGTGTATCAAAACCGAGCTGTTTGAAGGCGAGTGGCAATTTGCCCATCAGACTGCCGGGGACCGCGGCCTGTGCCTGCGCGCCTACCAGACGTGCGGCTTTAACAACCTGAGACATATCCTCCTCGCTCACGCCCCTTGTAATCGCTTGCACACTCGTCAAGAACATGCGCATTTCCTCCAGCACCAGATCACGCTCTGCCCCTTCCAGAAGGATAGCCTGCCGACCGTCACTGGATGGTTGGACAGAACCAGTCAAAATAAATTTATAACTCATTAGGGCCAGAACAACCAACAGTAATCCCGAAATTGTCCAGCTTAACTTACACGTTTTCATTTTCATCTCCAGTTTATTTGACAACACATAACCTTCATGGCGCGGTTCGTTTGCCAAGAAAATACGCAGCACTCGCAATAACGATCCAGATCGTTGAACGAAGACTCATCGCCACCACAGTACGCATTTCATACTCGCCACCGCTCAGAACATGGATGCCAAAAGCGGCAAACACCAATACGGTTGCCACCGCAATCGCAAGAGCCAGGGCGGGCGCCCATTTTGTTTTGAACCACAGGCCGATGCCGGCCGTGATATAGGCAAAGCCGGCCAGAAAATTGAACCACAGTACAAAACCGACATAGTGACCCGCAGCCTGTCGAGCTTCACCATCAATAAATAACACGGAACCACCCGACTTGATAGTCAGGGCGCCAAAGCCAACGGCCACAATCACCGCCAGCCAGAGCCAGAACGGACGTTTGATATCACTCATTTATTCACCTCTCAATTTAAATTTTGCTTTAGCGCGGTTTCAGGGCAAGCCACAGAAACTTCCACACCGACTCGGCCTCTTTCTCCAATGAGAAAGAAAATTCATATATGGACCAGCGAAGTACCAGCCCCTGGATCAGGGCGGCAACGTAGCGGGCCGTTTCTTCTGGCTCAAGATCCTCACGCAAGCGGCCGGTTTGTACCCCTTCATGCAGCAGCTCCGTCACCCGCTTGCTATAGCGTTGCATCACTTGCTGAAGCGCCGCCTTTAACTGCGGCGACTCCAGGTGGAGCAGATCCGAAAACAGGACCTTGGGTATCGCCCGGTGTTGGCTAATAAAAGTGAGTTGGCGCTGTATCAACAGCCGCAACTTTTCATCAGCCGGGTCGTCCGGATTGGCGCCGGCACTGATGGCCTTAAACAGGTTTTCCGCAATCCAGCCGATAACTGCGGCAAAAATGGCGTCGCGGGTTTTGAAATGGCGAAAGACTGTCGGCTGGGCAATACCCACGCGATCCGCTATGGCCTGGGTCGTCACCCGCTTGATGCCCTGCTCTGCCGTCAGGTCCATGGTGGCCTCAACGATCTCTCTTTTACGTTCTTCGTGCGATTTGCCCATATCGTTCAAAAGTGAGTAATTAATCACTCAACAATAGCCGTCAAATTTCCACAAGTCAAGTGTGGCGGTGGCATTGGCTGTGTGTGTTCTGGTTTACCTAGTTTATAAATAGGCCCGCATTAATCGCCTGAAGCGCCACTGAATAGGGAATGGTGCAATTTCAGCCTGGTTTCAGCTTGAGGGAGTATTTTGCAGATATTCAAGACATCGAGAGGTAAATTGCCATGCAAGACACAACTCAAATCAAGGTCTGGGACCCGCTGGTGCGGGTATTCCACTGGTCATTAGTGGCCAGCTTTATTATTGCCTATGCCAGTGGTGAGGATTTACTCACCCTGCACAGTTGGGCCGGATATAGCATTCTCGGCCTTTTATTGGTGCGTATTGTCTGGGGTGTGATCGGTACACGCTATGCACGATTCAGTAATTTTATTTACCGGCCCACGACCATTAAACAGTTTTTGAAAGATACCTTGAAATTCAGGGCCAGTCGTTATCTCGGGCATAACCCGGCCGGTGGGGCAATGGTGATTCTGCTGATGCTGAGTTTGTTGCTGGCTATTTTTACCGGTCTGCTGGTCTATGGCGCAGAGGAACAGGCCGGGCCATTGGCAAGCTGGTTTGGCCACACACATAACGTATGGGCCGAAGTCACTGAAGAGGCCCATGAATTTTTTGCCAACTTCACCCTGTTGCTGGTGTTTATCCACGTCATCGGTGTGCTGGTCGAAAGCCTGCTCCATAAAGAGAATCTGGTCGCCGCCATGATCAGCGGTTTCAAACCTGCCAAGACCCCGAGCAAAACCTAATAACACAACCAGGAGATATAATATGAAAACGACACTAATAGTAACAAGCTGGCTCGCCGTGATGGGACTGGTTGCTGCCCCGTTTGTCTGGAGTGATGATGATCACGAACGTTGGGAAAGGCATTCCCGCTACTCGACCGGAGTGGCACTAATAGATAACCCGGTTTATCAGGACGAATGTGGTAGCTGCCACATGGCCTATCCGCCCGGTCTGCTGCCGGAACGCTCATGGCTGAAACTAATGGCCGGTCTCGACAATCACTTTGATGACAGTGCCGAGCTGGATGCGGCTAACCATAAAGCCATCACGGATTTCCTGGTCGAAAACAGTGCCGATAAATCTGACTATCGCCGCTCACGGAAATTTGCCCGGATGGGTAACGGCGCATCTGTCCCGATTCAGATATCAAAGATGCCTTACTTTATACATGAGCATGATGAAATACCGGCACGCCTGGTCACGGGCAATAAGGATGTGCTCAGTTTCAGCAACTGTAATGCCTGTCATCGCAAGGCGGAACAGGGCTCATTTAGAGAACGCGACATCCACATTCCCGGTCATGGGCGATGGGACGACTAGTGGGCATTAACGCTATACTTTATATATGAAGCACATAACCATAATCCTCATTTTGCTAAGCGCCCAGATATCCATGGTGCTGGCCGAGAGTGATCATGATGATGCCCGGCTTTTGCTCAAGTCGGGTGAGATCCTGTCACTGGAAGTCATTCTGCAAAAGCTGCGACCGCGCTACCCCGGCAAGGTTCTCGAAGTGGAACTGGAAAGAAAGGCAGGCAAGATTATCTATGAAGTGGAATTACTGGGGGAGGATGGTGTGGTGCGTGAACTGTATATCGATGCCAGGAGCGGCGATGTGCTGCGCAGCAAGGTGGAGGACTAAGCATGCGCCTGCTGTTGGCTGAAGATGATCAGGATCTGGTGGCCACACTCAGGCAGGATCTGGAGGCAGCCGGCTATGCCGTGGATTTGGCCGATAACGGTGTCGATGCGGAATACCTGGGCAACGAGGCGATCTATGATGTCGCCGTGCTAGACTTGGGTCTGCCCAAGCGCAATGGAATTGAAGTATTACGAAACTGGCGCAGCAAGGGCAATGCCTTGCCGGTGATCATCCTCACCGCCCGCAACGCCTGGCATGAACGCGTCGAGGGATTCAAGGGCGGTGCCGATGATTATCTGGGTAAGCCGTTTCATGTCGAAGAACTCCTCGCCAGACTGACCGCCCTGCTACACCGGGTCAGCCAGCAACCCGGAGGCAATTTGACTGCCAGTGGCCTGATACTGGATGAAGAACGGCAGACCCTCACCACCGAAGATGGGCATAGCCATAAACTGACCGGTACCGAATTTCGGCTGTTGCGTTGTCTGTTATTAAATCCGGGCAAGGTCCTGTCCAAATCACAACTAATGGATCACATTTATGATCTGGACTCCGACAAGGACAGCAATGTCATCGAGGTCTATATCCGACGCCTGCGTCAACTGGTGGGCAGTGAGCACATCGAGACACGGCGCGGTCAGGGCTATGTCTTCAGGGACAACTGATGCAATCCTTACAGGCAAAACTTGGCAGCGGTCTGATACTCAGCCTCATAGCAGTCTTCACAGGCCTATGGCTGTTGATCAGTTTTAATATCCAGCATCTTGCCGAAGAATACATCGCCTCGCGTCTGCGCCATGATGCAGAAATGCTGCTCAGCACAATCCAGTTTGATAAAAACGGAAAAATCAGCCTGGATAAAACGGCCACCAATCCTGTTTACAGCCAGCCGTTTTCCGGCCACTACTATCTGATTTTCGCCAACAAACAGTCCATCAATTCACGTTCCCTCTGGGACCAACAGCTGCACAGGACACCGGTCAAACCAGGTGAACAAATGCGATCTCATCAACCAGGGCCGAACCAGCAGCAATTACTGGTGGTTAGCAATGGTTTTACCAAACAAGGGCATGGCTTGAACATCATCGTGGCAGAGGACCTCAATCCCGTCAGCGACAATATTAAACAATTCCAGCGCCGCTTTGCCGTCAGTGCCGTTGTATTTTTATTGCTATTGGTGATACTACAGGCCTTCATCCTCAGGCAGAGCCTGAAAACAATTACACGCGTCCGCAGTGAATTACAGTCCCTTCAGCAAGGCGAGACCCGGCAACTGAACACCGATGTACCCGAGGAGCTGCGTCCCTTGGTCAACGAGATCAATCATTTGCTGGGCATTATGGAACAGCGCCTGCACCGTTCGCGTAATGCCTTGGGTGATCTGGCCCATACCATTAAAAAACCCTTGACGCTCATGCAGCAACTCATCGACCAGCACCACGCTACCCTGACAAAAGAGTTGTACGATAAGCTGGCCCGGCAGACAAAAGACATTAATCAACTCACCGATCGCATTCTCAAGCGTGCCCGCCTGGCTGGTCAGGCTCACAGTGGGGCGCGCTTTTCCTTTACAAGAGATCTACCTGCACTGATCGAGACACTTGAGATGATGTATCGTGACAAAAATGTCAAGACACAGCTCATCATGCCGACAGAGGTCGATTGCGCTATCGATCGCGAAGACATGCTGGAGCTATTGGGTAACATACTGGACAACGCTTATAAATGGACCAGGCAGCATATCAAGCTCACCATCACCTCAAATACTGAACTTGATATTTGCATCGAGGACGATGGTCCTGGAGCCGACACCAGTCAATTTTCACAACTCGAAAAACGCGGGGTGCGTCTGGATGAAACAACCCACGGCTATGGCTTTGGCCTGGCCATTGCCGCCGACATGGTCAGGGAATACCAGGGAACGTTGTCATTTAGCACATCAGACAAGCTCGGTGGTTTGCGGGTGGATATCCGGCTGCCTGCCGGGTAAAAATCGCCTTACTTCCCTTTGCGGGTTGCCCCCGGCCCTTTGCCAAAATATTTTTTAAACACCTTGGCAAAGGCGGCTTCACTCTGATAGCCGCTTTGCTCCGCAATACTGAGTGTACTCTGGTCTGTTTCTGTTAATAAATCATGGGCTCGTTGCATGCGCCATTGAGTGACATACTGCATCGGGGTGTATTCGGTAAGGGTATGAAAATGTTCTGCAAAGGCAGAACGTGACATGCCGGCAAGCCGGGCAAGTCGTTCAACGGTCCAGTTTTCGTGACTGTGTTTATGAAATGTACTTAGTGCCTTGCTGGTTCTCTTATCGGCCAGGGCGGCAATGAAGCCACGATCCGGTTTGTGTTGCTGGATGTAATTGCGCAGCACATGAATAAATAATACATCTGACAATCGATCTATGACCACGTCCGCCCCTTCATGGGCTGATTCGATTTCATAAATCATAAAATTGATCAACGAATCCATGCGGCCGGTGTCGCTGGTGGTTTCATTTCGTATCACGAGATAGTCGGGCAGCGCATTGAGCAATGGATTCCACCGGTTTTCACCAAACTCGAAGTAGCCACAGATGAGGCTACTCGACGGGCCGCCGGGATTGTCTTTCGCAGGCTGGTTGACAGGCACCTCCGGTCCCGGCGGTGTCGAACTATTGGACAAGACATGCCGCGCATCGCGCGGGAACACCACCAGATCCCCGGCTCGCAACGCTTCCGGTTCAGGCCTGCCCGGCAGATGTAGCCAGCATGCCCCGCGCGCCACCACATGGAAGGTAGCCTGCCGACTGCCCGAGGTATCCACCGCCCAATTGCCACAAAAGCTGGAATGCAGGAAGACCCGGGCATTCAGGTGGCTGGATCGGAGAATTTCGCTTAATGCATCCATCTAATCAGTATAGTGAAATAAACTGGACGATTAATCATAAATAATGGATTTTAGTGCATAGTCCGTCTCTACTATTAGGCCTAACCTTGTTACTCACTCGACTGATGGTTTAAAACAACCCGATGAGGAGACAGGTTATGAAAATATTGAGCAAAACGTTCGTCCTGCTGGCAGGGCTATTGCTGGGCGCCAGCGCCCTGGGCGCCCTGCCCGGTACAGAAAATGGCGTGACCACCATTCACCTGGATCAATATGGCGGCTACTTTGCCGCACAGGAGACCCTGGCCAGCCTGAAACCCGGTAAATACAAATTTGTCGTAGCCAACAAGGCTGACAAGGTTGTTGGATTCCAGATTCAGGATAATGTCACCCATAAAACCCTGGATATGTTCCCACTCGACCCCGGCCAGACAAAAAGTACCATTGTGAAGATCGGTAAAAACGGATTTCGTTACCGTTGCCCGATCAACCCTACACCCTGGTATGAAATTGATAACATCGAGACAAAGAAGTGATACAGAGGGGCCGGTGGTTCTCACTGGCCCTTTTTTTAGTAAGCAGTCGAAGTGATATATAGGGCGCCAGACGCAGCCAGGATTTACTTTTTCAGAAGCTCACGCCAGCGTATTCGCCGAGTCTGACGGGTTGACGCTTCGCCCCCCAATCACCCGGTGGGCCATCGAACACACCGGCGCATTGTGTACCGCATTGTTTGCAATGGCCATCATCGGTCAGGTTCCAATCAGACAGGACATACCAGTCACGGCCAATGAGTGTGGTGCCGCATTGATGGCAATAGGTACTGCCGCCTGACTTGTCATGAATATTGCCGGTGTAGACATAGCGCAGGCCATTTTGCATAGCGATGTTACGGGCACGCGTCAGGCTTGCCGGTGGTGTGGGCGGCGTATCCATCATCTTGTAGTCGGGGTGAAAGGCGGAAAAGTGCAATGGTACATCCGGTCCCAGTTTTTCGAGCACCCATTGGCTTAGTTCATTCAATTCCTGATCGGAATCGTTTTCTCCGGGAATCAATAGCGTCGTGATCTCCAGCCACACATCGGTTTCATGCTCTATATATATCAGCGTATCCAGTACCGGTTGCAGATGGCCGCCGGTCAGCTTGTGATAAAAACGCTCGGTAAAGGCCTTCAGATCGACATTGGCCGCATCCATGTATTGATAGAACTCGGCGCGGGGTTCGGGACAGACATAACCGGCCGTCACCGCCACGGATTTGATATCGACTTCCCTGCACGCCTTGGCCACATCAATGGCGTATTCATGAAAGATCACCGGATCGTTATAGGTATAGGCCACGCTACGGCAAGCATGTTCCTTTGCGGCTTTGGCGATCATTTCCGGTGTCGCCTGATCGGCCAGGGTATCAAACTCACGGGACTTGCTGATGTCCCAGTTCTGGCAATACTTGCAGGCCAGATTACAGCCGGCTGTACCAAAAGAAAGCACCGGGGTGCCTGGCAAAAAATGATTTAAAGGTTTTTTCTCAATCGGATCGACACAAAAACCGCTGGAACGGCCATAGGTGGTCAATACCATGGTATCGCCCAACCGGCCGCGCACAAAACACATGCCGCGTTGCCCGTCATGCAGTTTACAAAAACGCGGGCAGAGATCGCACTGGATGCGATCCTTGTCCACCTTGTGCCAGTATTTCACTGACATGCTGCTTGCGGAATCGATAGGAAAATCGCTCATGGCGTTACCGGAAGGTTAATGGATACTATCTAAATAGTATCCCGTGACTCGGATTTCAATGCTTCAGGAACTGGAATTTATCCTGAACGTTTAGCTCGGAAATGACAATGATCTGTATCAGAAATTGTCCTTCATGCTCCCGATTTATGACAGGCAAAAAAAGAGCCCTCTGTGAGGGCTCAAATACTGTGAAAAAAATGAATTTTATTTTGCTTGCAGGCTTATTTCATAGACAGCATCACCATTCACATCATTAATACTGACAGTCAATTCACCCTCTTCGTCTATTTTGATAGCACCGTAATTGAACCAGGATTTTGCCTGCTCCCAGCTGGTCACATCACTACTGCTCTCAGCACCAAAGAAAAACAGTCGTTCTGCATTCAGGCTGGTATCGAAGGCACGGTTGGGAAAGACACCGGCATTGAAGGGGCCCGATACAAATTCATAGACTTTAAAGTCCGGGGCATCGGCAAAGGGGACATATTGAAAACCTTCGGCAAAGTGGACATCCGTTGTCAGGAAGACCACGTTTTGCATGCCGTTTTGCTGCATGAAACGCAGGATATCGGTCAACTCATATTCAAACCCACCTTCCTGTTGATAGTTTGCCCAGCCATCACGACCACGTGGACCGGATGAACCCGTCGGAATCGACATCGGCACACTGGAGGCGATTATTTTCCAGGTTGCATCTGATTTTTTAAGGGCGTCCTTCAGCCACACCAGTTGTTCACGGCCCAGCATGGTCTTGGGTTGTGCCTCACTGTCTGCTGCAAAATTGGCATCGCGATACTGGCGTGTATCGATGATAAACATTTCCATGTTTTTGCCCCATTTGACACTGCGGTATAAACGTTTGGGGGTCTGGCTGCTTTCTGCGACGGGATTGTAATCCATAAATGCCGCCAGGCCTTTTGGTAGCAGGTGATCGCCAGGCGTGTACGGTGCAGTATCACGGGTATCATGCAAAGGGCCAAAGTCATTTACCACTTCATGGTCATCCCAGATCGCATAATACGGCATACTGGCCAACAATTGACGATAGCCATTGTCTGCCCGGTTATATTTCCAGTGCGCCCAGTAGTTCGGCATATCGGCTGCCTGCTCAAAATCACCGGCAACCTGTGCATTGCCATAGCGGCCCGTGGCCTCACAAGTACCATCGGCATAGATCATGTCACCCAGGCCAATGAAGAAATCCAGCTGCATGGCATTAATGGCCTTGAAGGCCGGGAAACCTTCATGGGCATCACGGCAGGTGTTTTGTCCGGCAACGTCTCCCGCCCAGGCAAAACTAACCGCCTTTGCCTTATCTGCTTTGGGTGCTGTGCGAAACCGACCATCCACCGCGTTCATCCGGCCACCGTC
>Ga0209633_10005356_pt1 | contig 11275 bp, 11 predicted proteins | sample Cruoilmetagenom1_FD_187290 | JGI IMG/M metagenome (GOLD analysis project Ga0209633, IMG submission 187290) | Oil polluted marine microbial communities from Coal Oil Point, Santa Barbara, California, USA - Sample 1 (SPAdes) (version 2) | ecosystem: Environmental > Aquatic > Marine > Oil seeps ... | reverse complement strand
GTTCTTGAACCAATCCCCCGCGTTGGCGTATTCACTACACGTTCAAAAGCAGCATCATTGTCGTGATGCGTGGCCAGTTGTAAATAAGCCAATGCATTTTTTATTTCCATTCGTTCAAAAAATCGCTGTCCGCCGTACACTCTGTATGCAATACCTGCTGTCATTAAATATTCTTCAAACAAACGTGACTGAGCATTTGAGCGATATAAAATAGCAGCATCAGAACGTTTATTTCCCTGTGACACCCAATGCTGAATCCGATCGACTACAAAGCGTGCCTCATCCTGATCATTAAAACCTGAATAAAGCGCAATAACTTCACCCTCTTCTCCTTCTGTCCAAAGCTCTTTACCCATACGGCCTGAGTTATTCGCAATAACGGCATTAGAAGCATTTAGAATGGTGCTGGTAGAGCGATAATTCTGTTCTAAACGCACGACCTTATGCGAAGGATAATCTTGCTGAAAGCGGTGAATATTCTCAATTTTTGCACCACGCCAACCATAAATAGACTGGTCGTCATCACCCACGACATAGAGATTTTCTGAATCTTGTGTCAGTAATCTTAACCAAGCATACTGAATAGTATTCGTGTCTTGAAACTCATCAACCAGCACGTGTTTAAAACGTGCTTGATAATGAGCTCGCACACTATCATTATCGCGTAATAACTCATGCGCCCTAAGTAATAACTCAGCAAAATCAACGAGACCTGAACGCTGACAATTAATCTCATATTCTGTATAGATCTCGATCATCTTTTGTTCAAAAGGATCATGCGAAGCTGACATATGCTTTGCTCGACGCCCCTCATCCTTTTGAGCATTAATAAACCACTGTACCTGACGTGCTGGCCAACGAGTGTCATCAACATTCATCGATTTTAATAAACGCTTAATCATTCTAAACTGGTCGTCTGAGTCCAACACCTGAAAAGCATCTGGCAAGCCCAATTCCTGTGCGTGCATTCGCAATAAACGATGCGCAATACCATGAAAGGTCCCAATCCACATGCCAGAGACAGGTATTTTCAACATCTGCTGCACCCGTTCACGCATTTCACCAGCAGCTTTATTAGTAAATGTGACCGCTAAAATACCAAAAGGCGAAACACCTTCTACTTGCATCAACCAAGCTACCCTATGCACCAAAACCCGTGTTTTACCACTGCCTGCACCTGCTAAAATAAGCGCCGACTGACTCGGTGTACTCACCGCATCGCGTTGCTCATCGTTTAAACCATCTAATATATGTGTAATATCCATTTTGTTATTTTAACGCCTATTGATTGCTTTGGGTTTCTTGTTTACCATTGATCATCTGTTTCAGTTTATGATAAAAAATATGGACGACATTACTCATAAAGAGACTATTACCATTGAGCATTATGATAATAACGCCGATGCGTTTTGGGCGGGAACAAAAGATCACGATGTCTCACAGAATATTCAGGCTTTTTTAGCCGCGCTACCAGACGACAAGCCACTTGAAATTTTAGATTTAGGCTGTGGTCCTGGGCGTGATTTACAACACTTTAAATCACTCGGACATCTGCCAACAGGTCTTGATGGCTCTAAACGGTTTTGTAAAATGGCCTCAAAGCACAGTGGACGCCCAACTCTCAATCAAAATTTTGTTAATATGGATCTGGCCCGAAATAGCTTTGATGGTGTTTTTGCTAACGCCTCATTATTCCATGTCCCCAGCTCTGAGCTGGTTAATGTACTAAAAAAATTGCACGCTTGTTTACGAGAGGATGGCATTTTATTCAGCTCTAACCCACGTGGTGATACCGAGAGTTGGCAAGGCCAGCGCTATGGCCACTATTTTGAGTTGGGAGCCAGTAAAGATTTTTTACAACAAGCTGGCTTTAAAGTTCTAGATCATTACTATCGACCTCATGGTCAACCGCGAGCATTGCAGCCTTGGCTAGCAATTATCAGCCGCAGAGTCTAATCACTTCAACTAGCTGATAATAAAACACAATACACCGTAAAAAATGCTAACCCATAGAATATTGGCTAGCATTTTGTAGCCTATTTAAACTTTTCGATAGATTTCAGCACCTTTGTTTTTGAACTCATCTGATTTATCAGCCAACCCCTCTACCAGCGCATCTTTAGCATCAATACCTTTTTTAGCAGCATAATCACGGACATCCTGGCTAATTTTCATTGAACAAAAATGCGGTCCACACATAGAGCAGAAATGTGCTACTTTCGCAGAATCTTTTGGGAGTGTTTCATCGTGATACTCACGCGCACGGGCAGGATCTAAAGCTAAGTTAAACTGGTCCTCCCAACGGAATTCAAAACGTGCTTTAGATAGGGCATTGTCACGTATCTGCGCACCGGGGTGTCCTTTTGCTAAATCTGCGGCATGAGCAGCAATTTTATAGGTAATGATACCAACCCGAACATCTTCTTTGTTCGGCAAGCCCAGGTGTTCTTTTGGCGTTACGTAACACAACATAGCGCAACCAAACCAACCAATCATCGCCGCGCCAATACCTGATGTAATATGGTCGTAACCTGGAGCAATGTCAGTGGTTAATGGGCCTAAAGTGTAAAATGGCGCTTCATCGCAACACTCCAGTTGTTTATCCATATTTTCTTTGATCATTTGCATCGGCACATGACCCGGACCTTCAATCATCGTTTGGATATCATGTTTCCAGGCAATTTTAGTCAACTCACCTAAAGTTTCAAGTTCACCAAATTGTGCCGCATCATTTGCATCTGCCACTGAGCCAGGACGTAGGCCATCACCGAGAGAAAAAGACACATCATAGGCCTTCATGATTTCACAAATATCTTCAAAGTGCGTGTAAAGGAAGTTTTCTTTATGATGAGCAAGACACCATTTAGCCATAATGGAGCCACCTCGAGAAACAATGCCCGTCACACGTTTTGCCGTTAATGGTACGTAACGTAGCAACACACCGGCATGAATAGTAAAGTAATCAACACCTTGCTCTGCCTGTTCAATTAAAGTGTCTCGAAATATTTCCCAGGTTAGATCTTCTGCCTTGCCGTCTACTTTTTCTAAAGCTTGATAAATAGGGACCGTGCCTATCGGCACCGGTGAGTTACGTAAAATCCACTCGCGTGTTTCATGAATGTTTTTACCGGTAGATAAATCCATAATCGTGTCAGCACCCCAACGAATACCCCAGACCATTTTATCGACTTCTTCTTCAATAGAAGAGGTCACCGCTGAATTACCTAAATTACCATTAATTTTAACCAAAAAATTACGCCCGATTATCATCGGCTCAACTTCTGGGTGGTTGATATTAGCTGGAATTATGGCTCTGCCACGTGCAATTTCTTCACGAACGAACTCAGGTGTAATCTCAGCTGGAATACTGGCACCAAAAGATTCCCCTGGATGCTGCTGTGCATTGATATCAGAACGTGCCATGTTTTCACGAATAGCGATATATTCCATTTCTGGCGTGATGACACCTTTTTTTGCGTAGTGCATTTGGCTAACGTTTAGGCCTTCTTTTGCTCGCCTTGGTGAGTGAATATGCTCAAACCTTAAGCTAGCCAATTTTGGGTCATTTTGCCTTTGCTGCCCAAATGTTGAAGTGGGGCCTTCCAGCAACTCAGTATCGTTTCTCTCTTCAATCCATCCTGTTCGTACATCAGGCAAACCTTTTCGCAGATTAATTTGCGCGCTGGAGTCAGTATAAACACCCGAGCAATCGTAAACATAAACATCCGGGTTTTTTTCTTCACCAAAATTAGTTGGTGTGTCAGATAACTTGATCTTACGCATTGGCACATTAATATCAGACCTGCTTCCCTGAACGTATACTTTTTCAGAGTTAGGTAATGGCTGGATCGCTGCCGCTTCCATCGCTTCGGTTTTTTTCTGGAACTCTTCAGGGATTGCACTCATAGGGGCCTCTTAGCTTGTATCGATTTACCGCATTATCATTAATTTTCAGTTTATCACATCCTGTTACAATGCCGCTTCCAAAATAAGAAACCAAACTGATGAACACCTTAACTGCGGCTGAATTAAAAACAAAAATAGATACTAACTCAGAGAACCTCTTTTTACTGGATGTTCGCGAACCCCATGAATTTGAACACTGTCATATTTCAGGTAGTATATTGATTCCTATGCAAACTATTCCACAGCGGCTGGCTGATATTCCGAAAGATAAAACAGTTATTTCCATATGCCACCACGGTATGCGCAGCCTCCAAGTGGCTCAGTTTTTACTAGGCCAGGGCTTTAATAATATTATTAATTTATCCGGTGGGGTTAACGCATGGGCACAAGAAGTTGACTCAACGATGCCTCGCTACTAAAACTTTTTATGCAAACCTTGCCCGATTTACTGGATAAAAAAGTCACCCTGTTATCGATCGGGTTAAATCCTTCTTTACCCTCTGTGCAAGCAGGGTTCTATTTTGCCAACCCAAGAAATCGCTTCTGGAAAGCCATCAATAATAGCGGTTTACATCAGCAAGCTTTAACACCGTCTCTTAAGAGCTGCTTTTTAATGCTTGAGCACGACCATATCGGTTTTACTGACTTAGTGAAGCGCCCTACTGCTGGCGGCAAAGATTTGAAGGCAAATGATTATCGACTCGGATCAACTCGTTTACAGCAACTTATTAAAGATATACAACCGGATTTGCTCTGGTTTCATGGCAAAATGACCTGCCAGAAATATTTACAATACAGCTCACAAAAACATCTACAAACCCGTTGGGGGTTCCAAACCTGGCGGTTACTTAACAGTTCTGTCTATATTTCGCCCAACCCTAGCCCAGCTAATGCTGCTTTCTCACTCGATACTATTAGCGACAGCTATCGAGATCTATTTCTCCATCAAGGCTTACTATGATTTGTGTTATTCAACGCGTTACGGATGCCCATGTTAAGGTGTCACAACAAATTATCGGTGAGATTAATCACGGCCTTGTCGCTTTGCTTGCCATTGAAAAAGAAGACAATAAAGCCCTGGCAGAAAAAATGATTGAGCGGATTCTAAATTACCGTATTTTCGCCGATGAGCATGACAAAATGAACCTAAGCCTACGTGATATTGATGGAGGGCTTCTGCTGGTTCCTCAGTTTACTTTAGCTGCTGACACCCAAAAAGGAACGCGACCAAGTTTTTCCCCTGCTGCACAACCTTCTATAGCCAAGCCAATTTTTGAGGCGACAGCACTCTATGCTGCCTCTATACATTCTCATTTTGCTAGCGGCCTATTCGGTGCAGACATGCAGGTTTCCTTATGTAATGATGGCCCTGTTACCTTCACCCTACAGAGCCGACCTTAGCGGCTAAACATTAGCTTTAATTGCTTAGCCATAGCATGTTAAAGTATCCTTCTAATTTGCAAAACACCCTACTGTCATGAAGATTATAAAACGTTTAGCTCAGGCCTCAGTTGTTCTGTTAACACCTACCTTAACACTAGCAGAGCCTATTGATTTGTTAGCTGCCTATCAACTTGCTTTGGAACACGACTCTGAAATACATGCTGCCTATAATCAACTGCTGGCCTCTAAAGAAGTCAAACCACAAGCACTTGCTGATTTACTGCCCTCTATCAATGCTACAGCCTCAGCGGGGCATAATCGTCAAAAAAGCAAAGTCACACACCCGAACGGTCTCAGCAATACAGAAGGGTTTGAGCAAGATAGTTTTGCTGTTTCACTCCGTCAGCCGCTATTTGACTGGGCTAACTTTGTTAGATTTAATCAAGCAAACGAGCGTGTCTCTCGTGCTGAAGTAGTCTACCGCCTTGCTGAGCAAGAACTTATTTTTCGCCTCACAGAACGTTATTTAGACACTTTACAAGCAGAAGCTAACCTAAAAGTATCCAATGATGACGTTGCCGCTTTTTCTCGCCAACTTGACCAGGCAAAACAACGATTTGATGTCGGCCTAATTGCTATTACTGATGTACACGATGCTCAAGCCCGACACGACTTGTCATTTGCCACACAAATTGCTGCTGAAGATAATCTCTATTCTAAACGAGAAGCCCTTCGTGAAATTATACAAGCAGATGAGGTTAGCCTAGCACCTCTAGCCCAAGAATTCCCTTTATTTCCACCAGAACCGAATAAAATAAGAGAATGGGAAAATGCTTCATCACAACACAACCTATCCATACAATCGGCAAAATTTGATGTCGCTATTGCTAAAAAAGACATCAGCATTACTCGTTCTGGACACTACCCAACGATTGACTTGGTCGCATCACATAGCTATAACGACACTGAAGGTAGTGCATTAACAGGTACCGGTTTGAACACTGAATCTGATCAAATTGGCGTTGAACTAAACTTGTCCCTGTTCTCCGGTGGTAAAACGTCATCATTAACAAAACAGGCTGTTTTTAATCACAAAAGATCTCTTGATATTCTGCAATCACTTCAACGTACCAGCCTCAGAGAAGCTCGCGACTCTTTCCGTGGTGTTATTGCAAGTCTGCAACAAATCAAGGCATTAAAACAAGCTATTGTCTCAAACCAAAGTTCTTTAGATGCTAGCGAAGTAGGACTTGAAGTAGGTACCCGTACTATTGTTGACGTGCTGGATGCTCAAAGCAATCTCTCTCGTGCAAAGCTACAGATTATTGCGGAAAAAAAGAATTATATTTTGAGTGTTCTTTCACTAAAAAATGCAGCCGGTTCTTTAGCTTTGGCTGATATTGAAAAAATTAATCAATGGCTACAACACTAAATCAACCTTATGTCTTAGGCTGTTAGCTTATTAACATCATCCGCCGCCCAGCTTTTTAGAATAATTAAGGTGAAAAAACCCAGTATCACAAAGCTCGATGCCATGATTAATACCGCATTATAGTTCCCTAGGGCACTTGCCATATAACCCGCAATAGTCGGAGCAATAATCTGGGGAACTCCATAACTCATCGTTAGCAACCCCATTAACTTTGAAGGTTTAGTTGGATAAAAACGTCCGGCCATTGTTAACACCATACTGACAATGCCAATAAAGGTAAAACCATAAAGCCCAGCGCTCATTAACGCTAAAAACAAACTATCACCCAAAACTGGTAATACAATACCCACCGCATGAAATAAAAATGCAACCATCAATGCATTTAAAATACCTATTCTTCTACATACAAAATCCCAAATAATACAGGCCGGTGCTGCCGAAAAACCAAGAATAAAAAAAGTAATATTACCTTGACCTACCAATGCGGCTTGATTTTCTATAATGGTAACAATATAAGTTGCACTAATCACAAAACCAAATCCAGCACAAAAATACACCAATATCATCAACCATAAAAACCGTCGACTCGGTGGATTATCTCGCAACACCTGACCGGTCTTAGTAATACCACTTATATCCGGTGCTGGCAGCCACCGCCAAGCAGGAACAGCAAGAACGATACCGACCGCTCCCAATAACCACCATTGCTCATGCCAAGCAAGATAATCCGAACACCCGACTAAGAAGGCAACCAAAGAGATACCGATACCAACACCACTGAAATGCACACCCATCTCACTTCGATGATGGTGTCTAAATAACCAATTCAACATCAAACCTGAGCCTATTAACAAACCAGCTGCGGAGCTAAAGCCTGCAACAAAGCGTGAAATACCCCAAAGCCAAGGAGATTCCGCAAACCCCATCATAAAAGTAGTGATCACAGCCAACACCAAGCCAGCCCGATAAATTCGGTCTTTAATAACTAAATTTCCGACCACTGTCGCCGTTAATGCACCGATCATATAACCCATATAATTGATACTCGCTAACCAACCAGCCATGACTTTCGTTAGTTCTGTTTGTTCAAACATAACTGGCAGCATTGGCGTATATGAAAAACGTGCCAAACCCATCGTCAGCATCAAACAGAAAATGCCCGAGCTCAGAACTTTTAAGCGACTCTCCGTTCTAATCATCTAAATAAGAATAAATATGCTGAGCTATTTTATTAACCGCACCTTGGTTTTTAGAGACGAAATCAACACCAGCTAAACCCATTTCAACACGAAGTGCCGGTTGTCCTAATAAGTGAATGACTTGCTCGGCTAATTCATGTTCATCAACAACTTCTATCGCCGCATTATATTTAAGCAGTTGCTCACTAATTTCAATAAAATTATGGACATAAGGGCCAAAAACTATAGGAACTGATAAGGCTGCAGGCTCCAGCATATTGTGCCCTCCCGTTGGCACTAAACTTCCACCAACAAAGGCTACATCAACCGTCGCATAATAAAGTTTCAACTCACCCAAGGTATCTAGTAAAAATATATCCTTATCAACACGCCCTGACTTCTGGTCACTACGACGTGTCACCGAATACCCCTGTCTTAGACACAACTTCATCACTTTATCAAAACGCTCAGGATGTCTGGGAACCAACACCAACAGAGCATTAGGGAATTTTTTCTTTATGACTGAAAATGCTGCCAATACTTTTTCATCTTCACCCTCATGAGTGCTAGCCGCCATCCAGCTCGGACGCTGCTGGAACCAGTCTCTTCGTATCACCTCTGCCTGCTCTCTCAGCAACACCGGCATCTCAACGTCAAATTTAATGTTCCCTGGCACACTCACTCGCTCAACAGCCACACCTAATTCCTTGAAACGATCAGCACTTTGCTGCGTTTGTGCACAAATATGAGTAACATTGGATAATGTTTGCGTGATAAAAGTCCCAAGACGCGCATAAGCTCTCGCCGACTTCTCCGATAAACGTGCATTGACGATTAATAAGGGAACCTGTCTTTTATTAGCTTGGTAAAGCATATTAGGCCATATTTCTGTTTCTAGAATAATGGCCACTTTAGGCTTGAAGTGCCGATAAAACCGTTTCATTGCACCAGGTAAATCATAAGGTAAGTAAACATGTTGAACACGGTGGCCCAAAAATGCTTTAACCCGTGCTGAACCTGTTGGCGTTGTTGTTGTTACCAGAATCGACTCGTTAGGGTAACGAGCAGCCACTGACTCAATCAATGCAAAAGCAGCCTCAGCCTCACCAACCGAAACGGTGTGAAACCAAATAACACCTGACTTCGGTATTTTTTTATAAAACCCAAACCGTTCTCCCCAACGATTTAAATAGGCCGGTGCCTTTTTTCCCCGTATTAAAAGACGCAGCAGTAGCAAGGGCGATAAAAGGTAAAATAAAGTTGAATAAATCAAACGCATAAATGAATAATTTCCTGATGCCAGCCCAACACAAGAACTCATAGGCTGTAGCAATAATGGCTCATCATATCATGTGCTTAGTCACAGATAAAAAGCCCTACCTAGTTGCTACGATTAACTTATAATGCCAACAATTCATTCATTGAGGCCAAGTCATTGAGCATTAAAATCTATCATAACCCACGCTGTAGTAAATCGCGCCAAACACTCCTCCTAGCACAAGAGCACGGTGTTGATATTGAAATTGTTGAATATCTAAAAAAACCACCCACTAAAGCTGAATTGTTAACTATTCTAAGCCTGCTCGACTTTAAACCACGTGAATTAATGCGTAAAGGTGAAGCTATTTACAAGGAACTACAATTAAAAGATGACACCCTATCTGATGAGCAATTGATCGATGCTATGCTGGAGAATCCGATCTTAATTGAGCGTCCCATTGCCGTGGCCAATGGTCAAGCGGTGATTGGTCGCCCTCCTGAAAACATATTGAGTATTATCTAAATGGCCACCGAGATTGTTGTTCTTTTTTATAGCCGACACGGTGCAACTGCACAAATGGCAAATCTTATTGCCCGTGGCATTGAAGAGGTCGATGGAGCACAAGCTAAAATAAGAACCGTTCCTGCCGTTTCCACTATTTGTGAAGCAACGTCCGATGAAATTCCCAGTGACGGCGCTTTATATGCAACATTAGATGACCTTAAAAATTGCGCAGGCCTCATCCTCGGTAGTCCGACCCGTTTTGGCAACATGGCATCCGCTCTTAAGTATTTCCTTGATGGTACAAGTAGCCTCTGGCTATCAGGCGCCTTAACAGGCAAACCTGCTGCTGTATTCACCTCAACGAGCAGCCTACATGGCGGTCAAGAAACAACGCTTACCTCAATGATGCTACCCTTGCTTCATCATGGAATGTTAATCACCGGCCTTCCTTATTCAGAAACCGCATTATTAGAAACAAAAAGTGGCGGCACACCCTATGGTGCTAGTCATTTGGCAGGCATTGATAATTCTCGTAAAATTGACGAACATGAAAAAAAACTCTGCTTAGCTTTAGGGAAACGTATTGCAACCCTCGCTGTTAAACTGGCCTAACTATGACATTACCTAACAAAAAAACAGCTTATTGGCTGCAATTAATCAGTTATCTCGCTCTAATTGCCTGGATGACCGCTTGGATCACACTCCTCTCACCACCACAGTCATTCCCTGTCGCACTCCTTTTAATTATTTTTGTCGTACCCCTATTATTACCACTAATGGGCGTACTCCATGGGCGTGACAAACCTGTCAATTGGGCCGCTTACCTTAGCCTTTTATATTTTATTCACGGCATCACCGAAGCTTTTGCAAACCCCGCAACTCGTTATCTAGGTCTCGTGGAAATTATTCTAAGTTTGACCGTTTTTTTCACCGGTTCTCTTTATATTCGTCGATTAAACAAGGGCTAATGCAGTTTCAAATCCCCCTTCCTTTTACAACACACCACGACTATAACTTTAGTAATTTTATTGCTGATGATAACCAGCTTATTATTCAAGCACTCAAAAACCAGCATGAGGCCTTTGTTTTTCTATGGGGAGACACAGGCACGGGAAAAACTCATCTTCTGCAAGCGGCTTGCCAACAGCAAACCATTATGGGCGGAACAGCCAGTTATTTACCTTTAAAAGACCTCCAACAACTTTCACCCAAACTACTCGATGGCATGGAATTTGTTGATTTAGTGTGCATTGATGATATTGATATCATTAAGCAAAACCCAGCGTGGGAAGAAGCCTTATTTAATTTATTTAATAATTTAAGGCAGCAAAACGGCCGATTAATTATCAGCTCACAAAATGCTCCTCAGCGTTTACCCTTAGCCCTCAATGATCTAAAAAGTCGCCTTAATAATGGGCTGGCTTTAAATATCCAGCCCCTAAATGATGAAGCCACTATTCAGGCCCTTCAAACCCATGCTCAAAGCCTAGGACTCGATTTAAATGATGAAGTAGCACATTATATCCTAAGCCATTATCCTAGAGACTTACCCTCATTGTGGAGACTTATCGATAAACTCGATAAAATCAGCTTGGCTACACACAAAAAGCT
>Ga0209633_10005355_pt1 | contig 11280 bp, 12 predicted proteins | sample Cruoilmetagenom1_FD_187290 | JGI IMG/M metagenome (GOLD analysis project Ga0209633, IMG submission 187290) | Oil polluted marine microbial communities from Coal Oil Point, Santa Barbara, California, USA - Sample 1 (SPAdes) (version 2) | ecosystem: Environmental > Aquatic > Marine > Oil seeps ... | reverse complement strand
CTATTTTACTGGAAAAATACAAATTAAGTGAACAGCAAGAAAAAAGGGATAAACATATAAAAACAATAACCAGTAAAGTACATTACCTAAATAATATTTTAAATGATTTTTTATCAATTGAACGTTTGGGTTCAGGTAAGGTCAATTATAAATTTACCAATTTTAATTTGAGTAAAATTGTTAATGAAGTAGTCTATAACGCCAACATGCTATTGAAAAGTGGACAAAGAATTAATATACCACAAAATATTGATGAATTCTCTTTACAACAAGATGAAAAAATTTTAGAATTAATCCTGTCAAATTTAATACATAATGCCATAAAATATTCGCCGGAAAATACTTATATTGATTTAGAGATTACAAAAAATTACAAAAATATTGTTTTCATAATTACAGATCAAGGTATAGGTATACCACAAAAAGATCAGAAAAATATATTTGAAAGATATTTTAGAGCGGAAAATGCATTTAACAGTCAAGGCACGGGTATAGGGTTAAATATTGTTAAAGGTCATTTAGAAAATTTAGGAGGGTCTATTAAATTTAAAAGCAAAGAAAATATAGGTTCTATATTTACAATAGCATTACCAATCCATAATAACAATGAATAAAAAGGTTTTATTAATTGAAGACGATACTGTAGTAAGAGAAAATACTGCTGAACTATTAGAATTAGCTAATTATGATGTAATTACTGCTTCTAATGGTAAAATTGGTGTTGCCGAAGCAAAAAAAAATAAACCAAACATCATTGTTTGCGATATTATGATGCCGGAATTAGATGGCTACGGTGTACTACAAGTACTTTCTAAAGAAAAAACCACAAAACATATTCCGTTTATATTTCTTTCGGCAAAAACAGAGCATAAAGATATTCGAAAAGGAATGGATATGGGTGCTGATGATTACCTTACCAAACCTTTTGAAGAAACTGATTTGGTTAGTGCCATAGAAAGTAGACTTGCCAAGGTAGCTATCATTGAAGAAAATTTAAATCTTAAAAAAAATATCATAAAACATGAGGCTAAAGATCAACTCAAAACATTAGAGCATCTTAAAAATTACTTTATAGATAAAGGAGAAAAATATTCGTATAAAATCGGTGAAACTATATACCATGAGGGAGATAATTCTAATTATGTTTTTTTAATTTATGAAGGTGTAGTAAAAACCTATAAAATTGAAGAACAAGGTAAAGAACTGATAACCGCTTTGCATAAAGCAGATGACTTATTTGGTTTTACTTCGCTGACTCATAATATGGCCTACCAAGAATACGCCACTGCTCTCGAAAAAACTACAGTTTTTAAACTCTTTAAAAGCGAATTGACAAATATTTTACAAAAGAACCACAAAGTTACCTTAGATTTAATTGATTATTTAACAGATAATGTTTCAGAAATAAAAGATCAACTACTGCAAATGGCTTACAGCTCTGTAAGAAAAAAGACTGCAAATACAATTCTTCAATTTACAGAAAAAATAACTAAACATCCTGAAGATAGTATAAGAATCTCCAGAAGTGACCTTGCAAGTGTTGCCGGTATTGCAACAGAAACTTTTATAAGAACCCTGTCCGGTTTAAAAAAAGAGGGGCTCATAGATATTGAAGGAAGAAATATTAGAATTGTTGATATTGATCGCCTTAAGAAAGTTTATTAAATATATTTTTTTGTTAATCAGTAAAAAATCACTTTGGGTACTATTGATCCCACTATTTAAGTTTTGCTTAGCACATATGCTAAGATTTAGAATCTCTTACCCAAAGTATACTATGCAAAGGATATGAAAATTTAACAACTTTTTTTTCATATGATATATATCATTTCACACTAAGCTATACCTGTATAATTTTGACATAAATTGTTGTCAAACAGATACTATGAATAATATATTACTTCCTACCGATTTTTCTAAAAATTCATGGAACGCCATAGCATACGCTTTAGGATTTTTTAAAAATTCTGCTTGTAATTTTTACTTACACAATGTTACCGAGATCTCAAATTATGTAGGTGGTGAGACTCCCATGTCTACAGGAGGTACAGTTATTGAAGAAATTGTATTAAAAAAACCTAAAGTTGAATTGAGAAAACTAATAGATAAAATTAAAGAATCACACCCAAATTCTAAACATAATTTTATCCCTATTTCTAGCTATGATTATTTTATAAGTGCCATAAGAGATCAAATTGAAGAAAAAAATATCGACCTTATTGTTATGGGTACTAAAGGTGCGAGTGGTATCAAAAAAGCAATTGTTGGAACTAATACCGGAGATTTAATCACTAAAATAAAATGTCCTGTTTTGGTGGTGCCAAAAGGAGCAATTTTTAAAGTACCTCAAGAAATTGCTTTTCCAACAGATTATAATTTATTCTATCAAACTAAAATATTAAGTAGTATTTCAGAAGTAGCAAAGAAATATGATGCCGCCATACGCGTGTTACATATAGCCAAAAAAGATGAAAACCTTACGGCATTTCAGGAGGAGAATAAAGAGTATTTAAATGATTTCTTTGCTGATGAAAAACATAGCTTTCATAAAGTTACTAATAAAAAAATTGAAGCTGGTGTAGAATGCTTTGTTGAAAGTAGAAATATTGATATCATTGTAATGATAGCGAAGAACCTTAATCTTTTTCAACAAATACTATTCAAACCTACTATTGAAGAAATTAGTTATCATACAGTAATTCCTTTTTTAGTTTTACATGAATAAAATTCTATCATTATGAGTGATATATCTATTTTTTTAGCAAAATTTTGGGGATGGTATTTTATCATTTTCTTTTTGATATTAAGCTTAAATCCAACAAGAATAAAACAAATTTTTGAAGATTTAAAAGATCAAAAATTTGTTATTATAACATCTTTTTTAGCCATTATTATTGGCTTAATAAATATATTATTTCATAATAATTGGACTAATGACTGGCGACTTATCATAACATTAATAGGATGGATGGCGCTTTTTGAAGGATTATTTCTATTTATTTTTCCGGAAAAAGCTATACATTGGATAAACATTATCAATGTAAAATTTATCCAAATGGTATATATGCTCCTCTTTTTAGTAGGTATATTTTTATTAAATATGGCCTATGGTATTGTTTTATATTAAAATAAAATTATTATAGAAAAATAAAACCAACTACACAATGATATATATCAACCTAACCCATGATTATAGTCATAGGAAATTAAAAATATCACCTTTATATTTGTTCCATTAAATTAGTAATTAAAAGTTCTTTGAAGAATACTTTAAAGTAGCTCCAAAATAGATACTCATGGTTGCAAAACTATGAAAATCATGGAGAGTTTAAGACGTTATTTAACTGACAATAATTTTAGTACGGTTTTAGTAATAAGGTAGTATAAAAATTATTTGAATTAAGGAAGCCATTTTAAGCTCTTTAGGAAACAGGAGATTCAAGTCTCCTGTTTCTATTTTAAAATAAGGTTCTCATTGTTTTAGAACAGTGAAGAACGTGGAGAGGGTTTAAGACGTTAATTAGCGACGAATAGTTTTAGTATGATTTTAGTAATAAGGAAATATGAAAAATTATTTAAAAGCTAAGGAAGCCATTTTAAACTCTTTAGGAGACAGGAGAATTACATCTCCTGTCTCCATTTTAAACCTCTTTGCTATGAGAATGAAAAATTAGCCTCAATTTTAAAATAATTTAGGCTAGCTGAAGATTTTAATAATATGGTTTACACTTGGTAAATTAACTACGTCATAGTAATTAACTATATGCGTATTACAAAAGCTAAATTATAAAATTAACCTCTTCAAAGAGGAAACAGGGAAACGTGATGCTTCCCTGTTTCTTTTTTAACAAAATTAACACTACATTAAACTTAATAACTAGAAGACATTTACCTTCTAATATTTCCAATTTTCCAGTTAAACATCAGTATAACTGATAATTATCATTGCATACTATAGATTTACAGTATAACTTTAAGCGAGTGTCCATAAGTAAATACTAATCTAAAAACTATGTTATGAAAAAACTAATTATTGTTTTATTTATTGTTGGGTTAACTACCCAAACATTTGCCCAAGATCCTATACAGTTATCTGAAGTAATTGTTGTTGCTACCAATTACAAATATTTAAATTCAGTTAGCTCAGAAGAAGAAGCCATCCCTGTTCAGTTACTTCAAAGAGAAGTGGCAGCCTATGATGTAAGGAAATCTGAATATTATGATGATGAATACGATTTTTATACAATATCATTTTTTATTCCAGATGGGAAGATTGTAGCGGTTTATGATAAAGACAATAAAATTGTCCGTACCATTGAGAAATTTAAAGATATTGCTTTACCTAAGTCTGTTGCCAAATCTGTTGCCAAACGTTTTCCACAATGGACAATATCAAAAGATGTTTATTTATTGAATTATCACAAAGAAAAAGGTGTTAAAAAGGTATATAAATTAACTTTAGAAAATGGTGACCAAAGACTTAAAGTTAAAACTGATGGCGAAGGTAATTTCCTTTAAAATCTTAAAATAAAAAATTTCTTGAAACCGACTACCCTCGAGGCAGAGCCTCACCAGAGGGGTCAAGCGTAGAGGTATTTCACCGGTTTAATTTTGGTCTTAGAACCAAAAATCGCCCCGAGTGCTCGGGATTATATTTAACCTCAACCGGAACTGCGAAAAGGCAGTTCCGACCTCTCCTAAGGAGAGGTGAATCAGAAACACCAACGCTTACGTTGGGGAATTCTTTTAATTGAACTTTCTCTCCAAACAAACAGGAAAGCCTATGGTTTTCCTGTTTGTTTTTTTAAGCTCATAAAATAACTTTTCTTTAACCTACTATGTGTAAGAAAGGAAGAGGCAAACTAAAAAGAGTTATTCAAAACTTATAAAAATTACTCCTATATATACCGTGTTGATATGACCAATATCATTGCACAAAAAGTATAAGTCTATTATCTTCTATGCAAAATTAAATGATGCTTTTAACTATCATTTTAATCCTATTTTTATTATTAGTGATTTCTTTATTACTAATACCGATTGTTGCAGTAATTGATACGGCTACTAATCAATATTATGTACAATTAAAGGGTTTGGCAAAGGCTAGTATTGAAGAGCATAAAAAAGAGTTATTAAGAATAAAATTAAAAGTACTTTTTTTAAATTTTTATTTCTATCCACTTACAAAGAATAGTGATGGTAAAAAACAGATAGAAAAAAGAAGAACTAAAAGCAGAAAAATTGGCGTGCAAACTGGTCTACGTGTGTTAAGATCATTCAAGATCAAAAGACTTTATCTAGATGTTGATACAGGTGATCCTATCACTAATGCAAAACTGTTTCCTTTATTTGCTTATATAAATTATAAGATAGGAAATTTTAACATCAATTTTGAAGGTAAAAATCAAATGACACTGTATATACAGAATAGGCCAATTCGTATAATTAAATCGTTTATTAACTTTTAAAAATTAAAACTATGGAATTACATTTTGAAGAATTATTAGGCAAAATTACAGACTTTATTAAGTCTGAGGCAAGAACGGAAACTATTGTTGGTGAGCAATTTGAATTAGGAGAATTCAAATGTGTACCAGTTATTAAAGTAGGCATGGGGTTTGGCTCCGGTGGTGGTGAAGGAACCGAAGCAAAAGGCCGTAAAGGAGAAGGTATGGGTGCAGGAGCCGGTGTAGGTATAGAACCTATTGGTTTTTTAGTGAGCAAAGGTGAGGAAATTTCTTTCCTAGCCGCAGGTAAAACACATGGACTAGCTGCTGTTTTTGAAAAAGTACCGGATCTAATAGAAAAGATTATTGAAAACAGGAGAAAAGAAGAAGCAACTGTTTAAAACCATCTAATAGTTATAGCATCTAAAAATTAGGACTGAGTAAATCAAATATTTCTCCAATAAATGATCTGCTCAGTTTTACTTAAAAAGTGTTTTAATTTTTAGATAAATTAATTTCTCAATACATTTAATTAAAATGAAAAGATCACTCTCAAGTTATTTTTTATTTTTTTTGGTATTTCTTCAGGTCATTAGTGCTATTCCGGATGGACTTAGTTTGATTTTTGATCCTTCTAGAAAAAGTATTGGTCTTCCAATTGAGATGTTAGAACCTTCCCCCTTTTCTAATTTTTTTATTCCAGGAGTATTTTTATTCGTTGTATTTGGTATTTTTCCAATAATCACTTTTTTTGGATTGCTAAAAAAGAATATATTCAAATTAGCAGAAAAAATAAACCTATATACTACCTGGGTTTATTATTGATATTGTGGATTAATATGCAACTCTTTTTTATTAGAGATTTTGGTATGCTCCATTTCATTTACGCTATGTTGGGTGTTTTGATTATTCTTATTACACATTTACCAAGTACCAAAAGAGATTATAAATTATATAATCACTGATATTTATCATTGATATATCAATCAATTTTAAATACATTTAGTATCAATTAAATTATTCAAAATAGCATAATATTATGGAAATTAACATTCAATTTGTGAAAATGCCAACTAGCGAACATATGGAAGCGTTTGCTATAAAAAAATTAAAAAAACTTGCTAAAAAATTTGACTGGATTATGAAAGCCGATGTTTTTTACAAGCTAGATAAAGATCCAAAAGGAAAAGGAAAAATATGCGATATTAAACTTAGTCTTCCAGGTCCAAGAATTTATGCATCTTCAAATGAAGTGGGGTTTGAGCTTGCCACTGATAAAACCATTAGTGATTTGCTTAAGCAACTCAAAAAACGAAAAGGAGAGATGAAACCTCATCTTTAGGAATTTAAAAATTCTTAGACATAGACTAATAAATATCTGCTTTTATATTTTCTGTTTTGTGATTAGATGTACTAACCTTTTTACATATTATGAAAAAAAACAAGCAACATAACTTCTATGATCTAGATACTACAATTCCAATTTGGGAACACATTTTTACTGTTGCACCATTGGTGGTTATTGGTACTAAAGAAAATAATGACTACAATTTGGCACCTAAACATATGGCTACGCCTATTGGTTTTGATAATTACTTCGGTTTTGTATGCACACCTAAACATGCAACTTATCAAAACATTAAAAAAACAGGAGAATTTACAGTTAGTTTTCCTTTACCAAGTCAAGTGATATTAACGTCTTTAAGTGCTTCGCCAAGATGCGATGAAATTTCAAAATCTAAAAGTATTATTGGAATATTACCTACTATGAAAGCTTCAGGCATTGATGCCTTATATATTACTGAATCTTATTTATTGTTAGCTTGTAAATTGTTTAAAATAATAGATGGTTTTAATGAAAATAGCATTATTACCGGTAAAATTATAGCAGCTCATATTGATAAAAATTATTTAAAAGAGTATGAAAAGGACGAACAACAACAAATTAAAAAAAACCCTCTATTAGCCTATATAGCTTATGGGCGTTTTGCTAAAATTACCGAAACCTACAATTTCCCATTTCCCAAAAATTTTAAACGTTGATTAATTCAAAACAACATATTGCCAATGAAGTAATACACTTTCTGAAAGCTAATCATGAAAATATGCTTTGCTTATTAAAAGACTTGATTACCATAGAATCACCTTCAAACAATAAACAAGCACTCACCAACATTTTACAATTTCTTGAAAAAAAACTAGATAAATTAGGGTTCTATTCTATACTAGTCTCAGGGAATAAAACAGGTGGCTATTTATATGCTCGACCAAAAATCAGAAAAAAAAATGATCCCCTACAATTATTAATGGGTCATTGCGATACGGTATGGAACATAAATACAATTAACGATATTCCCATTACAGAACACAAAGGAAAATTAACTGGACCGGGAGTTTACGATATGAAAGCGGGTTTAACACAAATACTATTTGCATTAAAGACCTTAAAAGAGTTGTCATTAAAAGTTAGCTCTACTCCCATTATTCTAATCAATACTGATGAAGAAATAGGTAGTATAGAATCTACTCAGGCTATTAAAAGACTCTCCAAAATTGTAAACAGAGCTTATGTTTTAGAGCCTCCTTTAGGCTTAAGTGGTAAACTAAAAACTGCTAGAAAAGGCATCGGACGCTTTACAATTTCCATAAAAGGAAAAGCTGCTCATGCCGGGTTAGATCCGAAAAAAGGGGTAAGTGCCATTGTAGAATTATCACATCAAGTACAACAATTATATGGCATGAACGATTTTGAAAAAGGTATTACTGTAAATGTTGGATTGATTGAAGGAGGTATTTCACCTAATGTAATTGCTGCAGATAGTAAAGCTGTAATTGATGTTCGCGTGAATAACAATAAAGATGGTAAATATATTACCAAAAAAATTCATCAACTAAAACCAATACTTCAAGATATAGAACTAAAAATTGAAGGGAAAATTGGTAGGCATCCTATGGAAAAAACACCTAGAAACAGGCAATTATGGAAAATAGCCAAAGCCAATGGTAAACTTATAGGGTTGAACTTAGAACAAGCTACAGCTGGAGGAGGTTCTGATGGAAATACAACAAGTTTATATACTGCCACATTAGATGGCTTAGGCACTACAGGTGATGGTGCTCATGCTAAACACGAATTTATATTTATAGATAAATTGGTTGAACGAACAGCACTATTAACATTATTACTATTAGATGACACTTTAATAAAACCTAAAGATTAGCCTTATGAAATATAAATATATATATACAGGACTAACCAGGATTTCAGATTTAGCAGATAAGAAATTTGAAGTACTAAAAATTGATAAATCATTCTGGGACACAGGCGATTATGTAATTTGCAAAATTATAACAAAAGGTAGTGATACTTTTAAATTAGAATTACCAAATGGTAGAATGCGTGGTGTTATGGGTGGCGAATCTCTTGTTGGGGTTTTGGGTGAACGACATGCTACATTAGAGGCTACCGGAACTTGGAAAGCAGCTAAGCCAGATGGAATGCTACATGTATTAACTGCAGGTGGGCTATTGGGAAAACTTACTTCAAAATCAATCTATATTCATGAGCTGACGGAGATTCAATATATAGGACATGCTTTTAGAAGTGAAAAAAAAATAACCATGGACGACTTTCTTAAACCCGTAAAACAAATAGAATTTAAAACTCCTGTAGTATTATTTGTAGGTACATCAATGTCTGCCGGTAAAACAACATCTGCACGTATTGTAACTAATATTTTCAAGATGGCTGGTTTAAAAGTGGTAGGTGCAAAACTTACTGGAGCAGGAAGATATAAAGATATCCTAGCATTAAAAGATGTTGGTGCTGACGCTGTTTTTGATTTTGTTGATGCCGGTCTACCATCATCAATCTGCCCTAGAGATGTTTATTTAGAAAAAGTAAACTACATGAAGAATTTAATAAGTTCTGTTGATGCAGATGTAGCTGTTATAGAAATTGGTGCGTCTCCCCTTGAACCTTATAATGGAGATTTAGCCATTGAGGCCATTAGAGAGCAAATAAAGTGTATTATTTTAAGTGCTTCAGATCCATATGCCGTTTTTGGGCTTATGAAAGCATTTGATATTGTACCCAATGTTGTTACCGGAGTTTCAACAAATACTTTAGGAGGTAGAGAATTAGTAGAAAAATTATGTGGGGTAGTTGCTTTAAATCTAATTGATCCAAAAACAACACCAATGTTAAAAAATATTTTAAGCAAGTCCTTTGGTTTTGATTTAAAATTTTAGTTAATATCATGGATAAGTTAACAAATAATGCCAATCAGATTCTTCGCAACAGGTATCTTTTAAGAGACCACAAAGGAAATATTATTGAAACAATCGCTCAATTATTTAATCGTGTAGCAAAATTTGTTGCAACTGCTGAAAATAAAAATAAATCAGCTTGGGAAAATCGATTTTTTCAAGTCATGAATCGGCTTGAATTCTTACCAAATTCACCAACTTTAATGAATGCCGGTACACCCAACGGTCAATTAAGTGCCTGTTTTGTCTTACCCATTAATGACAGTTTAGAAAGTATTTTTACTACATTGAAACATGCCGCTTTAATTCATCAAAGTGGGGGTGGCACTGGCTTTAACTTTTCAGCACTAAGACCAAAAAATGATATGGTTACTTCTTTAGGTGGTACTTCTTCCGGTCCTATAGCATTTATGAAAATTTTTGATACTGCAACTGAAAATGTTAAGCAAGGTGGTAAACGCCGCGGTGCCAATATGGGTATTTTAAATATTAACCATCCGGATATTGAATCGTTTATTAGCTCTAAATCAGATAAAAACGGACTCCAAAACTTTAATATTTCCGTTGGGATAACTGATAATTTTATGATGGCTGTTAAACATAACCGTTATTGGAATCTTATCAACCCTAGAAACTTAAAAGTTATAAAAAAAATAAAAGCTAGCTATTTGTGGCAGTGTATTACTGAAGAAGCTTGGAAGACAGGTGATCCGGGATTAATTTTTCTAGATACTATAAATAAACACAATCCCACACCCAAACTAGGTGATATTAAAAGTACAAATCCATGTGGAGAAGTGCCTTTATTAGATTTTGAAAGTTGTAATTTGGGATCTATTAATTTATCTAAAATGCTATTGGAAAACGAAAGGGAAACAGTTGTAAATTGGACCAAACTCCAAGGTATTATCCATTTAGGTATTCGATTTCTAGACAATATAATTACCTTAAACTATTATTTATTACCGGAAATTGAATCCGTAACCAAAACCAATAGAAAAATTGGATTAGGCATTATGGGCTGGGCAGAAATGCTGTTTATGCTTGAAATACCATATGCCTCAAAAGAGGCATTAACATTGGCTGAAAAATTAATGAAATTCATACAAAACGAGAGTTATATAGCATCCACAAATTTAGCCATAGAAAAAGGTCAATTTTATGAATTAGAAAACAGTATGCATTACTTAAATATGAAACTTCGCAATGCCACCTGTAATAGCATTGCTCCTACCGGTAGTATTTCAGTAATTGCAAATACTTCTTATTCTATTGAACCTTTATTCGCATTAGCGTATAAACGTGTTGGTGTTTTAGAAAATAAAACACAAATAGAAATAAACAAAACATTTATAAAAAAAATAAAGCAATTTGGATATTGGAATAAAGAAATTGAAAATTGTCTTTATACAAAGGGTACTATTAAAGATGTTAAATCGCTACCTGATGACATAAAAAAAATATTCGAAACAAGTCTGGAAATACCATGGAATTATCATTTATTACATCAAAAAGCTTTTCAAAAATACACCGACAATGCCGTATCTAAAACCATAAACTTACC
>Ga0209633_10005354_pt1 | contig 11280 bp, 8 predicted proteins | sample Cruoilmetagenom1_FD_187290 | JGI IMG/M metagenome (GOLD analysis project Ga0209633, IMG submission 187290) | Oil polluted marine microbial communities from Coal Oil Point, Santa Barbara, California, USA - Sample 1 (SPAdes) (version 2) | ecosystem: Environmental > Aquatic > Marine > Oil seeps ... | reverse complement strand
TTAAAGGAAATAGTGGTATCGGAGTTATAAGTGATACCGAAGCTCAACCCATTTTGATCAACTCACACTTGGGAGAATTTGCCATTGTAACTGTCAGTAAAATCAATAATATTGATGAATTAACAGCGAGGGCTTTAAAACAACGCAGGCATTTTTCAGAAACCAGCACCGGTGAGACAAACCCTTCTGAGTTAATAGCTATGCTGATCGATGAAGAGGAGTCATTTGAAAAAGGCATTGAAAATGTGTTCAATAGCGTAAAGGGGTCATGCTCTATGCTTTTGTTAACAAAAAAAGGAATTTTTGCTGCCAGGGATAAACTTGGAAGAACGCCAATACTCTTAGGCAAAAAGGATGGTGCTTTTGCCTTAAGTTCTGAGTCCAGTTCATTTTCAAATCTGGGTTTTAGTGAGGAAAGAGATTTGGGACCGGGAGAAATTCTTTTAGTTACAGCAGAAGGGTATGAACAAAGAAGGAACCCAAATGATGAGATGCAAGTTTGCGCCTTTTTATGGGTTTATTATGGTTACCCCAGCTCGAATTATGAAAATATAAATGTTGAAGAATGCAGGTATCGTTGTGGTGCAGCACTTGCCAGAAACGATGAAGCTGAGGTAGATTTTGTTTCCGGTGTCCCGGATTCAGGCATTGCACATGCAATTGGTTATTCGAACCAAAAGCAGATTCCTTATAAAAGAGCTTATGTGAAATATACACCCACATGGCCAAGAAGCTTTATGCCTCAGAACCAGGAAATAAGAGATCTTGTTGCTAAGATGAAACTGATCCCAGTAAAATCTATTATTGAAGGTAAAAGGATTGTGTTTTGTGATGATTCAATTGTTCGAGGAACTCAATTCAAAGATAATGTTGCTATCCTTCATGAATATGGAGCAAAAGAAATTCATGTTCGTCCGGCATGTCCTACTTTGATTTACCCATGTGAATTTCTTAATTTCTCAAGATCACGTTCAACCCTGGATCTGGCAGGTAGGAAAGCAATAAAAGAGATAGAAGGTAAAGAGGATAAACACCTTGATGAATATGCTACTCCCGGTACGGACAGGTATTATGCTATGATTGAAAAGATCAGGCAAAGAATTGGGGTAACTACATTGCAATTTCAAAAACTTGATGATCTTGTTGAAGCGATTGGTCTGCCCAAGGAAAAATTGTGTACCCATTGCTGGGATGGTTCGAGTCATTTTTAAAGTATTATAACCAACTGGATTAAGTTTGTAACTTAATCCTTATAATTCCAAATAGGAAGTTTAAGTTACAAACTTAAACTAGTATGGTTCCAGTGTTAAGTTTAAGTTACAAACTTAAACTAGTACGTAAACTTAAACTAGTAAGCAACCTAATTATTAAACTCCTTAACGAGAGTTTCAATAATCTCCTTCACAGGTCTTATTGAATGTATATCTTCAATACTTGGACCTGCGACCCATACTGTTTTATAAGTTGGTTTTTTGGCAGCTCTTTCTATAGCCTTCATGCCTCTGACCATGATGAACATTTTAATGTATTTCTTTAGTCGTTTGTTACGATTTAACATTTTAGATAAAAAGCTGGGTTTATTTCCAAGTTTTTGCATATACGGTGTATTTATTACCGTTAATGGTGTACCTGAAATATTTTTACTTAGAATGATATCTTTTGCACCATATTCAACGAGTGCGTTTTTATAATCATTACTTACACCACCTTCATCAGATGCAATAAATAATGTGCCAATGGAAACAGCTTCAGCACCAAGCTCAAGTGCATCTTTAAGCTGACTACCAGTCGCAATTCCACCAGCCGATATTATGGGAATATCTAATTTCTCTTTGAGCATCGGAACTAATCTTTCAGCCTTTTGGTATCCTGCATGACCACCAGCTCTTGAATTAACAGCAATAACTGCGTCAGCACCTAATTCAGCTACTTTTAAGGCAAACTTTAAATCTACAACATCACAAAATACTTTTATACCTTCTGGTTTGCAACTATCAATTACTTCTTTTGGGCTACCCAGAGATGTAATTATGAAGTCAACTTTTAGGTCGATACATGTTTCTAATTGTTTTTTATACTTGATGTTCGACTTATTAACTATAAGGTTAACACCCATTGGCTTGTTTGTTGCTTCTTTTATCTCGGTGATGGCTTTTCTGAAATCCTCATCTGTACGAAAATTTAAAGCTGGTATAGCAGCAGTGATACCGTTGTTAAGTGCTTCAATTATCATTTTAGTATTGGAAACCAAAAACATAGGAGCCATAATAATCGGGTAATCAATACCCATTAATTCTGAGAATGAGGTACTAATAGCATTTTTCATTGTTAATATCAATTAATTTAGAATAGGATATACTTTTCAAGAGACAAACTACAAATATCAAATAAATAACAGAATACAATCAACTAATATCTATATTATTTTTATTCTTAATACCAATTGTTTTTTAAAATGCGATGAAAGGCGTTTTAAAAATTACAATATTTAATTTGTAACAACAAACTTTTTATTTTGGATATTTTTATCAGACCTTAGAACACATGTATAAACACCAGTAGGAGCATTATCCATTGATATTGGAATTTTATCACTAGTGATTTCAGAACCGGAAATTTCTTTGACTATTCTGCCATCAGAGTTGTAAATAGTTAAACTTATCTCAGAATTATCTTCAGTAGCATAGGATATCACGAAATTTCCATTGTTAGGAACCGGAATTATATCAAAAGTAATTTTTTCCTCATCGTTTAATTTTGTTCCTAAATACATATCTGAGTAGAAGCTCTTATAAATCCTGTCACCAAAATCACCATTAAAATTTTCTAACATATTACCTTCAATATCATAGAATCTCAGGTAGCCACTTCCCTGATTTGGTTCAGCCCAGAATGAAATACCATTGTCTCCTGAATCCCAAAGATAAAAGTCGTAACAGCCGTTAATTAAGGTTATGGTATCGATATAAACGGTTTCGTTTTCAAGATTATCTTTCACAAATAGCTGTGTGCCTGTATTTGTGAGGATCTCATAATAGTTCTGCGATGCAACTTTGTTAGTTCTGAAGTCGATAACAATAGTTGCAGGGTAAACCGTTGGGAGATAGTAATTTGAATAATAAACATCGTTAATTGTGTTCTCATCAGTTCCTCCGTTGGGGTTAGATAGTTGTACTGAGAATTCACCATCTCCATCAACCCATTCTTCCCAATCGAATGCCTCGAGTGTGACTTCTTCATTTTCCGTGAAGGCAAGTTCACCAGTCCAGTTAAAAACTGTTTCCGAGCCTGCTGGCCCGTATGTAATATCCAGTGAAGTTAATGTTTCGCTTCCTGAATTACTAATGATAATTATTGGAGCCGAGGCGGTTGGATTGTGCCTGGTATACCTCTTTAACTTGTTAGGTGCAATTATTTCTTCAACTGCGGCATCAAGACTAAAATTTGGCAATCCAAATGAGAACAAGTGTGTTACAAGCGAATACGTTCCATATTGGTCGTATTGTGAATTGTAATCAATCACAACTGTGTCACCTGTAACATAAGGAGTTATTTCAATATCCTGTTCGGTGACTTTCATTCCGGGGCACCATCCGGCTCTGTCGTAAATCCATGTTCCTCCTTGTGGATATAATGGATTTTCTGCACATTCCTGTAGGATTTCCCAATCAAATACTGTTTCACCGTTAACATCCAGACTATGAATTTTAGAACAGAATTCAGCACAGTTAGTTGGGTTGTCGAATAAATGTCCTGAGGTTCTTGTTTTTACCTTGAATGTCTCTGCTTCAGGAAGTAATGCAATAGTGTCAGGAGGTACATCTTCTTCAAAGTTCTGCAGATACCAGTAACCTGAATATACTTTTTCAATTTTCAGCAGCTCTCTTGGTGGTGTACCTTCAATCATATGGAATTCAAGGTCCAGTAATTCCTGAAAGTTACCTGCAGTAATTTGTACAGAGTCAGATAGCAGGCTACTGTAATCTGTAACATCAAATACCCATGTAAATCCATCTTCACCCAAGTATAAATTGTTTCCATAAGGAGTTATAAACCGACCTATCTCCCATGGTATAAGAACTTCGAATGGATTGCCATAATAGGGCATATCTTCATGATAAAGAGTTTGATCAGGAGGAACTAAGGTTGAGTCAGTTGGTGTACCTCCCGCATCAAAAGTATAATTATTGTAGTATCCGGGCCATCTCATAAGTGTGTCAGTTGGCACTGGAGGATTGTCAGGATCAAATAGAACCACATTAACAGGAGCCTGCTCCACAGTGTCAATAACAACCAAAGAATCGAGTAGGGAAGGGTTATAATTTCCATTTTCAATTACAAAATGTGGTCGGGATGTTAGCTCTAACGCATTTCTAAACCTTTGTACTCCATTATAATTCATCCATTGAGGATAACCAAACTGAGTCCCTGTGAATTCGTTGGGACTGCTATCTTCGGCAATTAATCCTTCACCCGAATTAAATTTATAATTGGCTCTCAAATGGCTGTAATTTGGGTGGGTTTCATCTATGTCTTTATACATCCATTCGGCAATACTGCCCCAGTCAAGTATTGTATCCCATATCCTGAAGTCATCAATCATTCCTGCATAGAAGCCATCGTAAGTTACTGGTGCACCAATTCGGAACTCCTCTATACCAATCATAGGTATTATTCGTCCGCTACCAATAAACCAGAGCTGTCCATTTAGTAAAATTTGCATTGATCCCGACCTTGTATCTTTAATGAAGGTCCAAAAATTCCATTTTCCTTCATAATCAGAAGGTGATGCTTGTCTGAAGATACGATCGTTTCCATCATTCCCTGCATCCCAATAAACTTTACCATTACTCCAAGGCAAGTGCGCATTGAGAATCCTGTTGCCCTGATTGTCCACGCCTTCAAATATTGATGAGTTAATAGGTTGTATATTAGGGTTCCCATATTGCCAAAACGATATTGTAATGGCACTATCGATGGTGTTGAATACTTCTTTGGGAACATCAATATAATCCCATCCCTCAAAATCAAGATAATAATCTGGTTGGGCTGATACTATTGAATTGTTATTGTCTGAAAGGTCAGCCTGAAGATTAACTGATCCGATGTTGTTTGAGTAGCTAATATCGATTATCAGGTTACTGATCCCATCCCATGAAAATGGATAAGAAAAGTTTATTGTTGAATTACTACCGTTAAGCAAGGTATTTCGGCTATAGATAGTTTGTAAGCCTGCATTGATAATTGAATCACTGGGTATCGTTTCCATATCAGTATGTGCAATGCGGATTGTGAAGTGAGCTAATTCCACACTACCACTTAGTACATTGAAATTTAGACCTGTTATGTTTCCATTCTGTAAACCTGAACTCTGTAATTCGGATGAATTGTAAATGAATTGCGATCGTCCATCAATTGATGATGGATCGTATGGCAATGATAATTCTTGGGTGCCATTACCCGGTTCTGCAGAGTTAGTTGGTGTAGTTTGATTGAAATATTCAAGAATGGCTTGATAGAAATAGGAGGGAGTTTCCATCATCATAAAGCTATCAGGACTTTGATTATTAACCATATAGTTTGGATGGTAATACAATGTAGAATCATAGTTGCCAGTGTGTTCCCATACTTTTGTATGTGTTGTATAATCCCATTCACCACAGGCAGGACTTTGACCAGGATCACATTTAAGCTTATACGACATTAATATTTTGGAGAAATTAACGGAGTCAGGGGGGAATAGGTATGTACCTGATCTCGGGCTATTCCAACCCGGTAATACAGGGGTTTCATAATCGATTGTCTGAATAATTATCGTGTCACCATTGTCGGCTAAGAGTGATGAGAATGATAATACTAAGCCAATAATTAATATATGAAGTTTTTTCATGAGTTTAATCTTTTTAATGTTCATCAATAGTGTTATTTTGATTTTATACAAACATAGGATTATTCTATGAGACTTTGGATTCAAGAAAAAAGTGAATTAGATCCATTAGTCGAATGAATTCCTATTGCAAAGCGAATTGGAATAAATGAGATTAATATCGTTTACCATTCAAATTATGCGTTTAGTTCATTATTATATATCAGACATCCTTATATGTAAAAATGTTCGATTTGTTTTCTTAATAGCTTTAAATTTTACAGATAAAGAAATATTTAATTCCTATTTTTGACAAATAGAACCTAAAAAGATTAGTTATGAAAAAACTTGTGATCATCTTAATTGCATTTATTATGCTGGGCTCGTTATCATGTAAAAAAACTACTGATACTCCAGCTGATGTTACCTATACAGTTAAATATTCAGTTGTTTCAATAGGCGACGTGGTTGTGGATACAATTATTTATTTGAACTCAGCCGGTGTTGAAGAAACACTGGTAAATCAAAATCAGTTTTCACATTCCTTTGAGTCTGTAAACAGTTATCACGGGAAGCTACATTTAAGCGGCAAAACAAATAATGGGAGTTGTGATTATGGATTACAGATACTGGAAGTTGGTGAAATTATTAAAGATAATTCATCAGGCTCACAATCAACGGTTCCTGTAGTATTCTCATTCTCAGCAGAGTATTCATATTCAGAAGATTAGGACTGACTGATGTTAAGTCGCTTTTAAGAATACTTCTAAATTAAGCCCTTCTGGTAAATTAACATTCATTATTGTTAATAGATTAACAGCTTAGCTCTATATTTGCGGTTAGATTAATTTTTAACCAAAAAATATATTGAAATGAAGCGTAATTTACTAGTAGTTATTTGCTTGATTTTTGTAGCAGGTTTGTTTGCGCAAACTCCTGTCAAGGAAAAAAAGAGCAAAATTAAGTTGAACTTTTCGGGTTATATTAAAAACGATTATTTTTGGGATACCCGACAGACGGTTTCTGCCCGCGAAGGGCACTTTTTGCTATTTCCTTCTCCAGTTAAATTAGATCCTGATGGAAAAGATATTAATGCTGTTCCAAATTTCAATTTCCTGTCAATTCAAAGTCGCGTAAGGTTAACTGTAACTGGTGCAAGAGCATTTAATGCTGACATTACCGGTAAGTTGGAAGCTGACTTCTTTGGCCAGCTAAATCCAAATATCAATTTGCTACGACTACGATTAGCCTATATTAATATGGATTGGGGAAATACAGAGCTACGTTTGGGCCAGGATTGGATACCAATGTTTATAACTGATTGTTACCCCGGTACAGTATCATTTAATACTGGTACTCCGATACAGCCATTCGGCAGGAACCCACAAATCAGGCTAACTCAAAAGTTTGGTAAGGTGAAATTAATCGGTATTGCATCATCACAACGTGACTATGCTGACCGTGGTGTTGGTGGTGCAACCGGATCATATCTAAGAAACTCAGCTATTCCAGAATTAAGTGTACAGCTTCATTACAAGACAGCTAATAAGGAGGCTGGAACTGCTTTTGTAACAGGTATAGGTGCTAGTTATAAAAAAATAAAACCTGCGCTTGAAACAGGAGCCGGGTATAGTACAGATGCCACCGTAGGTGGAATGAACGGGATTGTGTTTTTGAAATATCAGGCGAAAAAAGTAACCTTTAAATTTGAAGGAATCTATGGTGAAAACATACCTGATGTATTAAGTATTAGTGGTTTCCTTGTAAGTGATTCAGTTGATATACTTAAGGGGTATGTAGAATACTCTCCAATATCTACGATGTCGTTTTGGACGGATATTCATACAAATGGAAAAAAGTTTCAGGTTGGAGTATTCGCAGGATACACACAAAATTTAGGTGCTAAAGAGGATATGGTTGGCCCTGTTTATGGTCTTGGAACTAATATTGCAGATCTTTACCGTGTATCACCACGATTCATTTTTAACAGCGGGAAAGTACGCTTTGCGTTAGAATTTGAATATACAGTTGCTAATTATGGAGCAACACGTGATGCCAAGGGCGTTCCAACAGATCTAACTAAAGCAGCAAACCTAAGAACATTATTTGCAGCCTATTACTTCTTTTAATAGAAATGATCGATACTAAGTTAAGCTTATTAAGAAGTTAAAGTTGGGATAAAATATTATTACCTAAAAGCGAGAATTTTAACAAAAGTTCTCGCTTTTTTAGTATTATCTATGGATTGATTTAGGAAGTACTGGGAGCAAATATTTCACAACAGGACACAAAAAAAGGCTGCCTAATTTAGACAGCCTTTTTTTTCTCGAGAAAAAAATTAAATATAAAAATTAAATTACTTTAACGTTTACTGCATTTAATCCTTTTTTGCCTTCTTTTAATTCAAATTCTACACTGTCACCTTCATTAATCTCATCGATAATACCGGAGATGTGTACGAAATACTCATTGTTAGTTTCTTCATCTGTGATGAAACCATAACCTTTTGAATTGTTGAAGAATTTTACTGTTCCTTTTTTCATTGCTATAATTATAAATATTTAAGGTTGCAAACATAGTGTATTTCTTTTTATTCCGTAATTATTTATCAATTTTTTTTCTAAAATTCTGAAAACATGGATATTTTGCTGTTTAAAATTTAACAGTCAAGTTAGAATATCGAATATTTAATGAAATCGAAATGTCAGTGTATCAGGCATATAAGGTCTAGGCGTTTGGTGGTATTTATAGTAATTAGCTATAGATAAATAAAATAAAAAATAATTTAAAAGTGTAACAATTCATATCTTTGGTAGTCAATAAGACGAATATATATGCAAAAAAACAGTAAATACGTGATTGAAAAGCACAGAAATCTTGTTGAAGCATGTGCACAAGATGACAGAAATGCACAAATTGAAATATATAATCTTTATTATAAAGCCATGTATAATACCAGTTTAAGAATAGTTAACGATTCATTTTTTGCCGAGGATATTATGCAAGAAGCATTTCTGGATGCATTTAGCAAGATCAAAACATTTGAGTGGAGGAGTAGTTTTGGTTCATGGCTTAAACGAATTGTTATTAATAAGTCATTGGACTCAATTAAAAAGGAAACTAACCTAATTCCATTAAATGAAGATACTAATGATTTTATCGCAGAAAATGATACTCAGGATTTTGAGGATATAGAATGTAAGGTGGAAGAAGTAAAAATAGCATTCAAAAGTCTTAGAGAAAATTATAGAGTTATTCTTAGTCTCCATTTATTTGAAGGGTATGATCATCAGGAAATCTCACAGATACTTGACTTACCTTATAATAATGTAAGAGTAAGGTATTTGAGAGCAAGACGTAAACTTGTAGAAATAATTATAAGATCAAGAAATTAGCTATTGTTTAACAATAATCATGAACCCATGTTTAAAGTAGAAGAAAAAATAAAAGATAACCTGGCATATTTTAACAACCAGGAGCCAGATGAAGGTCATCAGGAAAGGTTTGCTAGCAGGTTGAATAATAATACTTCTGCTAAACCAAAAAGGGTTAATATCCAGATGATTAGTAAGGTTGCTGCTGCAGTTCTAATTTTAATTGCAACATCATTTCTTCTCCTGAAAGTTATTGATATGAAAGTTGGTAACGAACGAACCGAAATTACTCAAATAGAATATACTGATGATTTCAAAAAAGTGCAAGCATACTATGATGAGATATCAGTGGAGCGTTTAGATAAAATTGATGAATTGGCAACATCAGAAGAGGAAGCTGATCGATTGAAAAAGACTGCAATTAAAAAAATGGATAAACTTGATGCCAATCTCGCTATGATTGAAAAGGAATATGTTAAAAATCCACAATGCGAGAAGCTAAAGGCTGCAATTGTTAGTAATAAAAAAATGAAAGTAGAAATAGTCGACAATATAGTTGAGCAATTAGATTATGCTCAGCAAGGATATCATGCAGGTAGCATGTTTACTAATTATTAATTAAAACTAGGAAAATGAAAAAAGTACTTATTAAAGTCACCGCAACCATTTTTATTTTTCTCTTTTCAGGAATGATTTCGAATATTTATTCCGAGGAGTGGATAGAAAAAACTGTAGTAGACAAGAAAATTGAAATCAACAAAAATTCAAAACTTATTATCGACCATGAGTTTGGCAGTCTGCGTTGTAAAAACTGGGATCAAGATGCAATATCAGTTAAAGCTATTGTACGTGTGAAAACTGATGATGCTCAGAAAGCTGATGAGATAATCAATAATATTAGTATTGATGTTAAAGGCAACAAAAATGAAGTTGTTGCAACTTGTGATTTAAACCAAAAGAAATTTGGGAATAATCAAACACAGGTATCAATTGATTTTGAGATCTATATGCCAGAGACAATTAGTCTTGAGATGGATCATCAATTTGGAAATGCATATATAGAGTCAGTATCTGGCCCCACTAGTATTTCAAGTGAATATGGGAGTATTGAGATAGTATCCCTTACTAATGATGTTAACGATATTGAAATACAATTTAGTGAAATCAATATTAATAATATTGCCAACGGAGAACTGGAAATCAGCTATTCACATCTTGATTTAGATGAAGGTGTGGACCTTTCCATTGAATCGGAATACAGTGATATCAGCATAGGTAAGGCAAAATCAATTTCCATTGAAGTAGAAGGTGGAAGTGTTTCCATTGGTGAGGTTGAAGACCTCGACGGCGAAACCAGCTTTGCTAGCTTTAAGATTTTAAGTATTTCCAGGACATTGTCTGTTGAAACTGATTATGGTAGTTTAACTATTAAAAATGTTGATAAGGATTTTTCATCTATTACTGTAGACAACGAATTTGGAGCTGTTTCAATAGGTGTAGATGAAGGCTCAACCTACAAATTCAATGCAGAAGGAGAGTATTGCCATTTTAATTATCCTAAAGATCTGGCTAATATTTCATATAGGAAAGAAAGTCATCTGGCAACATCCATAAAAGGAATCATAGGAAATGGATCAAATCCTAGCTCAATACTTTCAGTGACAAGCGAATATGGCTCAGTAAATATTACAACTAAATAAAAATGAATATAATGTTAATCAATAAACTATATAGTATGAAAACACAAATACGAATAAATTTAAGACTCATTATCACCTTAGCTTTAATAATAGTAACAGGATTTGTTTATTCACAAACAAAAGGTAATGGTAATGTAATAAAGGAAGTTAGAAATACAGGAAATTTCACTTCCATTAAATTAACTTGTTCTGCTGACATATATATTAGTCAGGGGAGTACATCTGTAATGGTTAAGACTGATGAAAATATACAGGAATTTATAGAAACTACTGTAGAAAATGGGGTACTTATAATTGATGTGAAAGGGCGGGGATTTAGGTCGATTCGCACACTGGAAGT
>Ga0209633_10005353_pt1 | contig 11281 bp, 7 predicted proteins | sample Cruoilmetagenom1_FD_187290 | JGI IMG/M metagenome (GOLD analysis project Ga0209633, IMG submission 187290) | Oil polluted marine microbial communities from Coal Oil Point, Santa Barbara, California, USA - Sample 1 (SPAdes) (version 2) | ecosystem: Environmental > Aquatic > Marine > Oil seeps ... | reverse complement strand
TGTAGTTATTTAATTCAATCTGTTATAATAACTATGCAACGTACAAGAAAAATAAAATTAGCGCTATGGCTGGTGAACTTTCTATGGACCAGGCACTTATTAATAAGTTAAATACAGTGCTTGAAGCCAACTTAGACAATGAACTTTTCGGGGTTAAAGAATTAACCGAAGAGTTAGGAATGAGTCGTGCCCAGCTACATAGAAAATTACATGCTATTACCGGAAAATCGACGAGTCAATATATACGAGAGTTTAGGCTTAAAAAAGCAATGAAGATGTTACAAAATAATGTAGCTACAGCATCTGAAATTGCTTATCGTGTGGGTTTTAAAAGCCCTACTTATTTCAATACCAGTTTTCGTGAATATTATGGGTATACGCCCGGAGAAGTGAAATATAGAAATCCACCAATTATTGAGAAAAGTGAGGAGAAGCAAACAAAGCAACCAGTAAATCAAGATCAAGACACTTCTATTACTTCATCAATTGATAAAATCTCATCTCGACAACGAATACTATTATTTTTCTCAGCTGGCTTACTGCTAATCATTGCTTTCTCGTATTATTTTTACTTTAATTCTAAGGATACTATTAGTACAGAAACCACTAAAACTGCTATTACCGATAAATCCATAGCCATCATACCCTTTAAAAATTTGAGCGAAGCAAAAGAGGATGAATTTTTTACGATGGGAGTAACAAGTACTATTCAAAATCAATTAAACAGAATTGGAGGCCTCAAGGTGATCTCTGAAAATAGTATGAAAAAGTATGCAAATACTAAAATGATTCCTTCAGAAATTGCAAAAGAAATAGGTGTTACTTTTTTACTGAATGGCTCCGTTCAAAAATATGGTGATTCTATACGAATCATTACACATTTTATAAATGCCAAGAAAAATCAACAACTTTCTTCTATGGTGTTTGATTGGGAATATAATAACATTTTTACATTGCAAAGTAACATTGCAAAACAAGTTGCAGAAGAGTTAAACATTCAACTTTCTACGAGAGAGTTAGAACAAATTGACAAAAAACCAACTAAGAATCTCGAAGCTTATAATTTATATTTAAAGGGACGCTTTTTTTGGCATCGAAGACATGAAGAAGACTTGAATAAAAGTATTTATTATTTTAACCAAGCGCTTAAACTGGATTCAACTTATGCATTGGCATATGCAGGACTTGCAGATACTTATTTTATCATGGTTTGGCATGGGTCTATTTCCCAAAATGAGGCTTTCAATAAGGGAAAAGAGCTGGCTCTAAAAGCACTCTCCATTGATAATACTATAGCAGAAGCACATGCAACATTGGGAGCAATTGCAAATTGGTATGAATGGGACTGGGAAGAAGCAGAAAAGAAAATTAAGAAAGCAATAGTAATAAATCCTAATTATGCTTCTGCTTATCAATGGTATGCCGAATTGTTGGATGTGTTAGGTAGGAACAAAGAAGCACTTGAACAAATTGAAATGGCTCTTAAATTGAATCCAAATTCGTGTATGATGAATGCTACCAGTGCTATGATAAATGTAAAGGAGGGCAATTTTGATAAGGCTCTAATTGATGCTAACAGAGCAAAAGAAATTGACAAAACTCAAGGATATGCTTATTGGATATTGTTTGAATGTTACTGGAATCAAGGAAAAGATGATGACGCTATAGCAGAAATGGAAGAATGGTGGTATTTGGAACCAAATATAGAAATGGCCAAAGGATCAAGAGCTGCTTATGATAAATCTGGTATAAAAGGCGTTTATAAATATATTATTGATTACGACCTTAAAAAAGGTTATGCATCTAAACAACCATTCTTAATGGCTGAAAAGTATGCCTTTTTGGGAGAAAATGAAAAGGCATTAGAATGGCTTGAAAAAGCTTTTGAACAGAATCTCGGAGTTCTTCAAATTTATAACAATCCTTATTTTAAAAACTTTCATTCCGAACCGAGATTTAAAGTTCTTTTAAAGAAAATGAATTTAGGAAATTATGACTGACAGTTTCCTTTTCTATACTGCATGAATCCAAATGAATTGATTATTAGTTTCTGAACTAACATTTTTCATCATTATTTATAGAGTTCAACATATGTTTTAAAGACTTCAAAATAAACATTGAATTTACTGCAACATAACAATTATGTACTGCCCTATTTTTTAAACCACCTTTGTTTCGAGTAATAAAATAATTTATTAATATCTAAAACTATTATTATGAGAGCAATTCTAATTGGTTTATTCTTTTTAGGCCTAACCAGCCTAAGTTATGCACAAGTCAAAAATATTCAGCTATTATCTGAGGTGGAAGTATATGCCACCAACTATAATTATCTTAAAAGTATTATTTCTAATGATATACCCGTTGCAATAAAGTTGCTTGAACGAAAAGTTGCAAAATTTGATGTAAAAAGTTTGAATAATTATAATGAAATCTATGACACATACAAAGTGTTATTTTTTATTCCTGAAGGAAATATCAGTGCATGGTATGACAATAAGAATAACATTATACGAACTTATGAAAAGTTTCATGATGTTAAGTTGCCAATACCAGTAATAAAATCTGTATTGAAAACATATCCTAATTGGAGTATTGAAAGCGACATTTATTTAGTTACCTATCAGCAAGATAGAGGTGCAAATAAGAGATATAAAATTACATTATCAAATAGTGGTAAACGCATCAAAATAAAAACAGATGAAAATGGAGAAATTTTATAGCTGTTTATTTAATTTAAAAGTTACAATTTTAAAGCAAGACTGCAAATGAAACCTTCCAAGGCTATTTTGGAAGGTTTTCTTTTTTATAAAATATTTCCGAGTAAAAGGTACTCTTATCTATGATACGCCTGATTATGTATTAGTTTGGTACTGCAGACAGCACAATTACCTGAAGTTCCTGAACCTCCTTCATGTCCGTTTGAACAAATATAATGATAATCTCCATAGGCATTTTGTACAGGTACGGGTTTATTCTTATCAGCCTCACTTACTACTGGTGGAAAAGTTAATGTCTGTTTGCCGTGAAAAGCTTGATTATGTAGATAGGCAGAGCTACATTCAGGGCATGTACCTTCTTTATCAGACCCTTTATGTCCGTTAGGGCAAGTGAAGTGGTCTATCTTCTTTTTGTCCCTATTAACGGTAGTTTCAGTCGTTTCTTTACTTGAAGAATTTCCTGATTTCATACATGAAAAAAAGGTCAGAATACTAATAAAAATAATAGTCAAAATTGTTCTCATAAATTAAGTTTTTTGCTTTTTCTTTTTCGCTGCTGGAAACAATACATTATTTAAGATCAACCGATATCCCGGTGAATTTGGGTGTAGATCTAATTCCGTTTTAGGGTCTCCTACTCTATGCGTGTAATCTTCTGGGTCATGTCCGCCATAGTAGGTCCACATACCTTTTCCTTTTACACCATGTATGTAACGTGCTTCACTATTAGCTTTGTTTTCACCTAAAACTAATACCGTTGACTTAACACTATTTCTATCAAAACTTGTTGTTTGACCCATGAATCCTTTTACTAACTGTGTATGATTTTGACAAAGCATTGTGGGAACAGGGTCCCATTTTGCAGAGAATTCCTGTAAAGAAAAATAATCTTCAGTACGTTCAATTCTTCTTTTGCGCGTCATATCTATAGAAGAAAACTCATATTCTGTAGGGTTTCTAACCAATTCAAAATTTGTAAATGCAAAAGTTCTAGAGAAATCTAATTTATTCTGATAATTAGGTTCTGATGGATCTCCATCAAACATAGCCTCACAAATATCAACACCTTCTGCTGCTAAAGCTATATCGAAACTGTCTGTAGCAGAACACATTGCAAACATAAATCCGCCTCCAATTACATAATCATTAATCCGTAATGCTACCGCAGCTTTCTCTTGTGAAACTTTAGCAAAACCCAATTTTTTAGCTAATTTTTCCGCATCACGTTTAGCCTCAATATACCAAGGGGCAGCTCTATAAGCCCCATAAAATTTACCGTACTGACCGGTAAAATCTTCATGGTGTAAGTGCAACCATTCGTACAATAATAATTTATCCTGTAAAACTTCTTCGTCATAAACAATATCGTATGGAATTTCGGCATAATTCAAGACCATAGTTACAGCGTCATCCCATGGTTTTTTGCCAATTGGAGAATAAACAGCAATTTTGGGAGCTTTCTCTAATATTACGGCTTCCATATTTTGAGAAGGACTTGCAATTTCTTCTAAAATTTGCAATGCTTCCGTATCAGATATTATTTCATAAGACACACCTCTAATCTTGCATTCATTTCTAAAATCTTCAATATCCTCTAATAAGAAAGAGCCTCCTTTATAATTCAATAACCATTTAACATTATTCCCTTTTTGTAACGAATAAAATGTAATTCCATAAGCTTTCAAATGATTTTGTTGGCTTAAGTCATCCATAGGGATTAAAATAAATGAAGCATAAGAAAACTGAGTAATAAATAGAATGATAATTATAATGATATGTTGCAATAATTTTTTAATAATAGTAAGGTTTAAAATCCAAATTTAATCATTAAAATGGTACGTCACCTTCATCGGTTGCTTCATCGTTACCAAAAACATCTTCTGCACTTGGTAAATTTGGTGTGATAAAATCATTCATTTTCGATTGGAATTCGGTTGCGAATGAATCCTCTAGATCTGAGAATTGTGCCAAATGACCTGTAAATTTTAACCTTATATTTTCAAGTCCACCATTACGATGTTTTGCTACAATAAATTCTCCTTGCCCTTCACAAGGTGTTCTATCATCATCATCCCATTCGGTTTGCCCGTAATATTCAGGTCTGAAAATAAATGATACGATATCTGCATCTTGTTCAATTGCACCAGACTCACGTAGATCTGATAATAACGGACGCTTACTACCGCCACGCGTTTCAACAGCACGAGATAATTGGGATAAAGCAATTACCGGAATGCTTAATTCTTTTGCCAACGCTTTTAAATTTCTAGAGATCATAGAAATTTCTTGCTCTCTATTTCCAACACCTTTTGAAGTTGAACCAGCGGTCATTAATTGCAAATAATCAATAACGATAATCTTTACTCCATGTTGAGATGCTAAACGTCTTGCTTTTGCTCGTAGATCAAATATTGATAATGAAGGTGTATCATCAATAAAAATAGGTGCTTTTGAGAGATTCTTAACTTTTATATTTAACTGCTCCCATTCATGTGGTTGTAAATCTCCTTTTCTTAACTTGCCTGAAGAAATACCTGTTTCACTAGATATCATCCTGGTAATCAATTGTACTGAAGACATCTCTAATGAAAAGATGGCTACAGGAATATCAAAATCGATCGACATATTTTTTGCCATTGACATTACAAAAGCAGTTTTACCCATACCTGGTCTTGCAGCAATAATCACTAAGTCTGAAGGTTGCCATCCTGATGTTAAAGCATCTAATTTTGTAAAACCAGAAGGAACTCCACTCATACCTTCTTTACCTGCAATCTCTTCTATTTTCTTTAAGGCTTGTGATACCAAACCTTCTGCAGCTTCAGAACTTTTCTTTAAATTTCCTTGCGTTACATCAAACAATTTTGTTTCTGCTGAATCTAATAAATCAAAAACATCGGTAGTTTCATCATAAGCTTCATCAATTATTTCACTAGATATGCTAATTAGCCGTCGCTGAATATATTTTTGTAATATAATACGTGCATGAAATTCAATATGTGCAGATGAGGAAACTTTTTGAGTTAGGTTTACCAGATAAAAATCACCACCAACACTATCTAGCCTATTATCTTTTCGCAGTTGATTAGACACTGTCAATAAATCAATGGGTTCTGATTCATTAAACAATGTAAATATCGCATCAAAAATATATTGATGTGCTTGTTTGTAAAAAGTTTCGGAATGCAAAATATCAATTACATCATCAACGCCTTTTTTGTCAATCATCATGGCACCCAATACAGCTTCTTCTAAATCAACCGCTTGTGGTGGTAACTTGCCTTTTTCAAGGTTGATTATAGTGCCTTTTTTAGTGCTTTTAGCGTGGATTGGTTGTAATTTATTCATAAAGCAAATGTAATTTTTTAATCCAAAATACCTAACCTAATATACAACAAAATTTGTACACATTCTGTTAACAAGTGAAAGTTTTGTTAATAAGTTTTCATTGCCAAATACACATAATTTTTTTAAGTATTTTTGAGGAATGAAGAAACTAACCATATATCAACTACTTACCCTCTTATTAGTTATACAATTACTTTTAGTAAAATTGGTTTCTTATTTTCCAAATTATATAGAACAATATTATTCTAACGGAATATATCTATTTATTTCAAAATTATTTCGAAGTATTTTTGGATGGATACCATTTTCTATTGGAGATATTTATTACTTTCTTCTAGGGTTGATTTTAATTATATCGGTTTATAAGTTTGTAAAAAATAAATTTAAAGATGTAAAACATCATTTATTTAAATTTGGGGCCTACCTATCTGTATTTTATTTTCTATTTCATTTATTATGGGGATTGAACTACCATAGAAATTCATTATTTCAAACCTTAAATTTAGAACAAAAAGAATATACTTTAGAAGAACTAACTAATCTTACTTACAAATTATTAGAAAATCTCAAACAAACCCAACTACAATTGGTATCAAACGATACTTTAAAAGTTGAAATTCCGTATTCTAAAAACGAAATATTAGATAAGACTGAATTGGCCTATAGTACATTAGCAAAAGAATACCCACAATATTCATATAAAAAAGTATCTTTAAAAAAATCACTATTTAGTTTGCCACTTACATATATGGGTTTTTCAGGATATTACAATCCCTTATCAGGTGAAGCACAAGTAGATTATTTGGTACCTAAAGTTAGTTTACCAATGATAAGTTGTCATGAAGTTGCTCATCAATTAGGTCTCGCCTCTGAAAGTGAAGCTAATTTTATTGGTTTTTTAGCCGCTACAAAAAGTGAAGACAAAAACTTTAACTATTCAGGATATGTTATGGCATTAAGGTACGCTGTATCTTCTGTCTGGTTTAGAGACTCAATTGCTTCAAAGAAAATAATTGAAGAAATACCCGTTGGGATATTAAAAAATATAAAAGAATCGGAAGAGTTTTGGCAATCTTATCAAAACGATGCGGAACCTTTTTTTAAATTATTCTACGATAATTATTTAAAAGCGAATCAACAAAAAGATGGTATGAGTAGTTATAGTAAAATGGTAAACCTTCTGGTTGCTTATAATGAAAAAAATGGCAAAGAATAAGTTCTTAAAGAAATGTTAATTTTTTGATTCCCCACCTATTCAATTAGTTATAATCCTAAATTAGCTTTTCTTAACCCAATTCATTAATTCAAATGAAATATACAAATTCAAATACTCGATTGGGCATATTATTACTATGCTCGCTTTTCTATTTTACTTCTCTGTTTGCACAGGAATATTTTCCTAAAAACGATGGTGTAAAAAGTAACAATACAAATTATATGGCATTTACAAACGCTAAAATTTATGTTACTCCTTCTCAAATAATAGAAAATGCTACATTACTTATAAAAGATGGAAAAGTTGTTAATACTGGTATCGGCATAATGATACCTAAAAATGCAACTACTATTGATCTTTATGGTAAGAGCATATATCCTTCTTTTATTGATGCCTATTCTGATTTTGGAATTGCAATTCCAAAGTCTCAAGGAAATCGCTTTAGACAAGCTCCTCAATATGACTCTAAAAGGAAAGGATATTATTGGAACGAACATATCAGACCAGAAACAAATGCTGTAGAAAAATTTAAATATGACAATAAAAAAGCTACAGCTTTGCATAAAGCTGGATTTGGAGTTGTTAATACACATCTTCAAGATGGTATAATAAGAGGGACAGGTGTATTGGTAGCGTTAAATTCTGCTGGTACTGATGCTAATAGATTAATAGATGATACTTCTGCTCAATACTTATCATTTACTAAGAGTAAAGTCTCAAAACAGGGCTACCCTACTTCTTTAATGGGCGCTATTGCTTTATTGCGTCAAGTATATTATGATGCTGATTGGTATGCAAAAGGAAATGTAAAGACAAAAGACATGTCTCTTGAAGCATTGAATAAAAATAAAAATTTGCCCCAAATATTTTATGCAAATGACAAATCTAATGCAATGCGGGCGGATAAAATTGGGGATTTATTTGGAATTCAATATATCATAGTTGGTAAAGGAAATGAATACCAATTAATCGATGAAATTAAAAACACAAACGCTACTTATATTTTACCTTTAAATTTCCCCAAAGCATATGATGTTGAAAATCCATTTCAGGCTGATTATGTCAGCCTACAAGATATGCGTTATTGGAATCAAGCGCCTTCAAATGCCAGTACATTAGCAAAAAACGGAGTACAATTCTCATTCACTTCACATCATTTAAAGTCTCTCAATGATTTCAGTAAAAATTTGCAAAAAGCTATTGAGTACGGATTAGATAAAACAAAAGCCTTAGAAGCATTAACAATTATTCCTGCACAACAATTACAAAAGAGCAATCAGATTGGGACACTAAAAAATGGAAGGCAAGCTAACTTTTTGATTACTTCAGGAGATATTTTTGATGCTAAAACCACCCTATATGAGAACTGGGTACAGGGTACAAAGAATGTCGTAAACGATATGAATATTAAGGATATTACTGGAATGTATAACCTTTCATTATCTGGAAATAATTATGAATTATCTATCGAGGGTAAACCTGCCAAACTAAAAATAAATATAAAAAAGGACACTCTTAAAATAAAGTCTAAAATCCATTATGCTAATGGATGGGTTGGTATTGTATTGGCGGAAAATAACAAGAGCAATAGACTTTCTGCTAAAGTATCTAAACTTTCGGATAATTTGAGCGGAGAGGCAATCTTATCAAATGGAATTACTACCAACTGGACAGCCACTAAAAAACCATCCGATAAGAAAGATATACCTATTAAAAAAGTCGATAAATCTTCTCCAATATTGATGCCTGTAACCTATCCAAATGTTGGATATGGATTTAAAGAAAAACCAAAACAAGAATCTATACTTTTTAAAAATGCAACTGTTTGGACTAATGAACAAGACGGAATTCTAAAAAATACAGATGTACTTATTAAAAATGGAAAAATTTCAAAAGTAGGTGCTAATTTATCCGATAGCAAAGCTAAAATTATAGATGCTACCGGTAAACATTTAACTGCTGGCATTATTGATGAACATTCACATATTGCGGCTGCATCCATCAATGAAGCAGGACATAATTCTAGTGCAGAGGTTACTATTGAAGACAATATTGATAATGAAGATATTAACATTTATAGAAATTTAGCCGGAGGTGTTACCACAAGTCAAATTTTACATGGTTCTGCAAACCCTATTGGTGGTAGATCTGCCATTTTAAAATTAAAGTGGGGTGAAACCGGTGACAAAATGATTTATAACAATTCTCCTAAGTTTATAAAGTTTGCTTTAGGAGAAAATGTAAAACAATCTAATTGGCAAAGTTTTTCACGTTTCCCTCAAACCAGAATGGGTGTTGAACAGGTTTTTGTAGATTATTTTCAAAGAGCAAAAGATTATGATGCTATTAAGAAAAGTGGTAAACCTTACAGGAAAGATATAGAGATGGAAACTTTAGCAGAAATTCTAAATAAAGAACGATTTATTACTTGTCATTCCTACGTGCAAAGTGAAATTAATATGTTGATGAAAGTTGCAGAAAAATTCAATTTTAAAGTAAATACATTCACCCATATATTAGAGGGTTATAAAGTAGCTGATAAGATGAAAGAGCATGGTGTTGGCGGTTCGACATTTTCTGATTGGTGGGCATATAAATATGAAGTAAAAGATGCTATTCCATTTAATGCAGCAATCATGCATAAAGTTGGTGTATTAACCGCTATTAATTCAGACGACAGGGAAATGTCTAGGAGGTTGAATCAAGAAGCAGCTAAAACTATTAAATATGGTGGTGTTTCAGAAGAAGATGCTTGGAAATTCGTCACACTCAATCCGGCAAAATTACTTCACATAGACGATAGAGTTGGCAGTATAAAAGTGGGTAAAGATGCCGATTTGGTGTTATGGAATGACCATCCACTATCTGTCTATGCAAAAGCCGAAAAAACTTTAATTGAAGGTAAGGTTTATTTTGATATTAAGAAAGACAAACTGCAACGTGTAACTATTCAAAAAGAAAGAAATCAATTGATCAACATGATGCTAAATGCAAAAAGTAAAGGTGCACCCACACAAACACCTAAGAAACAAGTGAAAAAAGAAATGCATTGTAATACAGTTGAATATTAAAAACAACATCATGACTAAAAAACATATATATATCGTATTGAGTTTACTTATATTTCTTAACGGGATAATTACAGCACAACAAACTCCTGCAAAAAAACAATCTGAGCCTATCATTATACTTGGTGCTACTGCTCATATTGGTAATGGTAATATTATTGAAAACAGTATGATCATCTTTGATGATGGTAAATTAACTACTGTGGCTGATGCATCCTCCTTGACACCACCTAAGGGTAAATTAATAAATGCAGCAGGCAAGCATGTATATCCCGGATTTATTATTCCAAACTCAACCTTGGGATTGGGTGAAATTGGCGCTGTCCGAGCTACGGTTGATCAAGATGAAATCGGAGATATGATTCCACATATAGGTAGTCTTAAGGCATATAATGCGGAATCTAAAGTAATTGAGAGCATGCGACCAAATGGCGTGTTATTAGCTCAAATCACTCCTAGAGGGGGTACTCTTTCAGGGACTTCTTCTATTGTTCAATTAGATGCCTGGAATTGGGAAGATGCCGCTGTTAAAGTTGGTGATGGAATTCACTTAAACTGGCCAAATACTTTTAGACAAGGTAGATGGTGGTTAGGCGAACCTCGAGGTTTTAGTCCGAATAAAGATTACACAAAGCAAGTAAATAAGATTAAGACCTTTATTCTAGAAGCAAAAGCCTACCATGCAGGAAATCAAGAAAACAGACATTTACCTTATGAAGCTACAAAAGGATTGTTTAATGGTAAGCAAAAATTATATGTACATGCGAATGATAAGCAACAAATAAATGACGCAATTATTATTGCAAATGAAATGGGTGTTAGAAATATTGTTTTAGTTGGTGGTTATCAAGCTGATAAAACAATCGCTTTATTGAAAAAGTATAATGTGCCGGTTCTTGTTAGACGAACGCATAGCTTACCTTTTATTA
>Ga0209633_10005352_pt1 | contig 11281 bp, 12 predicted proteins | sample Cruoilmetagenom1_FD_187290 | JGI IMG/M metagenome (GOLD analysis project Ga0209633, IMG submission 187290) | Oil polluted marine microbial communities from Coal Oil Point, Santa Barbara, California, USA - Sample 1 (SPAdes) (version 2) | ecosystem: Environmental > Aquatic > Marine > Oil seeps ... | reverse complement strand
CCGCCGTTCTCTTCGTTGCCGACCCCGAACGGCGGCACGAACCGCCCGGATCTCTGCTGGCCCGTCTCTACGGCCTCACGCCGATGGAAGCGCGCGTCGCCGTCGCCATGTTGTCCGGCCGCTCGCTGACGCAGGTGGCGGAGACCTTGGGCGTCACTCGAAACACGGCCAGCACCCATCTGCGGCAGGTCTATCTCAAGACCGAGACCCGGCGGCAGACCGAACTCGTGAAGCTCCTGCTGACCGGCCCGGCCGGGCTCGAGTTCCCGCCCCGCGATTAGGCTCCCAGGGGCCGAAGCCCACAGATCCCTTCCGACCTCGCCCCGCAGGCGGTCCACCCTCTCACCTATTCGTGCGAGGCGCGGCTCAACCTCCCTCGATAGCCTCCGAGACACAGATTTCGGAGTGATGCCGGCATTTCACGAAGGGGATTTGAGATACCGGCCTTAGGGGGAGATTTCGATGTTGCATTCGTGGATTGGCCGCAAACGCCACGGGCCTAACCGGCAGGCTCTCATTTCATCTTGCGGGTTTGGAGCATCAATCAAGGCTTTGTTACCAGTGGCGATGGCCGCCGCGGTGCTATCGGCATCGAACCCAGCTCTGGCGCAGCGGTTCGGCAAGTTCTTTACCAAGGCTATCGCCGACAGCTACGCGCGGGAGGCGGATAGCCTTCGATCCCTCGCGAAGAAATGCAGGAAGGGGGACTATAAGCGTAGCGTGACGAGAGAAATCTCTCGATACAAGAAACTGATCGCAGCGAACGGACGCAAACGCCGGGATCTGTTTGCAGAGCGAGGCCAACTGAGTGGCGCGTCCGCCAAGAATGCCAGACGGCTCGGAGAGATCGCAAAGGAGTTGGCGCGAAGCGATCAGGTGCGCCGTGACCTCCGCACCGCGAGAGATGGCCTGCAGAAATTTAGGAACAGAGGGAAAAACGGCGCTGCGTTCAAGGATTGCAAAAAGGAGAAGGTCCTAAAAACACTCCCAGGGTTCGAGTACAAGTTCAGCGCCAACGCCGGCCTGGGCGGCGCGATAGTACCGAAAATCGGCGCGGGGACCGTCGGCGACCCCGGCACCGAGTCGGCGCTGGTCAAGAGCGACGGGACGCTCACCGGCGTGTCGGTCAGCGCCAGTGCGGCGATTCCTCTTAAGGATTTGGGCACCGCTCCGGATTGGCTGTTTCCGGTTTCTCTTTGGCCGTCGGGGGATATGGCCAAGGCACGAGAGCGGGCACGGCAGTTCCCGGGCTTTCAGTACCAGTTCGGTCCACGGCTCAATATTCGCGTTGGCCACGGCAATCTGCGCGGCAAAGCCAGTGGAGAGGAACCGATCGGCGGGCGAACCTCGTCATTCACCTACATTGGCGTCAACCCGGCGACCGGCACGACCGGTGTCAATGCCGGCGCCACCGGGGAGGCCGTGACGATCAAGACGCGGGTTCAGATGGTCGATCTCGATATCCACTTCAGCCAGCCCGTGACCGGCGGATTGATCGGCGACAGCGGCTTCTGGGTCCTGGAGGGCTGGGCAGGTCTGACGTTCTCGTACAGTCATGGCCAGCAGCGGATCGGCGCAAATAGCCTGACATTTTCCGGTGTCAGCTCGCAGACCGAGTTGACCAACCGCGATCTCTTCATAGGACCGCGCGTCGGAGCGACGTTGAGGGCCCAGCATGGCCCCTTCTATGTTGCCGCCGGCGGCTGGATCGCGCCGGGCTTTTTCCACAGCCGCGGCACCGCCCGTCAACACAACCTCTGCGATGTCTGCGGCAATCCGGCCGACCGGGACTTTCGCCTCAAGGCCAGCAACACAAAGCGAGCGCTCGGGGTGCGGGCAGGTATCGAGCTCAACCTCGGCGTCTTCATGGCCGAGAACATCATGCTCGGGCTACAGTCACGCTATAGTTTCAGCTCGCGAGTGGGCGGATACCAAAACCCGACTTCGCCAACCCACCAGCCGGCGCGCTACGGCACAAACCCTGCCCATAGCTGGGACGTTACCGCGCAGCTCAAATTGATATTCTAAAAGGTCCTCCGGCGGAGATCTGCGGTTCTTTTCGCCTTCGCGACCCCCCAAAACAAAAGCGCGCCCGGATGGACGCGCTTTATCGTGAAGTCGGATCGCCGTATGACGGGCTTTAGAAGCCTTCGCGCTCCATGCGCTTGCGCGCCAGCTTGCGGGCGCGGCGGATGGCCTCGGCCTTTTCGCGGGCCCTCTTCTCTGAGGGCTTCTCGTAGGAACGGCGCAGCTTCATCTCGCGGAAAATGCCCTCGCGCTGCATCTTCTTCTTGAGCGCGCGCAAGGCCTGGTCGACGTTATTGTCGCGGACAACTACTTGGACGATGGGACCGCCCTCCTTCAAATCTCTGCTATTCGGCCAAAACGAAAGGCCCTCGTCGGGGCTACCGACGGGACCGAACGGTGTTTGTAGCACATGGGGAGCGGAATGTGAACCGTCAAGCGGGGGAAGTTGCGCCCATCGGCGGCAAAGAATTAGCGGAGATGTTTGCATTTTCTTCACCATGAATGCCCCCAAATGTCGCCAGCCCCGCGATAGGCGGGATGCCCAGCCCCGCGACAGCGAGATGCATGGTCACCACATGGCCAGGCGTTTCGATCGATGGCTTCCCGCTTTCGCCGGAATGGCGCTCGGGGTCGGTGCCGCGGGGAGTGCCATGAGACACCTGCCCATATCCGCCTCCCTTTACCAGGCCCTCCGCCCTCGCCATATTCAACCCATGGCCATTCTGAAAATCGCCCGCATGGGCCATCCCGTTCTGAGCCGCCGCTCGCAAGAGGTCGCCGACCCGGCCGCGCCCGAGATCCGCGCGCTGGTCATGGACATGCTGGAGACGCTGGCCGATATCGATGGCGCCGGCCTGGCTGCCCCGCAGGTCCATGTCTCCAAGCGCGTGGTGCTGTTCCGCGTGCCCGTCGAGCGCGTCAGCGAGCAAGAGGATGACGAGCCCATAGGGCTCACGGCCTTGGTCAATCCGGTCATCGAGCCGCTCGGCGACGAGATCGAGCGCGGCTGGGAGGGCTGCCTTTCGGTCCCCGGCATGATGGGCGAGGTGCCGCGCCATGCCCGCATCCGCTATTCGGGGCTCGATCTGGAGGGCAATGCGGTTTCGCGCGAGGCCTCGGGCTTCCATGCCCGCGTCGTGCAGCACGAATGCGACCATCTCGATGGCATCCTCTATCCCATGCGCATGGACGATCTGACGCGCTTCGGCTTCGAGGCCGAAATGCGGCGGCTGGCCCAGGCCGAGGCCGCTGCGGAAGCTGAGGCGCGGGAGCGCGAGCCCGAGCCCGAACTCGACCTTCAGGACGCCGACGAGACGGCGGTGGCCCAGGCATGAAAAAGAACGACCACACGGCCGATGCGGGCGCCCAGCCGCTCGAGGAGCTGCAGGACAAGTTGTTGCTCGCCACGCTGCCTCATGTTGCGTTCGACGGCTGGACCCAGGCAGCGCTGCGCGCCGGCGCCGGCGATGCCGGCCTCTCGGCCGACGACGTCGCGCGCGCCTTTCCCGGCGGCGCAATTGCGGCGATCGAGGCGTTCAACCGCCGCGCCGACCGGCGCATGGTGGCGGCGGTCGATGCCCTCGATACGAGCAGCATGCGCAGCCATGAAAAGATCGCCGCGGCGATCCGCGCACGGCTGGAGGATGTGGCCCCGCACAAGGAAGCCGTGCGCCGCGCCTTCACGGTTCTGGCGGTTCCGTTCAATGCGCCGCTGGCGCTGCGCATGCTCCACCGCTCGGTCGACGCGGCCTGGCAAGCGGCGGGCGACCGCTCGACGGACTTCAACTGGTACACCAAGCGCGGGCTTCTGGCGGGCGTCTATTCGGCGACCGTGCTTTATTGGCTGAACGACAGGTCCGAGGACCACGCCGAGACCTGGGCCTTCCTCGACCGACGCCTCCACGAGGTGATGCGCATCGGCGGGGCGATCGGCCGCGCCGGAAAGTCACTAAGCGAGTTCCGCAACCCATTCAGCCCATCGCGAAGCGGCCCCTTCCCCGGACCCTTCTCGGGCCGGCGCTGAATACGCCGACGCCGGAAATCTGTCCTTCATGCGATCAATCTAGATAAACGAGCGGAGGAACCGACGTGCCGGAAACGGAGACGGCCGTGCATCGCGATGCGCCTTTCACGCATCGCTACATCGAGGATTTCACGGTCGGTGAGATCTTCGAATATGGCGCCTACGAAATGAGCCAGGCGCACATCATAGAATTCGCCAAACAGTATGACCCCCAGGACTTCCACACCGACCCCGAGGCTGCCAAAGCAACGCCCTATGGCGGGCTGATCGCGAGCGGGCTGCAGACCAGCGCCGTTTTCATGGCGCTTCTGATCGAGGCGTTTCCCAATGTCGCTTCGCTGGGATCACCTGGCTGGGACGAGCTGCGCTGGACCAATCCGGTGCGGCCCGGCAACGTGCTGAGCACGCGCACCGAGATCGTCGACATACGCCTCTCCAAGAGCCGTCCCGAGATGGGCATCATGACCGGCCGCCACGTCATGTCGGCACAGGACGGCACACGTGTCTTCTCGGTGCAAAATTACTGGTTCATCCTGCGGCGCGAGGCGGGCGGCTGATCCGCCGCCTGCCGGGTCACGCCACGGCAACGCCGATATAGGGCAGGTAACGGTAGTTTTCGGCGTAGTCGATGCCGTAGCCGGCGATGAAGAGATCCTCGATCGTAAAGCCGACGAAATCAGCCGTCACCTCGACCTCACGCCGGCTCGGCTTGTCGAGCAAAGCGCAGGTCCATAAAGCCCCTACTTCGCGCTGCTTCATCAGCGCCATCGCATAGGCGATCGAACGGCCGGTATCGACGATGTCGTCGACCAGCAGGATCTGGCGCCCGGCAACGTCGGTCGGGATGTCGCCCAGCAGATGCACCTCGCCGGCGCTCTCCGTGCCGACGCCGTAGGACGAAAGACGGATGAACTCGATGCGCGGCTCGCGGCCCTTGTGGTAGAGCGCACGCGCGAGGTCGGCGACGAAAACGAAGCTGCCCTTGAGCAGCCCGACGATCACAAACTCGCCTTCGATCGCCGTGGCGATCTCATCCGCGAGCGCCGCGACCCGCTCGGCGATCTGGCGTTCGTCGAACAACGGCTCGATGGTCTTGGCCATGAACGCCCCTCTCGCCCCAACCGCCGCGGCGGCGACTACTCCGGCTTCTCGGGAACCTTGGCGGCCTGCCGGGCGCGGAATTCGTCGAGCGCCTGCTTAACCGTCCCGTCCTCCACCGCGAGGATCGCGGCGGCCAGCAAGCCGGCGTTCTTGGCGCCGGCATCGCCGATGCCCAGTGTGCCGACGGGAATCCCGCCGGGCATCTGGACGATCGAGAGCAGCGAGTCGAGCCCTTTCAGGGACTTCGATTCGATGGGCACGCCGAGCACCGGCAATGTCGTATGCGCCGCGACTACGCCCGGCAGATGCGCCGCACCCCCGGCGCCGGCAATAATGACCTTCATGCCGCGCTCGCGCGCCGGGCTGACCCAGGCGGCAAGGCGCTCGGGCGTGCGATGGGCCGACGCCACGATCGCCTCGTGGCCGATCCCCAGCTCGTCAAGTACGTCGGCGGCTTTCTTCATGGTCGGCCAGTCGGACTGACTGCCCATCACAATCCCCACTGGCGGCGCGGCTTGGCTCATCTGATCGCTCTTTTGTCGGAAGGATGGTTGGTCGGAAGGTCGGAAGGTCGGATCCGGAAAGGGCGCGATTATAGGGATGCGGCCGGTATCGACAAGCCAGGCGGCGCAATTTCGCCCCGCGATCGACCAAGGATCGCGACCAACTTCAGGCTTGTAACGATATGCTATGCTTAACAGATAATTTACCGTGCCTGCGGAGACTGCCCAGCGGGGGGCCCGGATTGGTCGCGGCGGGCCGACGTTGTGCACTTCGCGACCGACGAGGCTGAGCCATGAAGATTTCAGATCCATCACCGGTTGCCGCGATTACACCGGCACGGGCGCGTTCGGGCAGGCCTGACGGGTCGAAGACACGCAAGCCCACGGCCGCGGCCGATACCGCGACGGTCATGGGTATTCCCGAGGCCGAGCTCACGCCGCATGTGCGGGCCGCGATCACCGCGCTGATGGAAGAGGTCGGCCGGCTGCGCGAGGAACTGCGCCTGACCAAGGCGCGGATCGGCGATCTGGAAGAACTTGCCGACACCGACGCGCTGCTGCCGCTGATCAACCGCCGCGCCTTCGTGCGCGAGCTGAGCCGCATGATGTCCTACGCCGAGCGCTACGGCACGCCGCACACGCTGATCTACTTCGACCTCAACGGCATGAAGGCGATCAACGATACCCATGGTCATGCCGCGGGCGATGCGGCCCTCATCCACGTTGCCGGCGTGCTCAACGAAAGCACGCGCGAATCCGACGTCGTCGGCCGGCTGGGCGGCGATGAGTTCGGCGTCCTACTGGCCCAGGCCGACGAGACGACGGCGCGCGAAAAGGCCGAAGCCCTGGCCGAGCGTATTTCCACCGAAGGCGTTCCCTGGAAGGGCAAGACGCTTGCGCTCACCGTAGCCTTCGGCGTCCATCCGATCCGCCGCGGCCAGGACGTCGATGACGCCATCCAGGCCGCCGACCGCGCCATGTACGCCAACAAGAATCAGGGGCGCCGCAAAGCGGCAGGCCGCCGGCGCTAGAGGGCGCCAAACCGCCGGCGCATCGGTTGGCCGCAACGCCCGAGCCCGCGCTCAGATAAGCGCCCGGCTAGGCGCTTGGGCAGGCGCTCAGGCGATAATGTCCGGCAGCAGCTGGCTCTCGATCTCGGTGATCTCGTCCTTTAGCTGCAGCTTTTCTTTTTTGAGACGCTGCAGCTGGATCTGATCGAACACGCCGTCTTCGGTCAGATTGCCGACCGCCTCATCGAGCCCGCGATGGCGCGCGCGCAGATCGATGAGCTTGACCTTGAGCGCCGTTTTTTCCTCTTCATTCAAACGCATGAAAGAATTCTCCGAGCAGCGGCGCATGATATCAGATTTCCCGGTTCGTTCTCAATTGCTACCGGCTCGCGGCAGCGGTGTGGCATGTTGGCGCCACCGGCGTTGATCACGGCCGCGGTTTCGCGGAAAGTGCGCGCCACCTGAATATGCAAACGCAGGCGCGCTGGTCCCGGAACGCCAGCTCGCCGGCCCAGCGAGCCAACAGTCGGCCGTCTGTGGGCCAGCAATGGAAAGGATCGGACGGCGTGGCCGGAACCATCGGCATTCTCACCAGCGGCGGCGACTGTCCCGGACTGAACGCGGTGATCCGCGCCGCCGCCTACCGGGCCGTGCGCGGCCACGGAATGAGGCTCGTCGGCATCGAGAACAGCACCGAAGGGCTGTTCGCCCGTCCGGTCGCGGCGCGTGAGCTCTTGCCCGAGGCGCTTGAGCCGCAGAGCTTGCGGGCCGGCGGCACCATGCTCGGAACGACGACCCGGGGCGATCCGTTCGACTACCCAATGGAAGACGGCAGCCGCAAGGACCGGTCGAGCGAGATGATCGAGGGCGTTCGCATGCTCGGCCTCGATGCGCTGATCGCGATCGGCGGTGACGGCAGCTTGCGGATCCTGCGGCGGCTGGCGCTCGCCGGCGGAATCGATCTGGTCGGCGTGCCGAAGACCATCGACAACGACGTCGCCATGACCGAGGTCTCAGTCGGCTTCGACACGGCGATGCGGGTCGCGACCGACGCACTCGACGCCCTGCAGCCCACCGCGGCCAGCCACCACCGGGTGATGATCCTGGAAGTGATGGGCCGCGATGCCGGACATATCGCGCTGGCCAGCGGCATCGCCGGCGGCGCCGATGTCATCCTGATCCCCGAGATCACCTATTCCATCGAGGCGGTTGCGCACAAGCTCGCGCGCCTGCACACATCGGGCCGCACCTCTGCCCTCGTCGTCGTCGCCGAGGGCGTGCCCGACGAGGACGGCAAGCCGGTCACCACCCGCCAACCCGGCGGCTACGATACCTATGGCGGGATCGGCCAGCTTCTGGCGCACCACCTTTCAGAGGAAACCGGCGCGCGGACACGCGTCACCGTACTTGGCCACCTGCAACGCGGCGCCCCCCCCAGCCCGCGCGACCGTATGATTGCCAGCGCCTTCGGCAGCCATGCCGTCGATCTCGTCGCCCAAGGCCGGTTCGACCGCATGGTCGCCTGGCAAAACCGCTCGGTGATCGACGTGCCGCTCGCCGAGGCGATTGCGCAGACCCGCCGCGTCGAGCCCGACGGCTCGCTCGTCGCCACCGCGCGGGGGCTCGATATATGTCTCGGGGATAAATAGGGCGATACGCGAGGCCACACTGATGACCAGCTTCCCCGACCATCCGTTCTGGGACTTCTCGCTCAAGGTCTACGGCAGCGAGGGCGTGGCGCCGGCCTGCCTGGAACTGCAGGAAGCCCACGGCATCGACGTGAACCTCCTGCTGTTTTGCTGCTGGCTCGGCGTTTCGGGGCGCGGCGTGATAGGTCGAAACGAGATAGCTCGGCTGAGCACATCGGTTTCCGCCTGGCATGGCGAGATCGTGCGCGGCCTGCGCGCCGTGCGCAAACGCCTCAAGGAGCCGGTCGGCGCCGAAGACCGGGACCTCGCGCTGGCACTTCGCCAACGGGTGCAAAAAATCGAGATCGACGCCGAGCATATCGAGCAGCTGATGCTGGCCGCGGCGGCCGACGACCTGCCCGAACCAGACCCGCGCGATCCCCCGGGCGATGTCAGGGAATCGGCGCGCGCCAACGCCAATGCCTACTTCGCCCTGATCAGCGCGCCGCTTGATGACGGCGACCGGGCCGCCCTGGAAACCATAATCGCCGCCGCGGTTGGCAGCCCGCCGGATCGTGACTAAACTGGTGTCTCCCAGGGTTGAGGAAACTGCGATATTGAGGGAGGTGGCGTTGGCCCAAGACGAGCGCATTGAAGCACTCAAGGCACAGCACTCCGATCTTGAATCCCAGATCGAGGAAGAACTCGGCCGTCCAATGCCGGACGATTCGCTGATCGGGAATTTGAAGAAACAGAAGCTGAAGATCAAAGACGCGATCGCCCAGCTCGTGGAATAAAGGGCGCTCGAGCCCGCTCTATATGGGCTCACACTAGATATGGGCCCACACTAGTTGGGTCTGCTGAATTTGGGCCCGGCCTATTCGGGTCCGTATCCCGGCTCCGCGCCGCCGGTTCGGGTGCCGAGCCGATGGTTATTGACGCCGGCTCCACGATCAAAACAGTCAGCCTGCGTTATTTGCAGGGGCGGGTTTCAAACCCGCCCGTCTGAACGACCACAGAGGCACAGAGATACAGAGAAGAGAAACGTCGTTCCCACCGCGCCGTCATTCCCGCGCCCTTCGACAGGCTCAGAAGCGGGAATCCACACCAACGGCCCAGTGGTTCCCCGCTTTCGCGGGGAAGACGAGGGAGGGAAAGGCAAGGCTCTGATAGCCCTTCTCTGCGCCTCTGCGTCTCTGTGGTGAAAGAAACGGGCGGGTTTGAGACCCGCCCCTACCAATAGGCGCACCGGTTGTGCGGCCTAATCCCCGCCGATCATCGAAATTGCCAGATCGCGCAGTTTTCCGCGCTGGACCTTGACCCCATTGGCGCTTTCGGTGACAGGAAAGGCCTCGACCGAGAAGATCCGCGCCGGCACCTTGAACTTCGCCAGGCCTGCCTCGCAATGGCCCCGCAGATCCTCCTCGGAGAAGGCAGTATCCCTCGCCGGAATGACGAACGCGACCGCCCTCACGCCGCGCGCCGCACCCAGAGCCGCACCATCCACGCCAACCACCTGGGCGCCGGCCACGCTCGGATGGGATTCCAGGAAATTCGAGATCTCTTCCGGCGCCACGAGGTAGCCGCCCAGACGTATCGCATCGCCCATGCGCGCGAGATATGTGAAGGCTTGGGCGCCGTCCAAAAAACCCAAATCGCCGGTGCGGATATAGCCGTCGGCGGTGAGTGTATCGGCGGTCGCCTGGGCGTTGCCGAGATATTCAAGCATCATGCTCGGCCCTTTGATCTCGAGTTCGCCCTGCTCGCCCGGCCCCAGCAAGGCTCCCGACTCCGGATCACGTACGCGTACGGCGGCTTCCGGTGAAGCCAGATTGCCGCCGCCATGCATGCGCTCGGCCGCCGGCGCAGCCAGATCGCGCAAGGCGAAAAGCGCTTGAACCTCGCTCATTCCGTACAACCCGATCAGCCTCAAACCATGGGAATCGCAATGTTTTACGATTTCACCCGGATCTCCGCCGAAGGCCGCAAAACCGCAGCAGCGCAGGCTGGGAAAAGGTCGTTCTTCGGGAACTGCATCGAGCATGCGCAGGTACATTTCGTCCGAGCCGTTCATATGCGTGATGGCATGCGTACGTACAAGACGCGCCGCCGCGTCTGCCTCGAAAGTCGGCATCAGCGCGGCCGGCCGGCCGCTCGCCAGCGCGGCCATCGCCGAAGCCATGCCGTAGGTCCCGGCGAGCGGCAGCGAGAGCAGGCTCGCCGCATCGCCCGCATCCATGGCAAGGGCGGCCACGACCGCGCGCGCATGGTCGACATGGCTGCGCTGGGGATGGAGGACGAATTTCGGCCTGCTGGTGGTGCCCGAGGTCGTATAGACGATGCAGCCCGCATCGGGCGCGGAGGCATCGCCCGCAAAAGGCTCGGCGCCTTCCAGGGCCCCATAGGCGAGCGCCGACAGGCCCGCGACCTGCTCGCCGTGTCCCTCCCCGTCCTCGCTATAGACAACCACCATGCGCAGCGATGACAGCGCGACCACGTCGATTTGGGAGAGGATGGCGGGAAAGTCGATGCCCTTGAAGCCCGGCCAGATGACCAGGACCTTGGCGCCGGAGCGGCCGACGATATCGCCGACCTCGTGGGCGCGAAACCGGGTATTGACCGCGACGACGATCGCCTTCAGCCGCGCGCAGGCGAAGAAGAGCTCAAGCCAGGCCGGCGCATTGGGCAGCCAAAGCGCCACCCGGTCGCCGGCCCCCACCCCAAGGTCGGCGAGCCCCTGCGCCACCCGGCGGCTGCGCCCGGCCAGGTCGGCATAGCTGACCACGGCGTTGCCGTAGTGAAGCGCGGTCGCCTCGCCCGACCGGGCGGACAGCGCATCGAGGAAATCGGTGAGAGTGCTGCGCGGCATGGCTCCCTTGCGCTCCCAGGGGAGCTGCGGGTTTTGCGGGGCTTTGCGGCGGCGTTGCAGCGAACGCGGATACGACTCAGACGCCGTGCTGAAGCCACCAGTCGATATGCTCGACCCGG
>Ga0209633_10005351_pt1 | contig 11282 bp, 8 predicted proteins | sample Cruoilmetagenom1_FD_187290 | JGI IMG/M metagenome (GOLD analysis project Ga0209633, IMG submission 187290) | Oil polluted marine microbial communities from Coal Oil Point, Santa Barbara, California, USA - Sample 1 (SPAdes) (version 2) | ecosystem: Environmental > Aquatic > Marine > Oil seeps ... | reverse complement strand
ACAAATATTATTAGTGTTTCAGCAGGAACTTTAGACGATAGCTCGTGGTTTAAGGCAAATGCAATTGTTTATGATAAAAGAAGACCTAAATGGGATGTTATGGATAAAGATATTCCAACATTTAAAGAAATGCCACCAGCCCCACCGAAGAAATAGGATCAATTAAAGCTAACTAGAATCTCTAGCTATTCTTCATACATTCTATTGATTGTTATGCCGCATTACTAAGAGTTGCTATTCCTGCTTTTCTACTACTCTTTGCCATGGTTTAAAAGACAGCCACAACAGCAAGCCTGGTATTTGTAGTGCCATAGTTATTCCAATACCATACTGATAGGCAACTCCTGGATAAGCGCCATTTGTCGAACCCCACTGTTCTATTATTTTACCTAAGCCCCATTGTAAAAAGAATGCGATTAAAAAGATGAGTAAGTTAAATGAAGTGGTTACTCTACCTGATAAGTGAGGTTCCACGCTCTGCGCGACGATTGCATAATTCATTGTAGAAGCTGTGGCTATAGGTAACATAAAAGCATAACTCCCTGATATTGTTACTACCATAAGAATTAAGTTTGTATTGATCTGAGCAACTTGCCCTAATGAATAAATAATTGGAAGAGCCAATGAAATCAGAGCTGTATTGCTCGTTACTTCTGTTGAGAATGTGATCAATAACGCTATGAATATAATTAAGACCAAAGTAGGTAGTTGTGAAAAATCTTGTAAGCTTGAAGCAATTACTTCTGCAAGCCCACTACCCATAAAAGCATTAGCAATGGAAAAACCTGCACCAAATAAAAAAATAATTTCATAGGGGATAGACTGGGTATCTTTCCATGTCAGAAAATTTATGCCCGGTATAAACATAAATAGACCAAAACTGAGCATAACCAGTTTTTCATCTAAGCCTAACCCTGAATACCAAGGCTCAATAGCACTATTGAGCAATAACATAAGAGCAAGGAACCCTAATGTATAAGTCAGTTTACGTTGCTTCTTTGTCATTTTTTGTTGGCTATTATGTATAGTAAAAGGACTATGTGTTTTGGGTAAACCAAAGCTCAGAATCCACGGCATAATTGCTAATATCATGATAGCAAGAGGCAGTGTCATTACCATCCAGTTCACAAAGGTAATGGAGGGTAAATTTTGTGACTCTAAAAAACCCATGAGAATAAGATTAGGCGGTGTCCCAATTGGGGTGATAATTCCGCCGATACTAGCACCATATGCCACAGCGAGAACATATCGTGCTCGAAAAGCTTGCTCTTCACTTAATGAAAGAGCAACAGAGAGTAGTAATAAAGCAGTTGTTGTATTGGATAACAAAGAGCTCATTAGGGCTGCGACCAAACCTAAAGAGAATATTATTCTGCGTACAGTTTGTGCTTTTTTTGACAATATAATGTGAGCAAAAAACTGGTGTAAGCCTGTTTTTTGGATAGCTATAGCAAGCATAAAACCACCCAGAAAAAGAAAAATAACAGGATTTGCATAGTTATTGGCAGTGAGCTTCAAGTCAAGAATGCCAAAGGCAGGAAAAAGTATAAGTGGCAGTAAAGAAACGACACCTAATGGTAAACCTTCATTTGTCCATAAAGCGACTAACAGAACAACAATTCCTACTAGAAATGCATGTGAAGGATCTGTTAAAACAATATGTGTTAATGAGCCGCTAATAAAAGCTATAAGAATTGCTCCTACTATAGATCGCCAGTTAGTCCCCCCAGAAACGGTTGTTGAATCAATTTTGTGCATATTGTTTTACTTCGAGTAAATGACCAATGAGGATAATCTAACTTTTCTTAATTCCAAAAGATGTTACTTAGGTTACATCTGAATACATCTGATTAGCATAATATTTTTACTAAGTTTAGTGTTGTTGGAATAATAATGGGAGTTACTTTAATTTTGCTTAAGTTGGTTTATAAGAAGGTAATTTTGAAACTATTTCAACTAAGACGTGATTACAATTATTAATTTAACAAAAGAAAGAGAGGCACAAAGTGTATAGAAAATTATTACTTACAACTACGATCCTAACCTAATTATTAACCTCAGGATGTACTCAGGAAACTCAAAACAAGATTGGTAGGGCGGTTCAAAACTATACTGGTACAGATGGCGTATTGGATGTCTATGCAGGAGATAAGCTTGTGAAACGGTTCATCGATATTCAATAAGGAATTGAGAACCCATGTTTCGGTATCTTCTTTGTTAGTCAATTTATCGCTTATAAGAGCATTAGGGTTAATGCGAAAAGCGTACATTAGGACATCAGCTAACCTTTGAATTTGCGAACTATTATTTTTTTCATTATTTGTTATATTCATGGATTAAATAATAGGGATGATTGTCGCTATTGCCAATATAAGAATAGTGCCGTTTGTCGCTTTATTTGTTAATATGGAAATACATCGGCTACATAAAGTATTTTCAAATGGAAAGAATAAAAACGGATTTTGCTAAAATTCTTAGTGAACTTCGAAATAATGGATTCAACGATTATAAGATGGCGGAACTGACGGGTGTAAATAGATCGATGCTGTCAAAACTCAGAGTGGGTAAAAGGAAGCAGCCTAATTATGATGATGGCGTAGAAATAATGCGTGTCTACAAGGAAAAGCTTAAATAAGCTAGTTCATGACCCAAAGTTGTTTTAGCAACTAATTAAATAAAAACTAATTGTTTTGATTTAATTACAATTGTTAAAAATAACTCGCCTCATACATGGGCGAGTTATTATTCAGAATGGAAATAGATTAGGCAAACTCAAATTCTTTTTCTCCCGTTAAATTTTTCATTTTGTCTCAGTTAGCTTAATGAAGTGCTTACTCGTAACTTCAGGGAAGTCTTCGGCCGAAATTCTTTCAAATTCATGGTCAATAGCGAATTCATCGCACATAATATGTAATAATCCTTCTTTCTCCCTTAAGCATAAATGGAAGCGAATGTTGCTAACAAGAATATAATAATCGTTGTAGGCTAATGAGCCGAAAGCTTTTATTGCGTTGAACGTAAATAGCCTAAACGCTAAGAACAGATTGTCGATCTCTTCATCAGATAGGGCCCTGAATTATCCGATCTCACCATCTAAGTTATAGATGTTGCAGCAGGAGATAAGATCTCTCGTAAAGGCGGCCCCGGCATTACCAAGTCGGATTTATTGATAATAAATAAAACTGATCTGGCACCAATGTTAGGGGCATCCTTAGAAGTTATGGATGCCGGTACCAAACGCATGCGAGGAGATAAGCCTTACGTTTTTACTAACCTAAAAGATGGTGAGAACGTCGGGACAGTGATTAGTTTTATAGTTGACAAAGGAATGCTAAGAGTAAATTGATATTAAACTTTCAAAGTATTATTTGTTAGGGTTTTAAAAAGACACCCCCTTATTTATTTGTTGTTTATGGTAAGAATAGGGGAAGTTGGCTCAATGTTCTAATCAATATACGCTAGCGACGATTCAAATAACGTAGACATACAGCTGTTGCTGAAGTTCTATTTTCAACAGACAGTTTTCTAAAAATTGGCTCAAGATGTTTATTAACTGTTCGTGGACTCATTGTAAGGATGATACTAATTTCCTTGTTGGTCTTTCCACGAACTAACCAAAACAATACTTCAGACTCTCGCTCTGTTAATGAAAAACGTTTGCATAGGTTTGCTCGAATGTTTTCCTCATTATCATTTGTAAATCTAAGTAGGTATTCTCCTGGCGCAGGTCGACCTAAAAAACAAATTTGTACTGGGCTATCAAAACCTTTTAGCCATAGACTACTGTGCTTATCTGGGTCAGATGACAGCCAATAACGAACTTGTTCAGACATTAACTGAGTGTTTTCTTCACTATCAATTCCAGCTGCTATTAATAATTCATGTGCGCTATCGGTAGACCATAAAATTTTAGCGTTCGAGTCACAGGTAAATGATAACTGCCCAATTCTATTAAGTGAATTATGAGCACTTCGTGTGGTTTTAGAATTCTTTAAATGGACCTTTATTCTTGCCAGTAATTCATCTAGTTGAATGGGTTTATTGATGAAGTCGACACCACCGGCATCTAAACTATTAAACAGGTGCTCTTTTTCACTGAGACCCGTCATGAAAATCACTGGAATATCGGTAAGTTCACTATTTTTCTTTAAGGCTTTACATGCCTGAACACCATCCATATTTGGCATAATGATATCCATTAGAATGACATCTGGAACCATACGATTTGCTATTGCCAGCGCTTGCTCTCCATCCATTGCTACAAATACGGTATAGCCTTCATTTACGAGTGTCTCATTTAGCATGCCAAGCGCTTCTGCAGAGTCTTCGGCAATGAGTACTATTCCTTTTGAAGTCATTAGTTTATTGCCTTTTTACTTAAGACTATTATTTCAGAAAATTGAAAACTCTTTACAAGATGACGAACTCTTTCGACGAATTTTTTATTCTTATTTGTTTTCTCAATACGTATTAGGATTTTTTCTATTCCTTCGATATAACCAAGTTCAGCCATTGAAATCAGTTCTCGACAATCGCTTTGTTCTATCCCATCAAATATGTCTTTATATACTGATGCTAATGGAATGCTTTCTAGTGCTGGTATTACTTCAGTAGGCTCATATATCCACTCAAGATTCAAAGCATTCGCTATTTTATCCAACAACAAATTATCACTGATTGGTTTATTCAAGTAGTCATCATGTAGTTGCTTTTTATTCTCATTTACTTGGTTTTGCTTGTTATCGTTTTCATCAATTTTATTCTGAAAAGAATGCTCTGGATTTTCAAAGGCATCTGCTGACACCATGATTATCGGTGAAGTTACTTTTCTCTTACGTAGTAATTCGACTAATCCCCAGCCATCTATGCCTGGCATAGAGATATCCAGTAAGAATAGATCAACATGCTTTTTTTCAATATCTTCTAAGCAGTTATAAGAATCTGTAGCTTCAAGCACAATAAAATTAAGGGGTGATAATATTTCACTGATGAGTCCTCGATGAGAAGCGTCATCATCAACTACCATAATAGTTTTTTTCTGACCTTGATAAGACTGTATTTGTTTGGCCGCTTCAATATTAACAAAGGGATTCGTCACGCTTGGCAACATTAAGGATAATTTGAAAGTACTGCCTTCATTTATTTTACTTTGCAGAATAATTTCACCTCCCATTATTTCTACGAAGAATTTAGTGATTGTTAATCCAAGTCCTGTACCTGGCATCTGTGGTGAACCAGGGTTACGTATCCTTTCAAAGGGTTGAAATATGAGGTCTACATTTTCTGTTGCGATGCCTATTCCTGTATCTTCGATATTAAATTCAGCTACTTGGCTTTTATATGAAACTGATAAAGACACTCCCCCACTTTTTGTGTATTTCACCGCATTTGACAATAAATTAATCAGTATTTGTCTTAATCGTTTTTTATCACCAAAGACTACATTTGGTATATACGTTGTCGTTTTATACTTGAAACTAAGTCCTTTGTTTTTAGCTTGCATGCGAAACATTTCTACCAGATCTTCGACCAGATTTTTTAATGGCACTTGATCTCGTCTTAGTTCTACTCGACCTGCTTCAATACGAGAGATATCAAGAATTCCTTCAATTAAATCTGCAAGATGATCTCCACTGCGGTGAATTAAATTAAGCTTTGTATGATGCTCAGGAAGTAAACTATTATCCTTTTCTAATAATTGGGTATAGCCAAGAATGGTATTTAAGGGACTTCTTAATTCGTGACTGATGCCCGTTAGGTAACGGCTTTTTGCCCGATTGGCAGAGTCAGCAATTTTTGTTGCTTGTTGTAATGCTATATCAGTTTTTTTATGAGCATTAATTTCTTTACCGAGTTTTTCTGTTTGTCGTTGTGATTCCTCAAGCGCGAATTGACGACTTTCAGTAGCTAGTACAAATAACCATACCAACACCCCTACAATAATTAATAAAAGTAGAAACACTTCTTTAAGCGATGATGCTATGAGTTTATTAACTTCGTTATTACCTATGGGAACTTGCTGATAGACAAGCCAAAAAACTGCAGCAATAAATGAGGCAATAACGCCTATCAAAAACAAAAATTGTAGTAGGCGTTTGTCTAGGCTAGATGCTATTTTTTGTGGCAAAACTTTGTCGATAAACCCTGTAAATTGATCATTAAACCGCGCACCAACTTTACATTGATCTTGACATCTTCCATCTAGTGAACAACATAGAGAGCAAATTGCTCCTGAATAGGCAGGACAAAAGGCCATATCCTCTACTTCAAAATCATTTTGACAAACAGTACAATTCAAAATACCTTTTGTTGTGCTTTGTAAGCTTGACTCTCGCGCTATGTAATAGCGACCTTTGGTTACAATTGCAATTAATGGTGAGACGATAAATGCAGTTGCTAAACAAATGTAAGGTGATAAGGCCTGAGCTAATTCTCCAAAGAAACCTATATAAGAAAAAATTCCCATAACGCTAGCCGCAATCATTGCTCCAACGCCAACAGGGTTAATATCGTATAAATGGGCACGTTTAAATTCGATATGTTTAGGACTAAAACCTAATGGTTTATTAATAATTAGGTCAGCGACCAATGCGCCCACCCATGCAACAGCTACATTTGCATAGATACCTAAAATATGTTCCAACGCTTCGTATATTCCTAACTCCATAAGGAGCAAAGCAATAGCAACATTAAACACTAACCAGACAACTCGGCCGGGATGACTATGAGTTAACCTTGAAAAGAAGTTCGACCATGCAATAGAACCTGCGTAGGCATTTGTTACATTAATTTTTAGTTGACTGATAATGATGAAAATACCTGCCAGAGAGAGGGCAACATTAGGTGATTCAGTGATGAAACCAAATGCAACCAAGTACATATGAGTAGGATCAGCTGCTAATGTTTCTGGAATACCATGGTTAATCGCAAGCACAGCAAGAAAAGAGCCCGCAAAAATTTTCAATGTCCCAACAATTATCCATCCTGGACCAGCAGAAATTAAAGCGATCCACCATCGATGTTTATTATTTTTATTTTTCTCAGGTAGAAACCTAAGAAAATCTACCTGTTCTCCAATTTGAGCGATTAGTGAAAACAGAATTGCAGACGCCGCACCAAAAAAGATCACGTTGAATCCATTTTCACCCATTTTTATATTTTCAGAACCTTGGTAGTTTAGCCAGTTATCTACCGCAGACCATTCTTGATAAAGAATAAAAAAAAATGGGGTTAGCTGTAACAGTAGCCAAAATGGCTGACTCCACAATTGAAAGCGACTGATAAAAGTAATGCCATAAGTAGCTAATGGAATAACTATCAACGAACTCACTAAATATCCGATACTTAAAGGCAAACCAAATAGCATTTCTAATGCTAAGGACATGATTGCGGCTTCTAATGCAAAGAAAATAAAAGTGAAAGAGGCGTAGATTAAAGAAGTAATAGTAGAGCCTATATAGCCAAAACTTGCTCCTCTACTCAATAGGTCAACATCCACACCATAACGGGCTGCATAATAACTAATGGGAAGGCTAGTAAGAAAAATAATGAGCGACACAACCATGATGGCTATGACGGCATTATCAAAGCCGTAAAGTAAAGTGATTGCCCCACCAATGGCTTCCAATGCCAAGAAAGAAATTGCACCTAAGGCTGTATTTGAAACTCGCGAAATTGACCATTTACGTGATTTTTTGGCAGTAAAACGTAAGGCATAGTCTTCTAATGTTTCGTTAGCCACCCAACGATTATATTTTCGCCTAGCTTTAAAGACCTGCTGTTCACTCATTTTGATTTACTCCAATCTCAAACATTTATCTAGATTTTTATTGAAGTCTAAGTTTTCAGATGCAGTGTTCTGACTTAAAAAGATCTCCTCAATCTTTATATATACAAGTTCTATGCCAACAGATATGCGTTAAATGACGTATACGAATAGTGTGATCGGCGAATTCACTTAGTTAACTCAAAAATTGATACTTCTCTTCGACAACAAATGTCTCGCACGTCAATTTTATTAATGAGGTTAAACAATGAAGAACTCTCGATATCAAACAAGGCCAAGTAGTTTGCGCCGATTTTTTATAAAAGGATTATTGGCATTACCCGCTGCCATGTTCTTATCATCATCCTGTTTTGCGGCTACTCCTCCTACATCAGAAATCAACACAACAGGCATAGCGGTAACAGACGATACAGTTACTGTTGGTATTTTGCATTCTCTGACAGGAACAATGGCAATCAGTGAGACAGGCGCTCAAGAAGCTGAAAAATTAGCGATTAAGCAGATCAATGACATGGGTGGAATTCTCGGTCGTAAGATTGAAATCATTCAGGAAGATGGTGCTAGTGATTGGCCCACATTCGCTGAAAAAAGTCGTAAATTATTAGTGAAAGATAAAGTCGCTGCTGTTTTTGGAGCATGGACATCTGCTTCACGTAAAGCGGTTTTACCTGTTTTTGAAAAAGAAAACGGTTTGCTTTATTACCCAACTTTCTATGAAGGTTTAGAGCAATCTAAGAATGTTATTTACACCGGCCAAGAAGCGACTCAGCAAATTTTGGATGGGCTTAATTGGGTAGCAAAAGAGAAAAAAGCTAAGACTTTTTACTTGATCGGCTCTGACTATATCTGGCCTCGTACTTCAATGAAGATTGCCCGTAAGCACATTGAAAACGTGTTAGGTGGAAAAGTTGTTGGAGAGGAATATAAGCCGTTAGGAAACACTCAATTCGGTTCTGTAATCAATAAAATCCGCTTAAAAAAGCCTGATGTTATTTACGCCGCTGTAGTAGGTGGCAGTAACGTTGCATGGTTCAAACAATTAAAAGCGGCTGGGATTACATCAAAGAAACAGACTCTTTTAACTATCTCAGTTACTGAAGATGAAGTACTTGGTATTGGAGGTGAAAACCTCGAAGGCTTTTATTCAATCATGAAGTATTTCCAAAGCCAAGATAATGAAAACAACAAGAAGTTTGTTGCTGCGTTTAAGGAAATGTGGGGTGACGATAGTGTAATTGGTGATGTGACTCAAGCAGCTTACTTAGGTCCTTGGTTATGGAAAGCAGCAGTTGAAAGAGCAGGTTCATTTGATGTCGATAAAGTTGTAGCAGACTCTGAAAAAGGCGATATCGAATTAACAACAGCGCCAGAAGGTTATGTGAAACTACATAAGAATCATCACTTGTGGAGTAAAGCACGAGTAGGCAAGTGGAAAAAAGATGGTCAAGCAACGGTAGTTTATACCTCAGAATTGATTGAGCCAGATCCATTCCCAAAAGGTTATCAATAAGCTTAAGTTGAAAATGAGCAATGCGGGCAATAAACCCGCATTGCTCACTTCTTAGAAAGTCGATAGACCAATTTCAGACATAAATTAAAAGTTCTATTTAATACGGAGATTATCAAATGGACGAATACACATCTAGCGAACTGGTTTCAATATTTGCAATGCAAGGATTTGCGGGTATTAGTTTGTTCAGCGTACTTTTATTAATGGCTCTCGGACTTGCGATTATATTCGGTCAAATGGGTGTTATTAATATGGCTCATGGAGAGTTCATGGCCGTTGGAGCATATGTGACCTACTTTATGTCGACACTTGCAGAAAATTATTTTCCTAGTTTCATGCCTTATTATTTTATTTTTGCAATCGTGGCTGCTTTCATTGTTGCAGGAATTCTAGGCTATATAGCCGAATTTGCCTTAATCCGCCATTTATACAAAAGACCACTTGATACGCTACTAGCTACCTGGGGTTTAAGCTTAATTATGCAGCAATCTTTTCGTACTTTATTTGGCGCAAGAGAAGTAAGTCCTTCTTTACCAGATTGGTTGCTGGGTTCTTATCAGCCAACAGACACTATCGACATTCCGATAAATGGAATGTTCGTCCTAGCCCTTACTGCAGTAGTTACTTTTGGTGTTTTCTATTTACTTTACAGATCAAGCTGGGGTTTACGAGTTCGAGCTACCACACAAAACAGAACAATGAGTGGAGCGGTAGGTATTAATACCAAAAAGATAGACCGATATACCTTTGCCTTAGGTTGTGGCATCGCAGGCATCGCGGGAGCTGCGTTTACAACAATCGCATCTACTGGCCCTACAACTGGAACCCTATACATTGTTGATACCTTTATGGTTGTTGTGTTTGGTGGCGCTGCTAGTTTGTTTGGCACAATCGTTTCAGCATTCAGTATCGCTCAAGCGCAATCAATCTTGGAATTCTTTATTAGTGGATCAATGGCGAAGGTTTACACCTTATTCGCACTGGTTTTGATTTTGATGTTTAAGCCAGAAGGCTTATTCGCTAGCAAGGTTCGTCGTTAGATCACGTAAGTGAACTCTAACGATAACTTCTAAATTTTATTGGAGACAGTATGAACTTTGTATATGAAAAATTGATGGGTGGGAAGCAAGGCTTCTTTGGATTCATCATATTAGCCACCCTGATACTCGTGATCTTTCCAATGTTTCTAGACATATTCCGTCTGAACTTGGTAGGCAAATACCTTACCTATGCCTTTGCTGCAGTAAGCCTTGTATTGCTATGGGGTTACGGTGGAATTTTAAGTTTAGGGCAAGGCGTATTCTTTGGTTTAGGTGGATATGGGATGGCAATGTTTCTGAAACTAGAAGCATCATCTCCTGAAAACACCAAAATTCAATCTACACCAGGTATTCCAGACTTTATGGATTGGAATCAAATCACTTCACTACCGTGGTTTTGGGAACCTTTCAATAGCCTCACCTTAACCATAATTGCGATATTGGTATTACCTGCTTTATTTGCTTTCATCATTGGTGCGGCAATGTTTAAACGTCGTGTGGGTGGTGTTTACTTTGCGATAATTACTCAAGTTATCGCTGTGATACTGACGATCCTTATTGTAGGACAACAAGGATTTACTGGAGGTATCAATGGTATTACTGATTTACGTACTTTAAATGGGTGGGATATCACATCCGATAACGCGAAATATATATTTTATTTCTTGAATGCTTTCTTACTGTTAGTCGTCATAGTGATTTCACGGTTTATTTTAACCAGCAAATTTGGCAGCTTAATACTCGCTATTCGTGACAAAGAAGATCGCGTCAGATTCTCTGGCTATGACGTCTCTAACTTCAAAATATTTATCTTTAGTTTTTCAGCAATGGTCTCTGCCATTGGTGGTGCCATGTTCACGTTACAAGTGGGCTTTATGTCACCTTCTTTTGTAGGAATCGTTCCATCCATAGAAATGGTCATATTCGCTGCCGTGGGTGGTCGAAT
>Ga0209633_10005349_pt1 | contig 11287 bp, 4 predicted proteins | sample Cruoilmetagenom1_FD_187290 | JGI IMG/M metagenome (GOLD analysis project Ga0209633, IMG submission 187290) | Oil polluted marine microbial communities from Coal Oil Point, Santa Barbara, California, USA - Sample 1 (SPAdes) (version 2) | ecosystem: Environmental > Aquatic > Marine > Oil seeps ... | reverse complement strand
GTTGACCCTTTGGAAATAAAGTGATATTCGGTCTTTTCCACGAGAAGTTCCATATCAATTGTATCTCTCCAGCTTTCGGCAGTAACTATTACCCCTTCGCCTGCGCCTTCTATTATTTTTTCAACTCCAATGTGTTTTATTACACCTCCATTGGGATTCCTTGTTCCCAACCCATGGGAACCATTGCCCCAGAAATCATTACCGTCAACATTACCATAGGTTAACCACATACCTGCCTGATGAGGATGGTCAGTCCGTTCACCAACCCTGGGTTCAATAGGAAAACCACGTGTAATCTCAGTACCTGACGAAGTGAGTATTGGGTAAAGTATAGGTTTGCATATATTATCAGGCCAACTAAATGAGGTGAAAAGCTGTCCTCCTATCATAACATCAATCCTATTGTCATCGTTATATTCAACAAAAGTTATTTTTGAAGCCTTATTATCTTTTTGAACTTGTTTGCTGGTATTAGAGTTGCATGAAAAAGCTAAAATCGCAGATAGAATCACAATTGATATTGGTTTCATGTTTTTTAATTTTTCAGATTTTGTAATAATGATTAATAAACTTGTAACTATCGATTAGGTTACATTTCGTCCGGGACAACATAAGGGTTACGGTATCTCCTGGTCAGCATTGTATCAGCCTCAGCATCATTGGCGAACTTTTCGTAATCACCCATAAACTTCAATTCGCGACCAAGCTTATAGGAAATATTTGCCATTTGAGGAAGTGCGGATGAATAAAATCCTTCACGGACATCACAATTCAGGCTGTCTGATTCCCCTGAACGGATGGCATCGATAAAATTAACCCAATGTTCCGGAGCACTTGGCCCAACAAGGGATATTGCATTTTCTTTTTCTTTTACCTCCATGCCGGCAAAAGGTTCCTTTTCCCGTTTACGGAAAGCTTTCCATGTTCCACCGGAAATTTCAAGGTATCCTTCAGTGCCATAAAACATATTTCCAATTCTGATATTGAGGCTTGATTCACTATTAGAATACCGCCCCCTGGTTTCAAACTCAAGCATTTTTCCATCGTTGTATTTAAACAATGAAGTTTGCGTATTGGGTGTTTGCTGAGCACATTCAGCAGGATCAATACCATAAATACCGCCGGTAGAATAAACCGAAACCGGATGTTCGTTCTTATTAAGCCCCCATCGTGCAATATCAAATTGATGAGGTCCCTGGTTTCCGGTATCCCCGTTACCGGTATCCCAAAACCAATGCCAATTATAATGGCTCCGCTTTTCATTATACTGACGCCATTGGGCAGGCCCCAACCAACGTTCATAATGAAGTGAAGCAGGAGGTTCGCTATCTTTTGCAATCCCAAATGAATCACGTGGCTTAATGCATAGACCACGGGCCATATATACCTCACCAATACCTCCCTCATGAAGAAATTTGATTGCTTCTATTACATTAATGTTCGAACGGCTTTGGAATCCTACCTGAACACGTACATTGTACTTGCGGGATGCCTCAATCATTTTTCTCCCTTCAAAAATATTGTGCGAAACAGGTTTTTCAACATAAACATGTTTTCCTGCTTGTGCTGCCCAAATGGTTCCGAGTGCATGCCAATGGTTTGGTACAGCAAATGATACTGCATCAATTTCCGTATCATCAAAAACTTTATGCATATCCCATTCAGTCAGAGGTTTGATTCCAATCTTATCAAAAACTGTTTTCGACCGACTGGCAAAAAACTGTTCATCGGTATCGCAAAGAGTTTTTAACCTTATATTATGGCTGTCTTTCAGCCTACACAGAGCGTTAATATGGGCACCACCCCGGCCACCAATACCAATAACTGCCACATTTATACGATCGTTTGAACCAATGATAGAGGCATAAGACTTAGGGCTAAACCCCAAGCCGCCAATGGTTAATCCAACCGTTCCTAATACGCTTTTCTTAATAAAATCCCTTCTTTCCGTCATTTTAATCGTTTTATAGTAAAAATAAATTTTAAATCATATTAGTTTGTTTACTGTTGTTTTTTTAAAGAAAACTTTATCCTGTTACCTTAGCCACTCGATCAGTGTATGGTCTATTCCGAAATCTGGAGTCGATATTATTTTAAAATTACCCGGGCTGCGTCTTAAATAGACTGATGCAGGAAAAGCCATTTGATCCGTAATAAGTTCTTTTGAGGCAGGTCTTTTTTCCCCATTAAGTAAATCTATAAAAAGTAGTTTCCTGGGTGCAATACATGCCACTAAATCAGGAAGGTCATAAGCTGTTAATGCTCCAGAAACGCCCCACCCAAAAGAAAGGCTGTAAGCATACATTTTGGTTTGTGTTATATTGTAATACGATACCGGTGATTCTATAAGTGCGACACCACTAATGGATGGCTCATAAGCTGCTGCATGGAGTAATGCAGGGCATTGTTCCCCAAAAGCAACAGCCTGTATTTGCCTTGCTTTTACATTGGGAAGTTCTTCCAGGAAATTTACAACCCTTACAATATCACAAGCCTGTATGCCGACAATACTCTTTCCGATTTGGAGTGCTTCAAAGGCAGTAGCAGCCGGAAATTTTGAGTCCGACTTAGTTTCTCCAATCCCAAGGAGGTCAGGTGCTGCAACAATATAACCTTGTTTTACCAACTTTTCGATATGGCCACCAATAGCAATCCCCTCCTCTTTGCTTTCAGGCTGGATATAAATAACTGCCGGATGATTTCCTTCGCCATCGGGGATGGCAAGCAATAGTGGGATAACATATTTTTCACTTTCCACTTCAAGAGCATACATGCCAACTGAATACCCTTCCCTTTGATAGCTACCTCTGTAAACAACTTTTGTTTCCTTTTTATGGATTTCGTACCCGGAGAGTTCTACTGATTTTTCTTTCACAAATTGCAAATGGCTCTTAGTATTTTGCCTTGATTTGGAAATCTCTATATACAACTTTTCGCACGCTTTCTTATTTAAGCTAAAAGCAGTCTCCCCTCCAAATGAAGTAGATACTTGCCCTGTTGTTGTCACGTTCAGTTCTTCGGAGGGCAAAATATCGACATCTTCATCTGAAGAATCCCCTTTCAGGGAGAGGTATTTTTGGAAAAACCGGTAAACCGCCTCCCTGTTACTTTTGGTTGAAGCATGGCCCGCATGGTCCTCAACCATCATAAAGTCCCCTTTTTTGTTAAATTGAATATAACCTTTTAGAACTTCCTGATAAACCTCCCGTGTTCCCTGGATACTAAAAATATCCCTTGTTGTTGCAACTAAAAGGGTTGGTTTTGGCATCCTCATGACCAAAAGATCTTCCATGGCAACACCTTCCACTAGCCAATGGTAAAAATTCTGCTCTGCATCCTGTGGAAGGCGGGATTCTAAAAGCCTCCTGTGACTTGTAATATAATTTTCGGGTGCGGCAGCTACGATCCGCTCATCAAAAGCGGCAATAAATGTGGACTGAGTACCCCCACCCGAACGCCCGGTTATTCCTATACGATCCGGGTCAACTTCTTCTCTTGTTTGCAGGTAATCTATAGCACGTATACCATCCCAAATAAAATACTTATTAATTGATGCGCCTGCCAGGAAACACTGGATTCCGGGAAAGGAATGTTCAAGTGTTGACCCGCCAACGGCTGACACGCCTTTTTGAGAATCATAATACTGAAGCCTCTCACCCTGGCCTATAGGGTCAAAAGCAAATACGACAAATCCCTTTCTGACAAGGTTCAAAATTAAGGATTGGTAAACAGGGTTCTTGTAGCCAAGTACCGAATGCCCACTTGCATACAATATTGCCGGGCGTTTACCGGTATTACCATTGGAGGTAAGCCCCTCCGGTATAAATAGGCAACCTGTTACATAATACCCAGGCATAGACTCAAAAATAATTTTTTCTATCCGGAACTCCTCTTTCTGTATAATCCCAGTAATCCTTGGATTAAGGGGCGTTTTTTCAGGGAAAGGGCCAATTAACTTTGACATTGCTTTTTTAATCTTTTCCTGCCTCTTTTCCCAATCGTTTTTTGTTTGAAGCTTCGCAATTTCAACATCCCTTTCATCAAGGTAGGAGAAAGCCTGTTTATTTAGGTGGTTTGCCAACATCTTGCCTCCATTGCCCCACTCATTCCATTCATGGAATAGATTATAATTCTCCTGTTCCAGACTCTGTGCAGATGATGAAAAAGTCACAAAAGAGTTAATAAATATGACTGATAAATAATATTTAATTTGGCAACCCATATCACTTCTTAAAACAATTTACATGGATGCCTCCGGCTTTGCCGGCTTATCCATGGCCATCTGATGTTCTATTTCATTTCGTAATTCCTGGACCTTTTCATGATGCTCTACGGCAACATTATTTTCCTCGTTGGGGTCAAGAATAGTATTATATAATTCGTAATTCCCGTCTTCAAAATTTTCACCATGATGTATCAGTTTCCAATCACCTATCTTGATGGCAAAGGAGTTATTTGTCCGCCAATACATGATCCTGTTTTCAGGTAATTCTTGGCCTTCAATAGCCGGCCAGAAATTTATTCCTTCAATATTCATATCTTCACTGGCCTTGACCCCTGCCAGGTAAGCAAGTGTTGGAAAGATATCAGCAACGTTGACACATTCTTTTATTACTTTATGAGTTACCTTTCCGGGCCAATAGAGAAGGGCAGGCACCCGAAGTGCACCATCATAGAGGGAGGTTTTCCAGTCACGCAAAGGCAGGTTATTGCCCAATACATCATTGGATTCAAACTTGCCGCCATACTCTGTTTTTGGATACCAGCTTTTTTGTCCCCCGTTGTCACTTAAAAATAGGGTTACAGTATTTTTATCCATCCCTGTTTTGCGAAGGGCAGCAAAAACCTGGCCGATAGAATAATCCATGTGGGTAACAGATGCAGCAAACTTCTGCCGCGATTCATTTTTAATGGTCTCCGAATACTCATTTACCCATTCTTCTGCCTCATCCAATGGATAATGTGGTACACTGTAAGCAATGTATAAGAAAAATGGTTTGCTTTTTTCACGTGATTTTTCAATAAATCGTATTGATTCTTTAGATATAAGGTCGGTTGCATGGCCTTCTTCATCCAATAACTCATCATTCCTGTGCCATGTTTTATTGCCGTTTTTGTACAGGTGGGTAATAGGGTCTATTTGCCCCCGGAGATAGCCATATGATGAATCGAAACCATAATTCAGGGGGCGCGCTTCGGGGACAGCACCAAGATGCCACTTGCCCGAAATAGCTGTTTCATAGCCTTTTTGTTTTAATAGTCTTGCAATGGTCATAGTTTCCTTAGGGAAAGCAGGTTCATCGCCAAGGGGTGCATAAATCCCAAAACGTGAGGGCACCCTTCCGGTAAGCAGGGAGGCCCGTGTTGGGGAACAAACAGAATGCACATAAAACCTGTCGAATACAACTCCCTCTTTTGCCATTTTATCAAGTGTAGGGGTTTTTATTTCCGAATTATGAAAACCAACATCCTTCCACCCGAGGTCATCAGCAACAATAACAATAATGTTAGGAAGAACTTTGCCTGTTTCTTGTTCTCCTTTAGTGGTGCAGGAAGCAAAAAGGAACAATAAAAATATACAAACAAGATATTTCGCCAGCAAAAAAAGTCTCTTTGTTTTCATGAAAAATATTAGGGGTGTAGCCCAACATTTCCGAACCATCCATGCTATAATACAACTTCTTCTTTTTGTTTCCATTTAACTATTTTCAGATTACCCTTATCTTTTCAGGTATGATTCTACCTCCACTTATTTAAACTCGATCATTTCAGCATTTGCCCCATCCTCAAAACAGATATTAGCTTTATTGCTCTCCCAAGCTTTATCAAGGACAATACCTTCTGTTTCACTGCCTTTCACGGACATAAATGGATCAGGTACTTTATCAACTTCCAAATGGTCAAAACATAAATTTTTACTGCTTTTTATTGAAATGACATTCTTTTCAATATTGGTTAAGGAAATATCCCTGAAACTGGCACCGTTCGTATTATTACAGATTATCCCTTCCTTTGCTGATAATTCAATATTTTCAAAGGCCAAATTTTCCACTGGCATTTCTGGAAGCCCATTGATATAAATTGCAGACTGACCTATATCATTTTCCACATAAATATTTTTAAAAAATATATTCCTGACTTTAGGCGTCCGTTCGCTAACCGGTTCATAAGGCGCAGGAACCTTATGAGTCCAATATTCCATATCGATGGATAATATTGCTCTCGCCTTTGAACTGAATTGAATATCCTGCAACCAGATATTTTCCACGATGCCACCCCTGCCCCGCCGGGTTTTAATCCTAAAATGTGTTTTTAATTTGAGCCCATGGATGAAAAGGTTCCTCACGCCACCCGACATTTCACTACCAATGGCGATTGTTCTTCCCTCACAATTTCGAATAACAATGTTTTCGGAAGCAATACCCCGTTTTCGCCCTTCCTCATCTTTCCCCGATTTGATGGCAAATGAATCATCACCGGTAATAATAGTGCAGTTTTCTATTAAAACATTCTTGCATGATTCTGGATTGATCCCATCTGTATTTGGGGTATCAGGAAATTTATCTGTTGCCTTTGCCAATACGGTTACATAGCGAATAATTACATTTTCGCATACCACCGGATTAATTGTCCAATAAGGACTATTGGAAAAAGTAACTCCTTCAAGCAATACATTTTTGCAATAATACGGCCGAAACATGTGAGGCCGGGACTGTATGATATTTTCATCTAGCCCTTTCCATGCTTTCTCAGAAATCGATTTTCTGAGATCTTTATGATTTTGCATAAAACCCGGTTGTAGAGGCCACCATCCCATTCCATTGCCATCAATTTTACCCGAACCTGTTATTGCAATGTTTTCGCTATGATCTGCAGAAATCAGGGATTTGGGGTTGCTCAAATTACCTTTTTTACAGCTTTCTTCATCCTGAAAAAAATACTTTTTATCAGAAGTAATAATAACTTCAGCCCCTTCACTGATGTACAAGTTGACATTGCTTTTTAATACAATTGGTACTGTAAGCCATTTCCCTTTGGGGACAATGACTTTACCTCCACCGGCAGCATTGCATGCATCAATAGCATTTTGAAAAGCCGCTTCATTGAGTTTTTCGCCACCTTCAATTGCTTCATAATCTTCGATACTAAAATCTTTATTCTGAAAAACAGGCCGTTGCAAATCAGGCATTTCAAATGGGGCATTCATAGGAGCTATTTTTTCTTGTTTTTCTTTTCCCTGGAATTGTTCGGAAACAAGAATTAGCCATTGCTTTATTTGTTGATGGAGTAATTCCTCCACCTGAATCAATGAGGTTAAATCTTCCCTCTGGCTAGCAAAGTGGTAGTAGCGGTCAGGGACATAGTTTGCAGGATAGGCAATAAAACGCGTTTTGCTATAAACTTCCTGTAATTGTTCCCATGCACTATCGAATCCTCTTAGTGCTTCCCTCAATTTTACAACCCCTGATTTTTGTTGGATTTCATCGGTAGTGTCACATTGTTTCAGGGCAAGTAAAAGAGTTGGAGCTGTAACCTGAAAATCATTGAGCGCAGAAAAAACCTCCCAGTGGTACCTGTTCCTTTTCGAGTTATCATATAACCCTTTCAATACCTTTGAAGTATGAAAGTATTCCTTAATTATTAACTCAGCCTCATCAAGCCTCTTTACATATTTTTCACTCCATGCACCAGGTGTTTTTAAATTGGGCAAATCAATTAAAAGGCCGGAGAAATCATTTTTTTGCAGCTTTTCCAATTTTTCCGGGGGCAACCAATGCCCTATCCCCGGCAGATTAAAAAGTGCATTTTTACTGTCTAACCGGCTACCTTCATTTTCAAAAGCCTTTTCCCAGAAAACAGCAGCTTCCCGCAATTTCATGTAAAGAGAAGCATAATCTAAATCGGATACCCCGTATTCCCTCTGCAAATATGCACAGTCATATTGTTCAAGTGTACGTTTACCTGGCGACCAACTATATTCCGCAGAGGCAATAAACCCACGCCAATAGGTTTCCATATGTGGTGACCTGTCATCCCAGGCTGTGCAAAGCATGCCATCAACACCATTTTCTGCCGCCAATTCAATGAAACTTTTAATCGCAACAATACCTCTTGATAACATCCCTTTATCTCTTTCATCGAAAGGAAACAGGGCCGCCTCACCTGATTGAGCCGCCGTGGCAATCATTGTTTGCAACCCTTTTTCATTATACCAGTCTAATGTCATCCTATTTCCGGGCTGCCGGGCCATGGAGTAGTTCCAGCGCATATACACACATTGTTTGGGATATTGTTCAATAATTTTATCGAGAATAACCCGTCCGGTATCCCAGGCTACCTTTGCCTCTTCCTCCCCTGTTGTGCTTCTTGTATAGGCACTTTCGTTAATTCCGGCATATTTTAGGGGCATATCGTCCCAAAATATTGGAATGCGCCCATTTTCCTCGACAAATTTACAAACACGCTTCAGCCAGTAGAGGTTTAAGTACAGTATCCCTTCTTTATCGGCAGTAGGCTTACAACGAGGGCATAACCCGATATTGCCAATCTCATCACCTCCAATATGCAGGTACCTTGAGCCAGGGGTTGCCTCAATGGCATCGCGGTATAAATCAAATAGTACATCATAAGTCCCTTCATCCATCGGGCAAAATGCCCATCGGTTGTTAGGGATTTCCCTGAGATGGGCATATTCCTGGTGTTTTAGGATAAAAGTGGCATGGCCCAACCCTTGTACCAGTGGTGATATTTCTATATGGCGCTCTTTTGCATACTTCGTTAAGGCCGCCATCTCATCGATACTGATAGCTTGTGGTGCACCAATGAGTGGCTGGCGTTGATAGCGTAATTTATCTTCAAACTCAAATATTATGGCATTTATTTTATACCGTGCCAACCTGTCAATGCTCTCATAATAAACATTCATGTGGTCAAGGTGGTGCTTCACATCAAAATGGACTGCACGGTAAGCAAGTGCAGGGAAATCAGTAATTTTACAGGCTGGTATTGGGGTGTTAAAATCTCGGGCATCTTCCAAGAGTTGCTGCAGGGTCTGGCATCCGTAAAACAGGCCTGCTTCCCCTCGTGACACAATATCAACATTCCCATTGGAGATTGTTAACACATACCCCTCCTGAGACTCCGGTGCAATTTCCGTGGTGTCTAAATTAAGTGTAAGCATCCCTATATCTGACACATACGATTCTTTTAATTGAGTAAGTATTTCTCCCATTACCGGTCGAACAAATTCACCGTTAATTTTAAGATTTGCCAGGTTACCAAATCGCAAACCGTCACCTTGTAACAATTCTATTTTTTTTGGTTGCGGGGTAATAAGGAAAATATCCGGTAGTTTATCAGTTAGCTTCCCTGTTATCGCAAGTAGTGGAGTTCCTATTACAGAGATCAAAAAAGCAAGAAAAAACAACTTTGATATTTTTTTTGTTTTAACATTAACTTTCTTAGCCTGAAGAAAAACAGCCACAATAAATACACAAAGAACTAATTTTATAGTTATCATATTATAAAGTACTTTTATATTACTTTTTCAGACACTGTTTTATCTGTGCCTGAGTAACATTTAATTATTTATTCCAACATTGGGTTTTTGAGATGCCGTAGAATTAGTTTACCTTACTTTGAGTAAACGCTTCTTTTCCCAGTTTTATCCGGACATTCTCAGCCCATTGATACGAATCCGGTACTTCACCCATGAATATTAAATTAGTAGAAGGGATTAGAGCCGGAATCTGGCATACATCAGTAACCCTAAGGCAATTGAGCATTTCGATAGCTTCTCCTTTACCATCAGGTTGGCTTGCGGCATCCTGGGTGGCCGGTGGGTTTTTTAAAAGTAATGTTTGGCAGTTCCCATCTAACAATGCAGCATATAATGCAATAGCTCCCATTCCGTCCCTGGACGCGATACTTATTTTATTCTCGTCAACACCTTTTAAATCCCGGCAAAACTCAAGGCAGCGCAATACATCGTAAACTTGCATAGAGGCAATGGTCCTTCCTGTCCATGCCGAAGCTCTCCTGACATGCCATTGAAGCCCCGGTTCCCAACCTGTATCCTGAATGCCTCTAACATCGAAATATGCAATATTACAATCGCCCGCATTGTCTTTAATAAAATTCTCCGAGTCTTTATACCATTCTCCTCTATTACGTAAAACAATCATCAACGGCTTCTTTTCAGAAGGATCATTTCTCCACATGATTTCAATTCTTAACCGCCATCCTTCTTCGGTAACAATACTGAAAATACTACTTCCGAATTTATCCTTGTCGATTGACCGGAAAAGTAAATGTGGATCCAGGGGTGATTTTATTTTCGGGAAAGCCCCGAATGTTCTCTTTTTCAGGAAGGTTATAACCGAGTCGCGAAAAGAGTATAATTGTTCTTCGCTTATAATTTCAGGCCTACTGTTGAGTTGGATGAAAGAATTTTGTATAGTTGTTGTGCGGTCATCAACCGGAGGACCATCAACATAAACTCTTAATTCTTCCGCTGAAAGATTGGTATCATCGGCTTCCTCGATATTACGAATTACTTCCATAGTGATTTTTTCATCCATAAGCTGCTCCGAAAAAAAAGAAAATAATTTTTCCCTGGCTTCAGGTTTTAGGCTATGCCCTCCATAAAATTCCAACAACCCTACATCTTCGGGATTACCATAATAATCATAGATTTTTTTTGTATCGTGATAAATTTTTTGAACGCCTTCTATCGTATTCAGCCGGTCGCGATTTCCCTGGACAATAAGAAGTGCCCGAGGTGCGATTAAAGCTCCAATATCCTGGAAATCGCGTTGATACGTATTTATTGGCATCATACAATCGCAATGCCAGTCAACAGTACGTGTAAGAATATGTTCATTTATGGTTGTTGCCCCTGATGTGGGGGCAGCGGCTTTAATACGTTTATCGGCTGCTGCGGTAAACCAGCTTTGTGCCCCTCCGCCGGAGATACCGGTAACACCAAGTTTATTAGGATTCACTTCTTCCCTCGAACAGAGCAGGTCGATGCCCCGGATTGCATTCCATACCTCCACACCCGCGGGGGTATAACCGCGGCTATACCAGTTAAACCATCCTCGGTCATGACATCCATGGTGTTCACCACAAACCTCGCCTTGATGCGTTGTTTCAACTATCATACAAACAAAACCTAACTTGGCAAATTTTCTGCCATATTGCTGGAAATATACCTTTTGCCCGGAAGCATGACCGCAGAGATAAAGTATTGCAGGGCAGGGTTTTTTAATATTTTCAGGGATATATA
>Ga0209633_10005348_pt1 | contig 11288 bp, 9 predicted proteins | sample Cruoilmetagenom1_FD_187290 | JGI IMG/M metagenome (GOLD analysis project Ga0209633, IMG submission 187290) | Oil polluted marine microbial communities from Coal Oil Point, Santa Barbara, California, USA - Sample 1 (SPAdes) (version 2) | ecosystem: Environmental > Aquatic > Marine > Oil seeps ... | reverse complement strand
CTAGGGAGAGAGGGCTTAACTTAAAACAGTCATATTATCGATTCTTAAATACAACTCTTCCATCTTCAATATCCACTTGAATGGTATCGCCAGATGAAAAGTCGCCAGAGAGTATTTTCTGCGCAAGTGGATTTTCAATTTCACTTTGAATGGCTCTCTTTAAGGGTCTTGCACCATAGACTGGATCAAAGCCTTCTTCTCCGATTAGATCCAATGTGGCATCGCTAAAGTTAATGTGAATATCATTATCGGATAAGCGCTTGTCCAATTGTTTAAGTTGGATCGCGGCTATCTTACGGATATCCTCTTTACTAAGCGGTCTAAATACCACGCTATCATCAATGCGGTTAATAAACTCAGGGCGAAAGTGTGTGCTAACAATTTCCATGACAGCGTTCTTCATTGCTTCATATTCACTGCCTTCCTTAGTCATCGCTTGAATCACATCAGAGCCCATATTGGATGTCATGATTACTACGGTATTACTAAAGTCGACGGTACGTCCCTGACCATCTGTGAGACGACCATCATCTAGTACCTGTAATAGAATATTAAAAACATCAGAATGTGCTTTTTCTACTTCATCAAGTAACACAACCGAATAGGGTTTTCTGCGTACCAGCTCAGTCAGATAACCTCCTTCTTCATAACCAACATAACCGGGAGGCGCACCAATCAAGCGTGCCACTGAATTTTTTTCCATAAATTCGGACATATCAATGCGCACCAACGCTTCTTCTGTATCAAACAAAAAGTTTGCCAATGCTTTGCTTAATTCTGTTTTTCCTACACCTGTTGGGCCGAGAAAAAGGAATGAGCCATTAGGTCGGCTAGGGTCAGATATGCCCGCACGTGAGCGCCTGATGGCATTTGATACTGCCTCGATTGCTTCACTCTGTCCGATGACTTGCTTGCGTATTTCATCTTCCATGCGCAAAAGCTTTTCACGCTCGCCTTCCAGCATTTTTGAGATGGGGATGCCCGTCCAGGCGGCAACAATTTCAGCAATTTCATCTTCACTGACTTTATTGCGCAATAATTCAAAATCTTGTGTTTCTGCAGTTGCTGCGGCTTCAAGTTGTTTTTCTAACTCGGGAATTTGCCCATATTGCAATTCAGACATGCGTTGTAAATCGCCGGCACGATGTGCTGTTTCCAGTTCAATACGCGCTTTATCGAGCGCTTCTTTAATATGCGCGGTGCCCTGAACGGCAGACTTTTCTGACTTCCAAATTTCTTCCAGATCGGAAAATTCTTTTTCAAGATCTGCAATTTTTCCTTCAATTTCAGATAAACGTTTTTTAGAGGCTTCGTCATCTTCTTTTTTCAGGGCTTCACGTTCAATCTTGTATTGGATCAATTTACGTTCAAGCTTATCCATAGACTCAGGTTTTGAGTCTATCTCAAGTCGAATGCGTGAAGCTGCTTCATCTATAAGGTCAATAGCTTTATCCGGCAATTGGCGATCACTAATATAGCGATGAGATAGGGTTGCCGCTGCAACAATGGCAGGGTCAGTTATCTCGACACCATGGTGTACTTCATAGCGCTCTTTTAAACCACGCAAGATCGCAACCGTGTCTTCAACAGTTGGTTCATCGACGATGATTTTTTGAAAGCGACGCTCCAGCGCAGCATCTTTTTCAATATATTTACGGTATTCATCCAGAGTGGTTGCACCTACACAATGTAACTCGCCACGTGCTAGTGCTGGTTTGAGCATATTGCCTGCATCCATTGCGCCTTCTGCGGCACCTGCACCTACCATGGTGTGAATCTCGTCAATAAATAAAATAACATTACCTTCTGATTTGGCAACATCGTTTAATACTGCTTTGAGCCTTTCCTCAAAATCACCACGAAATTTAGCACCCGCTAAAAGTGCCGCCAGATCCAATGACAATAATCGTTTTCCTTTAACACTATCAGGAACTTCGCCATTGACAATACGTTGAGCCAAACCTTCGACAAGCGCAGTCTTTCCCACGCCAGGTTCGCCAATAATTACCGGGTTATTTTTGGTTCGACGTTGTAAAATTTGAACCATGCGACGGATTTCTTCATCACGACCAATGATAGGGTCAATCTTGCCTTGTTCGGCACGCTCTGTGAGGTCAATCGTATATTTTTTTAATGCTTCACGCTGATCTTCAGCATTTGGGTCATCAACTGATTGCCCGCCACGCATGCTATCAATTGCCTTTTCTAGTGTTTCTTTGCTGGCACCATTATTTCGTAATGAGCTGCCAAGAACACCTTTATCTTCCAGCGCTGCCAGTATAAAAAGCTCAGAGGAAATATATTGATCGTTACGTTTTTGCGCTAATTTATCGGTGATATTGAGTAGCTTGGATAAATCATTCGATATGTGTATATCTCCTGCCTCTCCACCAGATACGCTCGACATGCGATCCATTGCATCACCGAGTTGTGAGCGCAACAGATTTACATTGACTCCTGACTGCGTTAATAAACCACGGGCACTTCCGCCCTCTTGGTCTAGCAGCGCAATCATTAAATGTACTGACTCTATAAACTGATGGTCTCGTCCTAATGCCAGAGATTGAGCATCCTGTAAAGCCAGTTGAAACTTGCTGGTTAGTTTATCGGTTCTCATAGTTTTACCTAAATTTTATGTTTTGATTATTCTTAATATGTGGTCGGCTACTTTCTATTCAAGCTGAATGATCTACGTTAGACAAGGTAAAGTTAGCGAAGGTGATATTAATCAAAAGTTTGTTTAAAAAGCATTCTTATGAGGGCATGATTTCTTGAGATAACAAACATACCGCTTATCATTTATTTAGTTTTATAATTTTATTTTGCATCTGTTTTTTTATTTCTCCGTATATTAATACCAAGTCGACTAACTAAATAATTTAAATAAATAATCACATACAACTAAATACAGGACAATAAAATGAAACTCAATAAATCAACAATCTTAATAAGCACTCTCTTATCTTTTTTGGTACTTGGCCAATCAGCTACTGCCGATGAAAGGGCTCCACGTGATGAATATTCGATGGAAGTAGTTTGGGATATTAATTCTCAAAATGTTAAAGACTCAAGAGTTAACTTTTCAATGCAAGAAAGCGATACGCGCTTTGAGAGTTATGGAGAAAACGCCCCACGTGATGAATATTCAATCGGTCTTGTCTGGGATACAGGCGCCACTGATTCAAGAGTAAATTACTCAATTGAACCTAGTAAAAACTTTAACTCTGATGAATTATTTCCAGATTACGAAAGATAATAAACACGCACTATTATAAAACGTCCCTAATATGGGGCGTTTTTTATGCCTGAGCTAATTCACTCTTAAATCAAAAATAGCTTGGCAGCAATAATTAATAAAGAGACACCCAGAACTATTCGCACCAGCTTCTCTCCTTTTTTAAGGGATACTTTTACCGCAAACCAGGTCCCCAATACCATACCTATGGAAAGTGCAATAGCAGCGAACCAGTTAACATTACCAGTCACAATAAAAAAAATGACAGCGGGCACTGTAAATACCATGACAATAAAAACTTTGTGCATATTGATTTTAATTAGGTCCATGCCATACAGATGTAGCAGCGTGGCCATAATCACAAATCCTACACCAGCCTGAATAAAGCCGCCGTAGAAACCTACTGCAAACATGGTTGGCCAGGCCAACCAGTTTTTCCATTTATGCGTTTTTGCATGTTCAATGACTTCTGATTTTGGAAATATCAGGGTGATAATAATGAGCACCATTACTACGCCAAGAATTTTGGTAAACAGTGCATCATCAATTTTAACCGCATAAAAAGCGCCTAGAATACCGCCTGGCAAAGTCATTAGAGACAGCTTTAAACTAACGGGGAAATCTGAATATTGTTTCTTTTTAAAGGCAGCAACAGCAGATAACGCTTCTACTTGAATAGCAATACGATTTGAGCCATTAGCGACAGTGGCGTCATAGCCAAGGAAAATGAGTAATGGAATTGTAAGTGCTGACCCACCGCCTGCAAGCACATTGAGAAACCCGGCAATAGCACCAACTACGGCAATAATAATAAAATTTGCGGGATCAGCTACGGGCATAATGACGCGTAACTAAGAGAGTGAAATTTTTCTCAAATGTCTGCCAACTGCTATCCATGCCCCGATTAATCCTAAAAAGCTACTTGCTAGAAGTATATATAGTGTAATTCTTAGGCCTAATCCACTAATAACGAAATTGCTGCCATATAATTGCGCTAACTCATTTACAGGTGAAACAAAACTGAGCAGGGCTAGGTGTACCAAGACTAAACTTATAATGCCACCAAATAAGCCATACCAGATGCCGCTATATAAAAAAGGCCGCCTGATATAGGCAGAAGTCGCGCCAATTAGCTGACTTACTTCGACTTCTTCTTTTCGGTTTTCTATATTTAATTTAATGGTATTGCCAATAACCAGTAACACCGTTAAACCTAGCAGCAAAGAAATAACAAGAATTGCGTGTTCAGATATACGCAAAATTCCCCTTAAGCGTTGCACCCATTCAATATCCATCTGTACCAGATCAATTTCTGGGTACTTTTCCAGTTTATTAGCCAGCATCTGCATATCTATGTCTGTATTATTGATTAGATTCATACGTGGCGTAACAACAAGTACGTGCGGCAATGGATTCTCATCCAGTGTTTCCAGTGTTTCTGCAAAGCCGGTAATTTTACGAAAGTCGGCGAGTGCTTCATCCCTTGGCACCAATACAACTTTATCGATTTCAGATAATTCCGCTAATAATTCGCCGCGATCACGAGCCTGGTTTTCTGATATTTCTGGCTTTACAAATAATGAAATGGTTGGCACTTCCCGTTTATCATCGGTCAGTGTTTTCATGTTCTTGAGTAATAAATGAAGGCTGGCTGGTAGAGTCAAAGCGATAGCAATGGCGGCTAATGTAATCCAGGTTGATAAAGGTGTTTGCCAAAGACGTAATAAACTAAAGTTAATTGCTTCTTTATGATGCCCGATTAAATTGCTAAGTAGTGCACCTGTTTGTTTGGATTTTTTCGCCATCAGGTTTTAACCTTGTGAAGCACAACAATACGTTTTTTCATGTCTTTAATCAGCGCATGATCATGGCTGGCGATAAGCACTGTTGAACCATATTCATTGAATTGCTTGAAGGTATGCATAATGTCCTGGGCAAGATCAGGATCAAGATTTCCGGTTGGTTCATCTGCGATAATAATCGTCGGCTTGTTCACAACAGCCCGGGCGATACCCACACGTTGTTTTTCTCCGGCTGAAAGCATCAAAGGGTATTCATTTTCTTTAGTTAACAGATTTACTTTGTCTAATGCTGCGCGTACCCGGCGTTTAATATATTGTTGGCGCATGCCTTCAATTTTAAGTGGTAATGCCACATTATCAAAAACAGTGCGATCTTTAAGCAGATGATGTTCCTGAAAGATAACCCCAATTTTACGACGAAACGCAGGAATTTTATGCTGTTTTATAGACGTTATGTTTTGTCCGCCAATAATGACATTACCATCAGAAGGAGACTCTAAAAGGGCGATCAGCCTGAGCAAGGTACTTTTACCCGCACCAGAATGTCCCGTGAGAAATGCCATTTCCCCACGATGCAATTTCATATTGACATTATATAACGCCAACTGCCCCGTAGGGTATTGCTTACTGACTGCATTGAATTCAATCATGTTTTTCTATTATTTTATTGTTAGCCCGTGAATCTATTACACAGTGTACTGATTTTAGTCAGTAACGCAATTATAGCTTCTATAACAAGTTACTTTTTTCGCAACCCCCCTTGAAATTTCTTACTTTAGATGCCATAAAAGCCTACATTGACAATAGTTAATTTATTTTAATCCTTATCTTGATAAAATCATCATCTGATTTGATAATTATCGGATAAAACAAGGAACTGACCAAATGGCTTTATATATTACCGACGAATGCATTAATTGCGACGTATGCGAACCAGAATGCCCCAATGAAGCAATATACATGGGTGATGAAATCTATGAAATTGATCCTGAAAAATGTACTGAATGTGTTGGACACTACGATGAGCCACAGTGTGTTGAAGTTTGTCCGGTTGATTGTATTCCAAAAGATCCTAAGCATGTAGAATCTGAAGATGAGCTAATGGCTAAGTATGAAAAGCTGATGGCTGAATAGTTACAAAAGTATGCTCATCACCTTATCTCCCTCCAAGGGACAGGACTTCGACACAACGACTCCTTCGGATATTTTTAGTATTCCGGAGCAGTTGGATGATTCACAACTTCTTATTAATGAAGCTAAAAAGCTGGACATTAAAGATGTTCGCGAGTTAATGGATGTCAGTGAAAACATTTCCATTCTCAATGTTGAACGTTTCAATACCTGGAAAACACCTTTTAATAAAACTAATGCCAAAGCTGCCCTGTTTGCATTTAAGGGCGATGTATATTCCGGCATTCAAAAAGAAAAATATACTGATAATGACCTGAACTATGCTCAGGAGCATTTGCGAATCTTGTCAGGATTATATGGCGCACTTCGCCCGATGGATTTGATCCAGCCTTATCGTCTGGAAATGAAAACAAAATTAAACAATCCCAGAGGCAGCAATCTTTATCAATTTTGGGATGAGCGCATTACCGATAAGCTTAACGATGCACTTCAGGATCAGACTGAAAAAGTATTGGTAAACCTTGCTTCAATGGAATACTTTAAATCAGTCAAACCAAAAAAACTTGATGCCAGATTACTCAATATTAGCTTTAAAGAAACCAAGGGCGACAAGACCCGCGTGATTGCCATTTTTGCTAAACGCGCACGTGGCATGATGACTGATTTTATTCTTAGAAATAGAATTGAGCACGCAGAGGATATTAAGGACTTTGGCGCAGGTGGCTATAAATTTTCAGCACAGGAATCAACAGAAAATAACTGGGTATTCAGTAGATTACAACCAGAGAAGAAGTAATAGAATATTAAAAAGCCCGGGCGAATGAGGTTGTGAACGTATTCTGGGACGAAAGAAAAATATGAAAAAATTGTTCAGGTTTTGTATAAAAAAGAAGCGAATAGTGTGCTATTTGCTGAGTTTTTAAGCAAAATCTGGGCGATTTTAACTATTTTTATGAGTTCCACGAATACTTTCACAGCCTCTAATGGCACCCCCCCGGGTTTTTAGTATCAGCGGAGTGAATGGTGCTAGTTACACTTTAATTTAATTTGCAACCACCGCCTGAAAAGGTGCCATCAGGGACATTAGTTTCTAATACTTTAAACCAAGTGCCAGCTAAAGCCAGAGTTGATTTTTCTATAATTCCTCTGATTTTAGTACCGTCTTCCACTTCTACTATCAAAAGCATTTCGTCGTCCTTTTCTGGATTGTTCGCAACTGTTCCGGTTAAAGTTAACTGCTCATTAGTGCTTACGCTATAAGTAGTACCTGACACTTTATTGGCACTATCAACATCAAAATTATAAAGCCCTTTGTCATCACCATTAAATGCTACCGTATAGCGAAAAACAGCATTACTCGTACCACCAATTCTTGAAGCAGAGAACGCGCCCTTGCTACCTACGCGACTCGCATCCTCCCAAGTGCCTTGCATATCATCCGATGTGCTTAGTTTGCCCGAGAATTTTTTTGCAGAATCCTCGCCACTTTCAAACCCTAATCCATCATCGGTATTAATAGCAGTAATACTTTTTACCTCAACCGAGACTTCATTCGCAGGGTTAAAGGAAGAGCCTTTCACCTTGCCCGTTACCGGATCAACCATTAAGCCAATATTTCCCGTTTCATTACCCGCATAGTTACCTACAAATGCACCTGCAAAAGAACACAACAAGGTTGTTTTTAAATGCGTTTTAGCAGCTTCGGCTGTGGGCAATGCATGTGAGATAGCATCTTCAACAGAGGCATCCACAACAATATTATTAACCTCACCGAGAAAATCATTGGATGTAAAATCGACAACATCCCATTCCTTGGCTTTTGCCTGAACTTTTGGAGAAATTTCAATGCCATTTGTTGGTGTATTATCTTTATCCAGCATCATTAAAAGACGGATACGGTTGATCACTTCGGGAGTGCTTAATTTACCATTTTCCACAAGATCAATGGGTGTCATAACTGGTTTGCCCAGCCCTGATCCAAAATCAACTTTTCCTAATGAGAAGTTGACGTTCTTGCCGACTTCATATCTAAATTTACCTGCCGTATCAGTAATGCCCTTTTGAGCGCCCGAGACATAAGACAAGCCAGATACATTGCTATCTTTAAAGATGCCATCTTTAACCACCACAGCAGGTGTTGTTGATTTGCTACCGCCTCCGCCACCACAAGCGACAAGCCCAAGCATTGAAAGTGTAATTAGAATATTTTTGTTTAACATATTTATCCCCATAAATAGTATTATTAGCCGCGCGCCTATACTAGCATAGCTAGTTTTAATTCTCATAATCCATAATTGCACTTGATCAAATGACCCAAACCCGTCAAAAAGCTACGCCCGCAGGCAAGCCTAAAAACACCCCAATGATGCAGCAGTATTTGCGCATTAAATCAGAGAATCCTGAGCTTTTGTTGTTCTATCGCATGGGTGACTTTTATGAGATGTTTTTTGATGATGCTAAACGTGCCGCTGAGATATTAAATATCACCCTGACTGCTCGTGGCAAGTCAGAAGGTGAGCCGATTCCCATGGCGGGAATTCCCTATCATGCTGCTGAGCAATACTTATCCCGTTTGCTGAAGCAGGGAATTTCGGTGGGCATTTGTGAGCAAATTGGTGATCCTGCAACGTCCAAAGGGCCGGTTGAACGTAAAGTCGTTCGCATTCTTACGCCGGGAACTGTCACTGATGACTTTTTGCTAGAAGAGCGCCGTGATAATTTGCTGCTGGCAATTTCTCAAGTGGAAAATAGTTTTGGTATTGCCTGTATTGATCTTAACAATGGTCGTTTTATTATCCAGCAGGTAGATGACCAGCAAACACTTTTTAATGAGATAGAACGCCTGCGGCCTGCTGAAATTTTAATTGATGAAGATTCGGCATTATCACTTTCTGATAACTATCCTGTAACCCGACGTGCGCCCTGGCACTTTGACGAAGAAAGCGCACGCCAACTTTTACATAAACAACTGGGCACCAGAGATTTGGCTGGCTTTGGCTGTGAAGACATACCTACAGCAGTTGTTGCCGCCGGCGCATTATTACAATATGTGAATGAAACGCAACGCACTGCTTTGCCGCATATCAATAGTCTACAAGTGGAAAGTAGCGATGATGGTATTATTCTGGATGCCGCAAGCCGTCGTAATCTGGAGCTTGAACACAGCCTTATGGGTGATCACAAAAACACCCTGATTTCTGTTTTAGATAAGACCGCCACCAGTATGGGTGGCAGGCTTTTAAGTCGCTGGTTAAACAAACCATTGCGTGATCAAGCCATTTTGCGTAATCGACACCACGCCATTGGCAGTTTTATCGAACAATATCATTATGAAACACTGCATGATTTACTACGTCATATTGGCGATATTGAACGTATCATTTCGCGCATTGCACTAGGCTCGGCGCGTCCTAGAGATTTATCCACACTGCGCGTTTCATTAAAAACTGTTCCCCAACTCAACAAAGTATTGCGAGGGATAGACAATCCGCATATTGTAAATCTCACCAGTAATATAGGTGAGCATGACGCGCTTGTTGCATTACTCGATAAAGCTATAATTGAAAATCCACCGGTTCTAATTCGTGATGGTGGTGTAATTGCAGAAGGTTATGATAGTGAACTGGATGAATTACGCAATTTAAGCAAAAACTCTGACCAATATCTGCTTGATCTGGAAACCCGTGAAAAAGAACGCACTGGTATCGCCAGTTTAAAAGTTGCCTACAATCGTGTGCATGGTTTCTATATCGAAATACCTCGCTCGCATAGCGATGAAATACCCCCTGAATATGTACGTCGTCAAACGTTGAAAATGGTTGAGCGTTTTATCCTTCCCGAACTTAAAGAATTTGAAGACAAGGTTTTATCTGCACGTGAACGCTCGCTGGCACGAGAAAAAGCATTGTATGAATCACTATTGCAGGATCTGGCGAATGACACTTTGCCGTTACGCAAAACAGCGCAAAATATAGCTGAAATTGATGTGCTCAGTAATTTTGCCGAACGTGCCGTCTTGCTTAATTATTGCTGTCCTGAATTGAATGATTCTCCCGGCATCAACATCATCGCAGGTCGCCATCCCGTAGTTGAAAAAACGCTGGATGACCCTTTTGTGCCAAATGATCTGGAGATGGATTCACAGCGTCGCATGTTAATGATTACCGGCCCGAATATGGGTGGTAAATCAACCTATATGCGCCAGATTACACTGATTGTATTAATGGCTCATATCGGTTGCTATGTTCCCGCAGATGCTGCAATCATCGGCCCAATTGATCGTATCTTTACTCGCATTGGTGCTCACGACGATCTCAGTACAGGTCGTTCAACTTTTATGGTAGAAATGACAGAAGCGGCCAATATTCTTAATAATGCCACCGCTAACTCGTTAGTATTAATGGATGAAATAGGACGTGGCACCAGTACCTTTGATGGCCTCTCACTCGCTTGGGCATTTGCCGAATTTCTTGCAACCCAAAAACAGGCATTTACACTATTTGCCACACATTATTTTGAATTAACAGCACTACCTGAAAAAATTAGCACTATCTCAAATGTGCATATCAATGCCGTAGAACATGGTGAAAAAATTGTCTTTTTACACAGTGTAAAAGAAGGCCCGGCTAATCAAAGCTATGGATTACAAGTTGCGCAACTGGCTGGCGTACCGAAGAATGTCATCACTCAGGCGAGAAAGAAACTACACCAATTAGAATTAGATGCCAGACAGGCGCCACAGCAAGGGCAAACGATGTCGCTTAATTTAGGTTTTAGCGAAGAAGCCGATAAGGAAGCTCAAGATGTGAAAAATGCTTTAGAAGCTATAGAGCCAGATGAGCTAACCCCTCGGCAGGCGCTGGATGCCCTGTATCATTTAAAGAAGCTTTTGTTGAAGTGACTAAGCGCGCTGTTACTAACGGTTTTACACTAATAACTGAGTTGTCCGTTTTAAACAACAAAACGGCAAGCTCATTAAAAAACTAGGGGGGGCCAGGGCTAACGCATTAAAATTCTTTTGTTAATAAACAGGTTATGAGATATTCCTACTTTCATTAGCTAGGACTCCTTCATGAGCAACTGTATTAAAGATAGTTTTTCAATTATTCAAGACCCTCGTA
>Ga0209633_10005347_pt1 | contig 11288 bp, 7 predicted proteins | sample Cruoilmetagenom1_FD_187290 | JGI IMG/M metagenome (GOLD analysis project Ga0209633, IMG submission 187290) | Oil polluted marine microbial communities from Coal Oil Point, Santa Barbara, California, USA - Sample 1 (SPAdes) (version 2) | ecosystem: Environmental > Aquatic > Marine > Oil seeps ... | reverse complement strand
GTATTTGAAATATTATCAATTAAAGATAACTGGAGTTATATTAAAACTATTTGCGATAATTACGAAGGGTGGATAGACAGTTCTATGTTTACTAAGATCTCTAAGGATACAGCACAAGAAATTATTAACTCAAACTCGGTAGTTACAGACAAATTATTTACAATAGCAACAAATATAAATACTAAAAGCATTATTGTTATTCCGGCAGGCTCAACTTTGCCTTTTTTTAACCAAAAAGAGAGTTCTTTTAAACTACTCGATCAAAAATATAATATTGATATTAATGTTAAAAAATTTACTGATTGTGATTATATTTTAAATATTGTAAAACAATTTTTAAATGCTCCATACTTATGGGGAGGAAAATCGCCTTTTGGAATAGATTGTTCCGGTTTCACCCAAATTATTTATAAAATATTAAATTATAATATTCCAAGAGACGCCAAAGAGCAAGTAAACTTAGGAAAAGAAATAAATTTCTTCGACAAAGTTAAAATTGGCGATCTTGCTTTTTTCGATAATAACGAGCAAGAAATAACACATGTAGGCATAATATTATCCGGCAATAAAATTATTCATTCATCGGCTTATGTAAGAATCGACAAAATAGACCATCAAGGAATTTATAATACCGAAACTAACAAATACACTCATAAATTAAGAATTATAAAGAGAATATTAACATAAAATTTGTCTTATGTTTAAGCTATACATTTTAACATTCGTAATTACTATAATTATTATTCTTTATGTTATCAATAAACGTAATAATAAAAACAATATGAATGACTCTGACATTTAAAATATTTTAGCACAAATACTATGTCATTCTCATATAAATATCCACGTCCGGCTGTAACAGTAGATTGTTTAACAATATTCAAACTTAATATTTTTAATCTTAATTTGAATATGCAAACATAGGATGACATAATAAGAAACAAAAAAAGAAGCTCAAAAAGAGCTTCTTTTATATAAATATTAAGAATAATAATTTTAAACAATCATTCCGGCAGCAACAGTTTCGTTTGTTACTTCATTAATTAAAATAACGCTCCCTGTTTTTCTATTTTTCTTATACGAATCGTAAAATATAGGTTTTGTAGTTTTAATCGATATCTTAGCAATATCGTTTAAATTCACCGAAGTATCATCAGTAATTTTATTTAAGGTATTTACATCAACTTTAAATTTTACGTCTCTAATAATACATCTCAATTCACTTGTTGTATGTTTTAATACATATTTTCCGCCTTTAATAAGAGGCTTTTCATTAAACCAACATATCATCATGTCTATTTCTTGACTAACATTTGGTCCATTTTCGGCTTTCACAATCATATCGCCTTTACTAATATCAATATCATCATTTAATGTTATTGATACATTTTGTGGAGCAAAAGCTTTTTCTAAATGGCCTTCAAAGACATCAATAGACTTAATAGTAGAAACTAATTTAGATGGTAATATTTTAATTTTATCGCCAACATTAAATACACCACTTTCAATTCTACCGGCATATCCTCTATAATCATGATATTCGTCTCTTTGAGGACGTATAACATACTGAACAGGGAATCTTGCATCGATAAGATTCAAATCGCTGGCAATATGAATATTTTCTAACAAATAAAGGAAAGTTGGTCCGTCGTACCAATCCATATTTTCAGATCTATCAACAACATTATCTCCATCACGAGCACTAATTGGAACAAATCTAATATCTCTAATTTCTAATTTTGTAGAAAAATCTTCAAAATCTTTTAATATTTTCTGAAATACTTCTTCGCTGTAATCTACAAGATCCATTTTGTTAACACAAACAATAATATGAGGAATTTGTAATAAGGAAGCAATATATGCATGACGATGTGTTTGTTCAATAACACCATTTCGAGCATCAATTAAGATAACAGCAGCATTAGCAGTAGATGCACCTGTAACCATATTTCTTGTATATTGAATATGTCCCGGAGTATCGGCAATAATAAATTTCCTTTTTGGAGTAGCAAAATATCGATATGCAACATCAATAGTAATTCCTTGCTCTCTTTCGGCTCTCAAACCATCGGTTAATAAAGCAAGATTTACTGTTTCTTCTCCTTTATTTTTACTTGCTAGTTCGATAGATTCCATTTGATCTTCGAAAATTGCTTTACTATCGTATAATAATCTTCCTATTAAAGTACTTTTACCATCATCAACACTACCTGCAGTAGTGAATCGTAAAAGCTCCATATCTAAATATCCTTTTGTTTTATTTTCAGACATATTTTTATTTTTTTTTAACTTAATGATTAACTCTTAATTCTCAATTAACAATTAAGCATTAAAAATATCCTTCTTTCTTTCTGTCTTCCATAGCAGCTTCCGAACGTTTATCGTCGTATCTTCCACCACGTTCTGTTACTCGTGTAGCAGCTACTTCTTCAATAATCTCTTCTAATGTATGTGCTTTCGATTCAACAGCACCTGTACAAGTCATATCGCCAATAGTTCTGAAACGAACAATTTTTCTTTCAGGTTTTTCTCCTTCTTTTAAAGGGATAAACTCATTATCAGCCAATATAGTGCCATGTCTATTTATTACTTTTCTTTCGTGAGAAAAATATAAGTTTGGGATTGCAATATTTTCCAACAAAATATATTGCCAAATATCCATTTCTGTCCAATTACTAATTGGGAACACTCTAAAATGCTCTCCCATATTTTTTCTTCCATTATAGATATTCCAAAGTTCAGGGCGTTGATTTTTAGGATCCCATTGTCCAAATTCGTCTCTATGAGAAAAGAATCTTTCTTTAGCACGTGCCTTTTCTTCGTCTCTTCTACCTCCACCCATAGCGGCATCAATCTGCAATTCGTCTAAACCATCGAGCAAAGTAATTGTTTGAGCTTTATTTCTACTGGCATCTGCTCCTGTTTCTTCTTGAACTTTGCCTTGATTAATTGAATCCTGAACATAACGTACAATAAGTTTTGTTTCAGTCTCTTTCATAAGATTATCACGAAAATCTAATGTCTCCTTAAAGTTATGGCCGGTATCTATATGCATTAACGGAAACGGCACTCTTGCAGGCCAAAATGCTTTTCTAGCAAGGTGGAACATAACAATAGAATCTTTCCCTCCTGAAAATAACATTACAGGATTTTCAAACTGCGCTACAACTTCTCTAATTACATATATCGATTCGGCTTCTAACTCGCGTAAATGATTAATATGATATTCTTTCATATGTTAATTTATTAATAATTTTCTTTTATATATTCTTTAGATACTTTTATATCTACTCTTTTCTATATTTTTTTTAATTCTAGGAATTAATTTCTCTAAAATTTTATCTATTGATTGTTCAATATTTAATTCTGTTGTTTTAATACTTATATCGGGATTTTCCGGTTCTTCGTATGGAGAATCAATACCGGTAAAATTCTTAATTAATCCTTTTCTTGCTTTAGCATACAATCCTTTTATATCGCGTTCTTCGCAAACTTCAAGTGGAGTATCTACATAAATCTCGAAAAAATCTTCATCACCAATTATTTGCTTTGCATGCTCACGGATAGCTTTAGTCGGACTAATAAAACAATTTATAAGAATAATACCACACTCTTTAAATAATTTCGACACTTCGGCAATACGACGAATATTCTCATCTCTATCGTTGTCGGAAAATCCCAAATTATTATTTATTCCTGTTCGTACATTATCACCATCAAGAACCTGAGTTAAAAACCCGGCTCTATGTAATTGCAATTCTAATTCTTTTGCTATCGTAGATTTTCCTGAACCAGACAATCCTGTAATCCAAATAACTACTGAATGTTGTTTTAGCAATTTCTCTTTATCACTTCTGTTAAGAATATCATCAAATATAGGATGAATATTATCAATTTCTTTACTCATAAATTTTTCATAAAAATCATACAAATATATTCAAATTATAGGAAAGAATAAAATATAGATAGTATAATGATAAGTTTATCAATATTTATTTATTAAATATATTTTTAAATTTAAATTATCCTATAAAAGATGATAAAAAAACCAGCAAGCATAAACTTACTGGTTTAATTATCATATTAAAATTAATATATGACACAAAACTATTTTCGAATTCTCACTTTCATACTATATATTTCTCCTTTATTCTCAATTCGCAGAATATAAATTCCATTGTTTAAATTAGAAAGATTAATAGTATTACTAGATTCACTTATTTTCTCAGTATAAACTTTTGTTCCTGCTATTGAATAAACATTTAAAATATAACTTTCTTTTAAATTTTCGGATAATTCAATATTCACAATTCCTTTTGAAGGATTAGGATATACTTTTAAAGGATTTATCATAGGCGAATCAAAAATACCTGTATAAACAAGGTATATATCATCAAATTCAGACTCATAAGGATTACCCGCAATATATCCTATTAAGTTAATTTTCTGCATTCCAGTAAGCTGATATTCAACAGAGAAATTATTCTCCCCGAATTCAAAATCGTTAACAGATTTAACATATTCGTCATTTAATACAATTTGTAAAGAATCATAATTTTCATTTAATTCAGCTGTAATATCAATTGTATTTCCTTCATTTCCCTTAACTAAATTTGTAATAACAGGCTTAAAATCTGTAACTACATTAGTATAATTCGAATAATATACCTCATTATTAATATAAGATTTCAACTGTATTTTATATGTTGCTTCATTATTAATTATACTTTCTATTGTATCAACGCCAGCCTTTACATTAGTTTTTGTACTTATATAATTATCATTCAAATACAGTTCTAAAGAATCAACATCAGCAGATAATTCATATATAGCTGAGATAGTTTGCTTTCCGGAATATTCTCCATTCAATTCCGGAATATATGATAATTCTTCAATCGAAGCAGTCCAAATACCTCTACCATGCGTAGCAATAACTACTTGTCCGTCTTGAACAAACATATCATAAATTGATACAGCCGGTATACCATTATTAGCATAGTGCCAACTAGCACCATCATCGGTTGATTCTATTAAGCCAATATCAGTCCCTACCCATATTGTAGAAGGATCATTTGGCAATACAACCAAGCAATGAGTTACAACATCTGGAAATCCGTTAGAACTAGTAGAAGCACCATTAAATCCTGAAATATCTTCCCAATTTTGTCCCAAATCATTAGTTCGAATAATTTTCGACTCTCCAGGGAAAGAAAACAAAATATAAGCAGTAGAATCTTTCAAAGGATGAGTAACAATACCACTAATATATCCACTTAAATCGGCGCCTGCAAAATCGGCAACAGGGTTAAATGTTTCTGCTTGATCGGTAGAAACAAAAATTTTCCAACCATTTGCTTCAGACATAGCAGCACCTGCCCATACTATATTTTCGTTAGCAAGAGAAACTTCAACATTATGCTGACTAGTAACAGCCGTACGACCTTCTGGAAGCCAACCTGTACCAATAGTTTTCATTTGCCATGATCCACCAAAATTAGTAGATTTATATACCCCATTTTTACCAACAGCATATAAGTTATCCGGAGTATTTTTATGTGTCGATAATCTTGAAATAAAAGGTCCATCATCACTAGTTATTCCACTTGTTGCATAAGCCCATGTTTCTCCTCCATTTAAAGTTCTTTTAAACGAATTATTATAAACACTACCAATTATTTTATTAGGATCGCTTGCATGCCAAATACATTCGAAACCATCTCCACCAATTTGGAATAAATAATCAGTTTCAGACGAAGCATTTTCTCCTGCACTACTTCTCCAAGTTCCATTATCTTGCATCCCACCAATATACTCGCTGGCTTCCGGATTTTTTGCCACACCATAAAATTGTGTTGTAATATAATTATTAGGTAGTTGATTAAAAGTTATAGCGCTATTTTTTGAAATAGCTAAACCTCCATCATATACATAATCTTCATACACATAATCAGAAGCAGGAACGCCTGATCCAACACCACCAACAGTAAATCTATGGGCTTTTTGTGACATTCCAGCTCCGAAACGAATTTCTACTGATGACCAATCTGTAGAAACTAAATCTGTAGCATCATTTTCTGTTCCTAGCTCCATTCCTCCATTTAAATACGCACCTCCGAAATTAATAAAACTTAAAAACGTTTCGGTATTTTCTAAACTAATTCTATAAATAACAGGATCAGATTCTGAAGGAGTTCCAGGATCAGAATAATCAATTTTCCAAAGATTCACACCTCCTAAATAGGCAACATCTTCATTATAGGGATGAGCAGTAATAATATTGTCGTATTCGCCTTGTCCTCCTAGAAAGTCATCAGGAGTATCGTCATTATCATAAAATCTCACCCAAGTATTTCCATAATCAACTGATCTATAAGTAACAGGATTATCACTAGTATTTACACTTAAATAAATTTTTGCAGTATTTACTGGCGATACAGCTAATTCGTAGCGCAAACCTTGTTCTAAACCATTAATAGCTAAGGCCCAATTATCTCCAGCATCATCAGACTTCACAACTCCAACAGCATGTTCAGTACCATAAAGCCTATTAAAATCAGAAGGGTCAGCATCAAGATCTTCAATTCCGGTAGAACTAGAATAAACTTTAGTCCAATCTACACCTCCATTAGTTGTTTTAAGCATTCCGGCTTCTGTAGCAACAATAACTATATCTGGATTAAGCGGATCAATTACTAGGCGATTCACATATTCGAAATCTTCATTATTTGCAGTATTCACTAGTTGTGTCCAAGTGTCGCCTCTATCGGTAGATTTAAAAACGCCACTACCTTGTAAATAAGTACCTCCTGGAAAACTTTCACCTGTTCCGGCATAAATAATATTATGATCAGACTCTGCCATAGCTATTGTATTTGCCGATAGGTTTGGAATATTATCGGTAAGACAAGTCCAAGTAGAACCTCCATCAATAGTTTTCCAAATTCCTCCTGTAGCAGCACCTGCATACCAAGTATTATGTGTTACATCGTCAGGATCAATAATAAGTCCTCTTGTTCTTCCACCAACATTTGCAGGGCCTCTTTGTTGCCAAGTAATAGTTGCAGCTTTTGACTTAATATTACTAGACTTTGATTTAGCTTTTAAAAATTCGCTAACACGATAATTTAAGGGATAATTATTATCATCTGAATTAAATTTCGATGTTATATCTTTAAAATATTTTGTAAATTCGTTAGGTTTATCTGTTTTATCAGATTCTCCTTTTTCTCTCTTTTTATTTATCTGATTTTCCCACATCTGTTGTGGTGTTAATAATTCTCCTAATTTAGAATTATTTTGATTTCCGCTTAAGAAATAAACAACTCCTATTATACCTGCTATAAGCAAGGTAAATAATATCGAATATGACTTTTTCATGTTTAATAGATTAGTTACAATAAAATTTACAATTTCTCATTCTGTTTTTTAAACTCTTTAATATCGTCGGTTTCTAAATCAATTATATAAACTTTAATATTACTCGTATTTTTATTTTCAAGAATGCCTAAATATTTAGTTAATAGTAATTGATTATTATTATACCATTCTATCTTGGCATTATCGAATTGATTTTTATAAATAATATTATTTTTTAAATTATCGAAAACTAGAAAATTCAAATGTGAAAAAAATTTTTCATGTACAGATTTATTTTTGGCAATATATAATATTTTTGAATTACCTTGATTTTTCTGAACAATTAAGGAATCGGGATCACCTAACTTGCTATATACAATTTTGGCGATATCTTTTTGCTCCATTTCTGTAGTTCGTGATTTATCGGTATTATAAACAATACAAGACGAGAACAATAATGAACTAATAACTATAAATATAAAAACATATACTTTCATAACTAATAAAAAAATGGAAACAATATTAATTGTTTTTTTACAAAAACTAAGGTAGAGACCAAATTGATTTCTCTATTGAGTTATAAAAAGACACACTTTTTTGATTAAGTACCTATTACGGTCATTTTTAAAAACACAAATTTGGGTAAAATAATAACTTATAAAACAAAAAAAATCACAGAAGAAAATTACTTTCTGTGATTTTTTTTAATTATTTTTTTAAGATTATTAATAATAAATTATCTACTATTAGTTTTCATTATAATATTTAACAATATCTTTTATTTTATTTCTTGTCATAAAAAGAATTAACTTTTTATCTAAATATGTTAATACTTCCTTTTTATCAAACATTATATTTTCAAAAAAATCTTTTGTTTTTACAATTTTAATAGCAGGTTTATCATTTTTTTTAATATATAACTCTTCTTTTATTGATGAACCTTCATTTGCACCATATCCCTGAATATCACACGTTCCTTTTTTATAATCTACTTCTCTACGAACTAACAATAAACAATCTCCATCACTAATTTTTTCGAAATATCCTTCATTCAATACATTTTCCTGATCGTAATATTCTAAATATATAAACTTCTTTGAGCCAATCGACACTAAATTAATATCGGTAGGATTAACAACTGTTCTCAATTCTATTTGATCTGAATAAATATTATATCGATAAGAACATCCTTTTACAATAGTTGAATCAGCATTAAATAATACACCACCATTCCATTCTTCATTTAAAAAAAAATTCATTCTGATTTTTGGTGATGAATTTTGTGTAAAATTATTAATTTTAGCTTTATAACGTACATCTCTAGCTTTACTATAAGTTGATCCATTTCCTCCTATATCATATTGACTATATACCGCTATATAACACAAAACAAACACTACACTAATCACTACCTTTCTCATAATTGTTTTTTTATCTTTTTAAATTATTACATATATATCTATAGATTGTTTTTCCTTTAAGTGGTTTAATATAATTTTTATACTCTTAAATAACACTTTTTATTTTTGAAAAATAAAAAGTGTTATTTCTTTACAAAATAGCATTTTAACATTTCAAAAATATTTATTATTATTCGAAACATATTTTTTTTGTAAAAAATTTTCCTTCTATAATTATTTGAACAATATAATACCCTTTTCTATCAATATTAAAATAAATCTCATTGCCTGAATAAACAGAAGTAACTACTTTTTCTATAACGCCAAACATGTTATAAATATTCATCCTTATTTTATCACCAATTTTAATATTATTAGATTTCAAATCCATCAAAAACTTTCCATCAAAATTTGGATTAGGATATATACTAAGTTTTACATCTACATCATTAATCTTTATTCCAACAGTTTCTATATTATTAATATTAATAATAAATTCTTTACTAATTGTCTCATTCTCTTTATCAGATGAAGTTACATAAATTGAACACACTGTATCACTATAATTTTTAAAATTAAAATTTGTATATAAAGAATCGTTAGATATAAAAAACTTATCATTATCTTTTCCAATTTGGGGATCTAAATTTGTATTTAATGCATAAACAAAGCTATCAACTTCATCTTCATCAATAGTTTTAAAAATGCCAATTAAAGTACCACTTTTAACAGTATCGTCAACTTCTTTATTGCTAACATTAATATCGCTTGGTTTATAATTCGATTTTAAAACATCTATTTCAAATTGCTTTTCAAAAGTATTTTCCTGACTATCTTCTGTTGATAATATTATCCTAAATTTAGCATACTCATCGACACTAACTTTCTCTAATAACATTAAACTGTCGCTTTTAATATAAAAAGGGCAATATGATTCACCGAAAATTCCGTCGGCACCTTTAACATTATAAACAAAACTATCGCTATTATCAGGATCAATAGTTAAAATTGTACATATTAAGGAATTTGCGGAAAGCGTATCGACAAAGTTATCGTTAGAAACACTAATATTTGTAGGGGAATGATCTTTAGGTTTTATTCCTAACACTGCGGTAGCATTTTTTGAATAATCTGAGCCATTAGGTGTTAAATTATCTATTTGAAAATAACCATTACTAGAACCACTCCATCCCCAATTTACATGAAAAGCATCGGAAGTATTATAGCCATCTAAATTAAATGCATGACCACTTTCAGAACCATTATTCCCTCCATATGATATAGGACGTCCGGCATCGAGTTCGCTTTTTAAAAGATCTATCCATGCTTGATCTTCGGTAGAACTTTTACTATATACTGATGAAGAATAATCAAAATATTTTTCTAAAGAATTAGCAATATCTCGAGTATATGCACCTGAACCATCGGGAGCAAAACCCATTTCCACAGATACAGCACAATGAAATATTAACAAGCTATTATAATCATCGGAGCTTGTACTTGACATTAAATTCCAATTATATTGTGTTTCACCATAATTCACACTTTGCAGAGGATACCCACCCGAAGGATAATAACTAGATTCACCAACTCCCTGTATAGGGTGCTCAAAAACAGACATTGATTGAGCCATACTAACAGCAACACAACCCGCATAAACATGGTCTCCAGGCCCATCTACATCCTCGGGACAAAATCTATTCCACCCACTTCCTTGATTCCATTTTACTTTTATTATAGGAGAAACCGAAGTTTTTAATGATTTGTTATTCCCTTTTAAATAATTATCCCATTCGGATTTATATGATTTAAAACTTTTGCTTTTATTACGTTTTACCGATAAAATTTCTTGCTGATAACTCTCTAACAAAGCCAGAAGTTGTGGTGGTATATTATTTTTTTCAAAAGATCCTTCATCGGAATATCCTAATATTGGTTGTACTCTTAAATCATTAGAAATAATCACAAAATCGCACCCATTATCAGCGATATATAATAGTACAGTATCGTTTTTTGAAATACTGTTAATCTCAACCGACTGTTTATCAATTTTAACTTTACTTTTTACATTTAGTATATTACTAGCAACTATCTCTACTTCGCTCTTATTAATATCCTGCGAAATTGCATAAAAATTTATTAAAACTAAATATACAAATACTATTACTTTTTTCATTATTTAATATTTATTTAGACTTTCTCATAATGCTGCAAATATAGTATAAATTACATAAAATACTAATTTATTTGATTCGTACTAAAAAATATTACATGACTAAAAAAAAGGATGTCTAAATATAGACATCCTTTCTTTTTATAGAACTAGCTAATAAAAAACTAGTAGTAATTATATCAATTTAATAAGTCTTATTTATTATTTTGATACTTTATTTCCTTGCAAACTTTTTCCACTTGGTTTCTCATACGATTGATAAAGTACACCTAACAGGCCATATGTATCATTATAATATGAAAAAGCTAAATCGAAAGAGAAATCAGAATAATTCCAATGTCCAAATGTAGATTCCCAGT
>Ga0209633_10005346_pt1 | contig 11289 bp, 10 predicted proteins | sample Cruoilmetagenom1_FD_187290 | JGI IMG/M metagenome (GOLD analysis project Ga0209633, IMG submission 187290) | Oil polluted marine microbial communities from Coal Oil Point, Santa Barbara, California, USA - Sample 1 (SPAdes) (version 2) | ecosystem: Environmental > Aquatic > Marine > Oil seeps ... | reverse complement strand
AACGCAACTTGATGATGTGGCTGTTTCACAAGAAAATAAACTTCAATCTGCTGAATCGCCTATCAAGCCCTCTTCTATAGGTGCTAATGATAATTTCAACGTAGCATCAACGAGTATAGGTGCTAATGATAATTTCAACGTAGCATCAACGAGTATAGGTGCTAAAAGTATAGTTGCTAAACTTAATCAATTTATTCAAACTCTTTTTAGTACAAATACAAACGCATTAAAATATGCAAGTTTTGCGTCTATAACATTATTAGTTGGGCTGTTGGTTGCTTTTATTGCTCCAATGGTAAATCACTCGCTAGAAAAACAAGCCAATACCACTTTTCATCCTGCAACCGTACAAACAGCAGAAACTAAAAAACTAAAAACCATAACTGAATTACTGGTCGGATTGAATAAAAGTGGTACTGATAATACCTGGTTGGATCAATTGTTACAGAAAAATGGGGCTAAATTGTCTAATGTGCCCGGTAAAGATGGTTTATATCGGATTCAATTTAAGAGAAAATTAAATCCAAATGAAATTAAAGCTATACTTGATCAATTAAACAGTCATAAAGAATCTATTTGGTTTTCTGGTGAAGCATATTAAACATATATCATTTTTTATATTATTTATTGTATTTACAATTAATATAAATACGGCGATTGCCCAACCACCCAATCAACATGCTAACCAACAGCTTAGGTTTATCGATGAATGTGAGGCATTCAACCTTTCTTCAAAATGTCGACCTAATCCACCGCCTAAACCCGCACGTACTAATTTTATTAAAGATGAAGTAGTTTTACTGTATTCATCAAAAAATCAAAATGAAGCAAAAGCGGTTACCAAAAAATACCAATTAAAACCTAAAACCAAAACAACTTTGGGCTCTGTTAATCTTGGTATGATTGTCGCTGATACCAACGGTAAAAACCCGTTACAGTTAGCCAGTAAAATTTCAAAAGCGGAAAAGAATGTTGATGCCGCCACCAACAACACTTATCAACCTGCGGCAGTTGCAAAAGATAAGGTTTTAAATAGCGCCCCAAAAAATGCATATTCAATGGTTGAAACTGGGGTTCAATTGGTTCACAAATCAACCAAAGGAAAAGGTGTTCTGATATGCATGATAGATACGCCCGTTGATATTTTTCATCCTACATTTTCAAATACACATATCGAAACCTTGGATTTAATTAAGTTTGACCCCAAGGATATTGAAACACAAACGCATGGTACTTCCGTAGCAGGCGTTTTAATTAGCCAAAACAAACATATTGGCATCGCGCCAGAAGCAAAACTGTATGCAATAAGTGCCTTTAATACAACCACCAATCGACCGCATGTTTTACAAGGTAGTTCCTCCAATGTTGCGCTTGCGCTTGATCGCTGTATTCGACACAAAGCTGATGTGATTAATTTAAGTTTTACGGGTGGTAAAGATGCACTTGTTGAACGCATGGTACAAAAAGCCATTTCCAAAGGAATTATTGTCGTTGCTGCTGGCGGTAATGGTGGGCATTGGGGTAGCACTGTTTATCCCGCCTTAATCCCTGGGGTGCTAGCCGCTACGGCTGTAGATGAAAATAAACACTTATATTCAAAGGCGAATAAAGGACGTTTTATTGATTATTCTGCCCCAGGCGTTAATGTTTTAACCATTGCTCCCAAAGGTAAATATACTATTTCTAGCGGAACATCACTTTCTGCAGCGCATGTCACTGGCATTATCGCCTTACTACTGTCAAAACAAAAAAGTAATCAAGTTGAGCAAGTGCTGACTCAAACAGCACTTGATTTAGGCAAACCTGGTCGTGATCAAGAATTTGGTGAAGGTTTGATTAGTGCTAACCGCGCCTTATCGCATCTAAAGTAAATTTAAACCCAGTCACGTGGTTTAATATAGTAATCGTACAATCGCGCCTCTTCACTTCCTGCTTCTGGATGCCAATCGTATTTCCATTTTACTAAGGGTGGCATCGACATTAAGATTGATTCAGTTCTCCCGCCCGACTGTAAGCCAAATAAAGTACCCCTGTCGTATACTAGATTATATTCAACATAGCGCCCACGACGATATAACTGAAAATCTCTTTGTTGCTCTGTAAATTCTAGTGATTTTCTTTTTGCGATAATCGGTAAATAAGCTTTGATATAGTTATCGCCCACACTTTGTATCAAGTTAAAGCAGGTATCGAAATCCAATCTATTTTCTCCTGAGCCTAAAATACCTTGATCAGAGCCATGATCAAAATCTTCATTTAAATCATCAAAGAATAATCCACCAATACCGCGCTGTTCATCACGATGTTTAAGATAAAAATAATCATCACACCATTGTTTAAAACGCGGATATACTCCCTCACCGAATGGTTCACACGCATCTTTAGCCGTTTGATGCCAGTGGATACAATCTTCTTCAAAACCATAATAAGGCGTTAAATCAAACCCTCCGCCAAACCACCAAACAGGATCTTCGCCTTCTTTCTCTGCAATGAAAAAACGTACATTAGCATGAGATGTCGGAATCATTGGGTTATGCGGATGAATCACAAGCGATACACCCATTGCCTGAAAACTTCTACCCGCTAATTCTGGACGATGTGCGGTTGCTGAAGCTGGCATACTCTCACCATGCACATGAGAAAAATTGACGCCTCCTTGTTCAATTACATTGCCATCCACTAACAAATTGGTGCGTCCACCGCCTGTCATACCGGGTTTCTTCGGGTCTTTTTCACGTTGCCAATTATCTATCACAAATTCTGCGCCTCCATCTTCCTCTGCAAGCTGTTTACAGATGGAATCTTGGAGATTAAGTAAATAATTTTTTATTGCATCAATATCTGGTGAAGACATTTTTTATATCCGGAAATTAAGTTATTTAGAGCTTTTATTTTAAACGAGATATATCACATTTTACTAACTTATATTAACCTCTAATATATGAAAGGCGTATTTATTACAGGAACAGATACAGATATTGGAAAAACATGGGTCGGTGTTCGTCTAATCAATGCATTGGTATCAAAAAATATTAACGTTATTCCACGAAAACCAGTTGAATCAGGTTGGAACCACGCTAATATCGAAAAAACTGATGCCTGGAAACTCGCGAATGCGGCTAATAAATTACAACAACTTGATGAAATTTGTCCTAATCGATTTAGCCAAATTGCATCGCCTGTTCGTGCGGCTAACAGTGAAGGACAATCTTTATCTATTGAAGAATTAACACAGCAGTGCCTTCAACATAAAAATCAAACCTCTCAATCTAATAATTTTTTATACATTGAAGGTGCAGGTGGCTTTTATTCGCCGTTGGCAAAGGATGGATTAAATAAGGATTTAGCAACCGCTTTAAATTTACCCATTATTCTAGTTGCAGAAAATAGACTTGGTTGTATTAACCAAATTCTGCTAGCTTCAGAAGCAATTAAAAATGCTAAATTAGATTTAGTCGCCATTGTATTAAATCAAGTATCGATTAATATAAATAGAAGGGATAAAGAAACAGCTGACAATTTATCTGACATTAAATCTTATCTAGATACGCCCGTCATACCTATTCGTTTTAAGGAGAAAAGTAATCTACCTTTTATTCAGCTTGCGGATATCCTTTTTAAAAACACCTGATTATTATTAATTTTTCATGATTTTTTGCCGCTTTATTTCTTCTTTTTACGACTTTTTCGTTTACTACGTTTAGATTTTTTTATTAAGCCTATTGGTAATGGTCTTGCTCTCGTAACCCTGGAAAGAATCTGTATTGGTCCTTGATGACGTAACTGTTGAGCAAGTTCTAAAGCTGTTTTTCCATCAGAATTGCGGATATCAGGGTCTACACCCATTTGCACATATAATCTAACTAATTCCCAATGCCCGTATCTTGCAGCAACATGTAATGATGTCCAGTTTTTATCCGTCCGCTTTGCCGGATTTGCTCCATATTTTATCAATAATTTTGCTACATCCGTTAAGCCTCTAGAACTAGCATCATGTAATAAAGTAACTCCATTTGGATTTTTTTGATGCACATTTGCACCTTTTTCACACAACTCTCTTACCATTGTTGCCCATGCTTTTTTAACCGCAACTGCTAATGCAGTTTCACCATTATTATTTTTATAATTAGGATTAACACCTGATTTAACTAGATTCATTGCTCTAGCAGTACGCCCATCTTTTAATGCATTTATGAGTTCTTCTTGCAATTCTGGGTTGGAATTGCGGTATTTATTTCCTGATTTTTTACTATTTTTTGATGGAAGTTTCTGAATTTGTAGGTTTTGTTTAGGAAGACCTTGAGTAGTAGGTTCTATCTTTTTTTGGGGAGTAGGTATGTTTAAAACAGATGCACCAGAACTTAATAAATTTAGCACCTCAGCAGTTAAAGGCTGGCCGTTTGTATCAAGTAACGCTGTTTGTTGTTTTGCTATACTAAGAGTAGGTGGTATAAAAAGTAAACTTGCAAAAAATAATGAGCACAGCAAGTTATATCTATTATTTATAAAATTAAACATCCTCAATCCCTGAGTTTATTAGAGTACTTTAGTTCAAGCTCATGAGAGACAAACTATAACCAAAAGCTATTTCTATTTTATCAGAAATTTAAAATTGCGAAAAGACATCAACACATTATTGATAATCTCTAAATACGCCTATCATTACTCCCTGTATTTCAACTTGTTCAGCAGGGTAAAACATAGACTCCATCTGAGAATTTGCAGGACGTAATTCCACTACCCCTGTATCTTTAGGATGATAATACTTTAAGGTTGCTTCATAACGATCAACCAATGCAACAATAATATTGCCTTCTCTGGCATAGGCTTGTTTTTGGATAACCACAAAATCATCATCCCAAATTCCCGCTTCTATCATCGAATCTCCAGAAATACGTAGAACATATCTATCTGGGCCACAAAAAAGTTGAGCTAAATTAATATTTTGTTGATCAGGTATTGCTTCAATTGGCGCGCCCGCTGCAATTCTACCCATATAGGGCAGGCTACCTTCCTCTTCAAATGATTCCATTAATTGATAAGCTGCTTTACCGTCTGCATCTTGTAAATAATTATTATTAATCAAGGTACGAATATGTTTGTGAACGGTACTACGACCAATGCCAATTTCATTACCAATTTCTTCTAGCGTCGGTAAATAACCCATTTGTTGCGCTAATTGTTGAATAGTTTGTAATACCAATGATTGTTTTGAAGTTAGCACTGTTTGATTCCTTCTTATAAAATTTAACTTATATCAATTCGCTGAATTTAAATTTGATAATTTTCTGTCTTTTTGTGTTCGCAATTTGTTTTATTATTGGGCAAACTCTACATCAAAGAAAACAAAAAAGAAACCTTTGGCTTATTTTAATTTTTATATTTAATTAAATAAAAAAATATTTTGATTAATTTTATTAAATTCCAAACACAAAAATAATTAAAAATCTTGTCTTCATCTACTTGAAATATCAAGACAAACCGATAATGCACCCATAATTTATATTTATGTTTATTTGTTTCTATCGTCTTTTACTTGAAATTTATGACTAGAGGCACTTAACAAATCCCTCTATTTATATTAGTATTACTTCTACGGGTGTCCTCTGGAATGCATGTGATTATGAGCAGGTTTATCCCTTGAGCCTAATTACACACCTAGGAAGTTAGATAATATTTTGTGAGCATGACTGCTACGGCGGTAAGCCTAATAAATTTTTGAAAACTTCCACTTTGAACCTCTTGGTTCAAGGTCAATGTTCATACACGGCATTCTGGTAGGCATCCTGTTTTTATCAAAAATACCTCGTTACAATCTTTATATAACTCTGTTTTCAACCTTCTATTTTCAATCATACTTTGTCCGTAAAACAAGTAGTTTATCGCAACAAAATTTAATCGAAAATTAAAATTCACACGCTTTTGGTATTCTTTGTACGCTAGCTTTAGGATTGATTGATTTCACCCATTTTAAAACGGGCGCGTTATTTCCAAAAAGCTCATCATAATCTAACCAGTACACTTCTTTGCGTTTTTTTTGTTCGGTATATTTCGCGTCGTAACCTAAATAACGCACATATTCAGCACGTCGGCGTGCTTTATCAATATCTTCAAACGTCCCAATAGCTACCGCGTTCTTATACGGACCACTTTCAACAATAGAAAAATCTTTAATTTTAAATTTACTCATATTATCTATTGCATTCTGAGCCGCTTCTCGTGAAGGAAACGCTTTGAGATAAACCATATAATTCAATGTCGTCATGGTTTTTTGTTTTCGTCTATTTACTGCTAATCCAAAATCACTTATTTTTTTAGATACTAATTTTGCTGATTTTTCACTATTAAAAGGACCTAATGTATAACAACTGCTCTCCCGGTTGGAGCCTTTGTTTTTATATAAATCGCTCTGTAATGAAGGCAAATACTGAATTCCTCTTACCCCTTCAATCGTCAATGGTGGCTTTACATAACTTTTATCGCCTATTGTTAAAGTCCAGATAAAAAAGACAATATTCAATACGACTAACCCGATAATAAATAACTTATTCATTCTATTTTTTCGTACTATCCTTAAAAGTATCTTGTGCTATCCGTTTTAAACCTTGCATAACTAAATCGGTATGGATCAAAAAATCAGATGATAATTGAGGTAATAATACGTTTGCATCACCACCACAAATTATCTTAACCACTTCTTTTGATTGCGGTGATGATATTTGTTTTTCTATTTTATTGCAGGTTTCTTTAATTGCGCTTGATAAGCCATAAAAACTACCGCTAATAATTGCATCGCTGGTATTGTCGGTAAGCAAATTAAATGTTGCTTGTTGTTGTGCTTGCCCAGTACTTTGTTCTATAAAAAGTTGTTGTGTATTTTTCAACAGACTATTAGAACATAACTGTAATCCCGGCAAAATTAAACCACCTAAATGTTGCCCATTTTCATCTATCGCATCTATTGTAACGGCAGTACCACAATCAATCACGATACAAGATTTTGGTTTATCTGTACTAGCAATATTGTGAGCAGCTAGCATCGCTACAAAACGATCAGCGCCTAATTGTTCTGGTTTTTTATATGCATTTTTAAACTCACCAAATTGACGTTGAGAAATTATATTAATAAATTCCAACCCCGCTTTTGATGCAATATCTTTTGCTTTCTCAGAAAATTCATTTCCTTGTACAGAAACAAGCAGCACATGCTTATGGTTGGCGCCTTCTGCCTTAATTAAATTAGCTAAATAATCTATCGGCGGCTTGTTTTCATAAGCAATCGTGTCTTGACTAGGGAGGGGCACAGAATAATCATCTCCATCCATACTCGACCATTTAAGGCGTGAATTACCCGCATCAATCAACAAGCTTTTCATTAATTCATCTCGGGAATTAGTTTAATATCAGCGGAAGAATAAAACTTAATATCTTTATTTTGATGCAACACACCTATTCTGCCGTGTTTATCCAAAGCAGTCACTTTACCTGATATTGACTTTTCATTTTGCCGAATAATTACTCGCTGACCTAAAAGAATATCCCATCTTTGCCAATCATTTAAAAAATGCCCTAAATTAAGATTAGAGAACGTTTCCAAACGCGCTTGTAGATGATTCATCATTGTCGCAATAATAACATTACGTGATGGTATGCTATCCTTTAGTACTGATCGCAAACTTGTCCATGGTTGAGATATGCCTGCTTGTTCTAAGCCATTATCTTGCATCCCAACATTCAAGCCAACACCAATCACAACACGCCCCGTTTGGTCTTGAGACTCCAGCAATATCCCGCCTAGTTTTTTTTCATTACAAAAAATATCATTTGGCCATTTAACCCCATGATTTTGTAAACCAACTTCTTGTAAACTTTCTGCTATTGCAATACCCACTAGCAATCCTAATAATGACCAATGCTCTGTTATTTCTTCAAAACAGTAACAAAGCGAAAAATAAATATTATTGGCATTGGGTGATACCCACTGATTTCCACGCCGTCCTCTACCTGCTGTTTGTATTTCGCTTAAGCACACATCACCACAATCACCATTTTGCAATAGCCAACTATTGGTTGAATCAATAGATTCAAATATGCTTATTTTGCCACACTGGCAATTAAGCTTTTGTTTAATAACATCGCTGTCTAAACAATTCATATATTAGTTGCTACGCTATTGGAGATCGGTAAATATTGTTTTCGTACATAAATCACCGAAATTATAGTTGCTAAAAAAGCAATAAATGCTGAAGCTAGAAACGTCCAGGTCGAACCATACAAATCCCACGAATATCCACTAAGTAAATTACCTAAAGCACCACCCAAGCCAAAACTAAGCCCCGCATAAAGTGCTTGTCCACGTGCTTGTAGTTTTCCTGCAAAAAGAGCATGTATTAAATGAATCGCTGACGCATGAAAAAGTCCAAAACTAGCTGCGTGAAACAATTGTGCCACAATTAAAAACGCAAGATTATCTATCCATAATGCCAAAATAACCCAACGTATTGCAGTTACAAATAGAGCGATGTTAAATAGCTTACATGCACCAAAACGATTGAGCAGACGATGCATAAATACAAATAAAACAACTTCTGCAATAACGCCTAAACCCCACATCCAGCCCGTCATCGTACGGGTATAGTGATGCTCTTCCATATAAATACTAAAAAAAGTGTAATATGCACCATGGCTAATTGCTTGTAATGAACAGGCAATCAAAAATACCAGTACCAGTGGCGACTTTATAACTTCGGGTAATTTTTGTAATGAAGAGGAAGCATGTGGCAACGGATCTTTATCACTGATAAATAAAGTACTTAAACCATTCAGCAATAAAAGAAATATCAACAAAATGGGCAATCGCGATATAGCCTCCTCATTAATCAACATGGGCAACGATATGACCAATACAATAAAACCAACCGAACCCCACATTCTTACATGGCTATAGCGATTAGGTTTATCACCAAGATGATTAAAAGCAAGCGCCTCGAACAATGGCAAACTGGCATTCCAAAAAAAGCCAAACACCGCCATTATGGTTACTAACCACCAATAGCTTTGATCTATAAATACACCAGCAAAAACAACCACCGTGAATAACAACGATATTTGAATTATTTTTAAGCGTTGTTGAAAATGATCTGCAAGCCATGCCAGAAAATAGGGCGCTATAATTTTGCTTGCCATGACGATTGCCATTAGCTCGCCAATTTCAGCTGGACTAAATCCTTCTGATTTAAGGTATAAAGACCAGTAGGGAACAAATGCGCCTAACGCTGCAAAAAAGAAAAAATAGAACAGTGACAGCCGGAAATAGGTTGATGACACTAATAATGGTGATGACAAAATAATTATTGAGTAATTGATGTAGCGCTAGTAGGCTTTTCAATGATACTCACTGACTCGACAGTATTTGTTTTATTTACTTTCATTTTATCTGCCCACCATAAGCGAGCACGCAGACCCCAACCACTGGTTAAACCGACTTCTGTAAAACGTATATTACCATCGCCATCTATAATGTAAGTTGTAGGTACGCCTTTTACGCCAAATTGTTCTGCTAGATGACTATCGGCATCGATTATTGTTGGCCAATCTTCTATTTTTTGTTGTTGCATATGTTTAATTACTTCCGGTTTTTCCCCCGATTGATATGCCACTGTTAACACTTGCCAATCATTTTTAATTGCCGATAAACTACTTTCTTCAAATTTACAAAAGGGACACCAACTTGCCCAAAAATGAAGCAGTAACGGCTTACCCTGATAATCTTTAAGTGCAACCGCTTTGCCATCCAATGTAATTGATTGAAAATTAGGGGCAACACCCGATACTAAATCTTTTTGTTGCCAAGCACGAATAGCAAAAACAAGTCCAACTATGACTAATAACTCTAGCAACCACCGTAACCAACGACGTTTTTTTACTGGTTTATTTTGTTTGTCTTTATTCATTAATTGAGGTGCCCTTAAAAGACTTTATTTTCAAAAAGAAGATAGCTTAGCATATCAAGAGCAATGCGTAAGAGCAGACGCATTTGAATATAATACAAACACAAAAAAACCGTGGAAAACCACGGCTTTTTTTTAAATTTGTAACGTTATTAACTATTGAATAATCGTAACCGTTACCTTTCCTGATCCATTATGCCCATGACCATCATGAACACCGTAGTAGAATGTATCTGTGCCTATTGCATCTAGTACTGGCGTATAACGAACTTGTCCATTTACTTTTTCCGTAATTCCTTGACCACCGCTATCAACTTGATCTAATACCAAAGTATCACCATCAGCATCCGTATCATTGGCTAATACGTCAATTAAAATAGATTCGCCTACCTTTACACTAACATTCTCCCCAATAATAACAGGCGCATGATTGTTGCCATCATTCGGGTCAGTAACAGCAATTGTTAATACCGTTTGATCTGTATGCCCATGACCATCTGAAATGGTATAAGTCATCGACATACTGCCTACTGTGCCATTAGGCGTATATACGATCTTATTATTAACTATTCTTGCGCTACCTGCTTGTGGCTGAGTTACATTAGTAATTGTTAAAATATCGTCATCTGGATCTGTATCGTTTGCTAGTACATCAACTGTAATTGCAGTATCTTTATCCGTGCCAGGCGCATCTTCAACTGCATTTGGTGGACGGTTTTGTCTAGGAGGTGGTGGCGTTGTATCAGCAATAACCGTTATATTTACTGTCGCATGAGCTGTTTTATCATTAACATCTTTTACTGTGTATGTAATGGTATCTACCCCACTAAAGCCATTGTTTGGCAAGTAAGATATTTGACCGTTTGCAATTTCTGCATGGCTATTTACCGATGCCGACACATTTGTAATGGTTAAACCAGCGCTGTCATTTGCTAAGACATCAATTGATATAGCTGTATTTTCAGTGGTTGATGCTGTGTCATTATTTGCTTTTGGCGTAGTATCATTACGTCCATCACCATCATTTCCACCATCGTCGTTGCCACTCACTACAACCGTTACTTTTGCAGAGTCTTTATAGCCTGTTGCGTCAATAATCTGATACCAGAAGCTATCTGTCCCAACAAAACCTGCAGTTGGAGTGTATTTAATGCTATTACCCACTCGTACCGTCGTTCCATGACCCGGAGAATCAATATCACCAATTCTTAGACCAGTACCTGCATCGTTCGCTAGCACCATGATTGATACTGATTCGCCTACATTAGTAGTAGCACTGTCTACAGTGGCCTTTGTGCCATTTGTTGGATCTGTTGGATCTGTTGGATCTGTTGGATCT
>Ga0209633_10005345_pt1 | contig 11290 bp, 6 predicted proteins | sample Cruoilmetagenom1_FD_187290 | JGI IMG/M metagenome (GOLD analysis project Ga0209633, IMG submission 187290) | Oil polluted marine microbial communities from Coal Oil Point, Santa Barbara, California, USA - Sample 1 (SPAdes) (version 2) | ecosystem: Environmental > Aquatic > Marine > Oil seeps ... | reverse complement strand
AGATCACTTCTCTTGAGTTTAAGTTCTATAAACTTATCTTTTAAAGCTACTTCCCTACGATGCTTCTCTCTTATCTCATTGTTATAACCTTTTGTTATGCCATCCCATATTATTCTATAAATAGGTCCGTCAAACTGTTCACCTTTGACAGTCTTTCCTGCATCAAGCATATCTATTATACGGTTGAGCCTAAAAGTCTTTAGCATGTATTCTAAACTTTTTTCCTTCATAGTTTTAGCTTCACCATTAGATATATCTGCTTCTGTGAAAACCCCATGTTTAGTTGCTTGATCGGAAACTGTAGTTATATCAGAGTCTCTCTTAGCAACCCTTTCTGCTTCTCTTATCTTTTTTATCATCCTGCCTTGATAGGTCAGTTGGTCTATCTTCTCTTTTAGTGCTTCTAATTCTAAGGCTGTCCATTCATTAAGAGCCTTAGCGTTAATAGCATTTAAAGCTCCTTTTGGCAGACTCTTAGCAAGTCCAGGATTCTGTTCATAAGTCTCTCGCATTGAAATCCTTTCTGCTAACTTTGCTTTTTGTCTAAACTTAGGATCTACTTTTCCTTGGAGCCTGTAAATCATATTTCTATAATGTGCATCTATAGTTGCAGGAACCTTCTTTGTTATTTGTTTGCCTAATTTTAATATATAATCTCTAGCTTTCTTCCTCTCTTTCCTAACCTTTTCTTTGTCTTTCAATTCAGCTTTTTGTTTAGTTAAAGCATCTTTGAGTTTTTGAGCCTGTTGTGCTAATTCATTGTTTCTACTTTTTATCATACTGTCTAATCTTTCATCATGTTTCTTTTCCAGATTATCAATATCTTTTTCTAACTTTTCTATAGTTCCCTCTATACTTCTTATCTCTTCAGAAGCATCACCCATAAGCTCTTCGGCTTTCTTAGAAGATAAGTCTCCTTTTTGTACCATCTTCTGTATTTGAGCATCACTTAGTTCTTGAGCTATATCTCTTCGTTCTTTTTTAAGTTTCTTTACAGGGATATCTTCTTCTATGCCGATTTCTTCTGAAAAAGCTTTTTCAGTTTCTATCTTCCTCATCTCATCGTAATCTTCCATAAAACTAGAGGCCATCTCTCTATATTTAGAAGGATTGTTTTTTAATGTTCTTGTTATTATTGATAACATCTTTGGGCTAACAGTTTTTGTACTCAAAAACCTTCTTGCTGCTCTAACTATACTTGATCCCATATCAACAGCATCTGCCCCACTGGTATCTTTACTTACAGCCTGTACTAATTGTTCAGAATAGGATTCATTTACCTTTGCTACCCATTCTTTATTACCTGTATTTATATCAGTGGTCTCCTCTTTAGTCGCTATTCCATAAAAGTCCCTAAGCCATGCCTCTGACTTGTCGTCTAACTTGAATACATCTTCATTCATTATAAGAGGTACTTTTTCTAAGAATCCTTCCACATCTTTTGACATCTTCGCTTCTTCTACTAAAAAGTCAAAATCTTCCATCATAGTTTTCTCAGTCTCTTGCCGTGTTATTTCTTCTTTAGCCCAAGGTTCATCTAATGCTTCCAATGTTTCACGTGGAACTCTTAGTCCCTTCCCAATAGCTTCTTTTATAGCTGCTTTGTGTGCTGGTTGAAATAATTCTAATCCTGTAGTCCCCTCTTTTAAAGCCTTTAACCTTGAGGGAGCTAGTTGATTGTCAAATACTTGTTTTATTTCAGGTGAAAGCTCAGGGAGGGTTTTAAGATCTCTTAGAGTTTCATAAATTTTTCTCATAAATTTAGCCATCTTATCCCATACTGATTCTACGGCTAAACCTCTTCCGCCTTCGGCTATGTATCTTTCAAACCCTTGAGCAAAGGCTTCTTCCATAGCTCTGGTCCATTTATCATTTGTTGCTTTATCACCTGTCTCTTTCTTAGCCCATTCTGTTGCTATCTTTAAATCTTCTCCTACTAACTGTTGCCTAAATACATGAGCTAATTCATGTACCCATGATGAGAAGTCTGACTCTTTGGCTAGCTTGATTATTGCCTGTGAGGGAACAGTGAGGTCTGCTGACGCCCTCTTCTCTCCTTTTACCTGTTTAGCTACTACTCCTTCCTTGAACGTGTCTTTAAGCCATTGTGCAGGAGACATACCTTTTGCTCTGGCTATCATGTCAACCAAGTCTAAAGATACCGCTGTTTCTTCATCGTTAAAATTAGATAGTTTTTGGAGTTTAGCTCCCAGCTCTTTCCCTACTTTTATATCCTTTAAATGAGCCTCTTCTTTTTCAGGAAACTCTTTAATATATTCATCAGGAGTCATGTCTTTGATTTCTTTCTTAGGTTTAAGCACTTCTGCTTTAGCCTGAGTAGCTCTCTCTATAGTCTCTTCTGATATAGATATATTCTCTTCTTCTTCTGTTATGGTTTTCTCTATTTCATTTAATCTATCTAATAACTCTATTCTATCTTCTTTATCTTTAGAGTTTTTTATGCTCTCTGTTATGATATCTTTTTCTTGAGTATATTCATCTAAAAACTTAGTAGCTTCTTCTATAGTTCGCCTAGCCCCTGCTATACTCTTATTTTGTACTGCTAATTCAGGGTTCAAGTCCTCTACTGCCCTTGCTGCTAAATTATTATCTATTGCATCTGGAGATAGTACTACTTGTTTATTGGGGAACTTTTTGGTTATTTCTGCCATTACTCTTTCGGTAGTAGTATCTGACATATCATCTATGGCTTCTAACCGGATTACATTATCTTTTTCAGTATAGGTTGCTGTACCTACTTCTTCGCCTGATATAGTAGTAGCCGTAATTTTATTATCTACCGCTTTTATAACAGGTCTCTCATACTCTTCTATTTTAAGCTTATCCTCATCCATTTGTTCTACTTCTGCTAAAGTCTCTGGATCTGTATTTGGATTAGCATAGATGTCTGATACAGCTTCTTTACCTTCTAATTCTTCGGATGATTTTTGAGTTCTTATTTGTTGCTGATTACTCTTATATGAAGATTTAGCCGATCTCATGATACCAGGTATCTGTAGTAATAAGACACTCTGTGCCGTTTGTGTAATAGTATCCTGCATTTGTGATAGATATTCTTTTGTAGTAATAGGGAGAAACCCTGAGTCTGTGAGTTCATTGGTTATCTGTTTTGCATATTCATTTCCTATATCCTGCATGGTATCCTGAAGAGTTTCCTCAAACACTTCTTCTGTTAATCCAAAGGCTGTTGTGGCTAATACATTACCACCAACTCTCATTATGTTATTAGCAACTCTCTTTTGTAATCCGGTGCTAGCTATTTTATTTACAGTTCTCGCTGCGGATCTTAATAATAATTTATCAAGAGATCCTTTAGTCACCCTTTTTAAGGCATTTCTGAGAATAGAATTACCTGTTAATAAAAGTCTTTCGCTAAGAACTTCTGTTATAGCATAAGGTATTGATACTACTTCTGCTACATTGCTAGCTGTCTCTTCCAAGATAGGATTCCCTTTCGTATCCTTCATTTCCATTAAGTCCCCGAAAATTATCCCCTTTGCCAATCCGTGAGACTCTGAAAAGGATAAAGCCTGCCCTGTAGCTGAAAATAGTTTAGCAGCTATAACAGCCCCTTCTGCTATAGCACTTTTCCCTAAAACACCTTTTGTGGCTAAAGCTAATGCTGTCCCTGCTACCATATATTTACCTACAGCCCAGGAGTAAGGGAATAAATTAGCAGTTCCTCCTGCCATTTTAGTAAACCATCCTTTCTCACTCCTGTCTAAAGGAGGCATTTCTCCATCTAATGCTTTTATTTCTTCCATTATAGCATCTCGTCTACCTGACTTTGGGTTCTCTTGTAGTTCCTGCCATAACTTCGCTTGTTTTATATAAATAGCTCCTGCTGAATATTGGTTCTGCACATATTCCTTAAACCCTTGGGGGTTGTTAGAGATTCCTGTCATATTTTCTGTTATTGAATCATAGTTATTATAAACATAATTAAAGTCCATATCTAATTTGTTGGCTATGAGTTTAGCTGTTTGTATTTTGCTAGCTTCATTGTTAGGGTCTGGATGACTTCTTAAATGATTCTCTATTGCTATATCGGCATCTCTCTTAGCTTTAAAGGTTTGTCCTACACGTATAGTATTAGGAGGCTCACTAGGACTATCCAAGGATGTTTTGTCTAGTTGATTTAGAATATATGTTCTGGGATCTTCAGTCTCCAAAAGTCCTCCTCATAAATCTTACAAAAGGATTTACCTCTTCATCTGACTTTATGTCTGAAGGGAGTGATTCTAGGTAATCAGAATATCTTTCGTCTGCCGTAACAACCCCTTGGTGTGTAGCCTTAGCCCCTTTAATTATTGTATTATAAGTACTCCCCATCAAGCCTGTTTTGCTTAGATCGGGGATATCTTTTGCTATTATCCACCCCCCCTCTTTGGTCCATGACCACCATTGTTCTTCTTTCTCATTCTCATTAAAATGCATCTTATAGATCTTTCTTTCCCAATCACCCCTATGTGTTTTATAAGCAGATTCTATAACAGGTTGACCTGTATCAGTATCTATAGCCAAAGAACCATCTATCCCCGGAAAATCACTCTTAAAAGTAGAATCGGTTAATCTGTATAATTTTCCTATTGAAGCCGTTAAGTTCACTTGAGCTTTTTCATCTTTGCTCAATTTGTCATAAGACTTAGCGTATTCATTAGAAAGTTCTTCTCTTAGAGAATCATCACTCATAGTCTCATCTTTTATAAACTTATCTAAAGCTTCCCTATCTGGTCTTCCTTTATACATACCTGATCCTAAGTCAATTAAGAGTCTCTCCTCTGGAGTTATTTTCTTATTACCATTAGGCTCTTTAAGTGTAGCTGCGTTTATTTTATATCCCAGTGCTATACCATTCTCTGTTTTAAAAAACTGTTTAGCATCGTCCATAGTGAAACCTACACCTGCCTTAATTTCCGCACTGGATAATGAAGGATTATTACTCATCTCAAACATAGAGTTTTCCATCCTTGCTCTCGCTGTAGCTATCTGTGTGGGGGTTTCTCCTAATAAGCCTTCTTTTTCCATAGCATCCATTTGTTCCTGAGCATAAGAATATACTTTATCATTAAGTCTTTCATATTTATCAGAATCCATCATCCCTATAAAATGTGAGTTTTCTTCCCCTGTTAATCCATAATTCTTTGCTAGATATTCAAGCATTGCAAACCCATCGCTTCTAGTACTATGTCCATTATTAAAAACACCAGACATCATACCACTTAGGAACTTCGAACGATCTGCACTGGAAGGCTTATCTTCCTTGTTAGTATTCTCTATGATATTTCTTACATACTGTTGCTTTTCTCCGCTTGTATATTGATGGCTACCTTGTTCTATTTCTAGATCATAAATCCCTACTGAAGCATACTTACCTTGGCTTACAGCTAATAGAGTATCAGTTATGTCAGTCTCACCTTGTTCTGTCTCCCATTCTTCTATCCTTTTAAGTCGTTCTGCTTCATTAGCATCTACTATCTTATTTAATTTAGCCTTAGACTCCAAGGTAAGATCTGATAAACCTATATATTCTTTTTGATCTGCCACTGACCCTTGCTTATTAGCTTCTTCCATAATCTTGTGCATATTGACATATTCTATAGCATCATCTTTTCCTTCTCTTGAATATAATCCACTTTCATATGAATCTATAATAATTTGGATGGCTTTATCATACCCTGAGACCTCTATGGGTTGACCATCCTCCCCTATGGATGTTTCTATTATTGCGGAGCCATAATCAGTAAAAGTCCTCATATTATCTGTAGCTTTGTTAGCCATATATTCTATGTCTGCTACTTGAGCTGATTCTACTACTTTATTCCTGTATCCTTCTGAAGTTAAAGCCCATGAGTTGCTTGCTGCTTCTGATAGTTTGGGATTATCTATTTTATTTATATAGTTATTCTGTAAATCTTTCGAGAACTTCTGCCAATCCTGTTCCTTCAAGGCTACTACATCTTGCCCTTCAGCTGCCAGGATAGGATTCCTTCTCCTCTCCTCATAGTAAGCATTTACTCTTTTAGTTATCTCTAATTGTACATCTGCTGCATCTGATTGATATTTAGCTTGCTGATATTTCTGTGCGAACTGTGAAGCTACTCCTGCGGCCTGTCCTATAGCGTCTGCTACAGGTGTTTGATATGAAGCTTGGGCTTGGGTGGGACCACCCTGTAACCCTACTCTTGGTGTTCTTTGTATAGGTATTTGAGCCATTTACCAGCCTCCATAGAAATTCTGTCTCTTTTTGTTGAATATGCTTGGACCACCGGAATAACCACCACTTAGAGGAGTCCTGAAAGAACTCCCTAGCCCTAGTTGACTATCTTGCCATGAACTTAAAGTAGGAGCCGAACTCTTTGTAAAACTATTAAGATACCCACCTCCTGTAGGAATTGAGTTAGGAGTTGATTTGGGCATATTTATATTATTAGCTAAAGTACCTGCAAAACTAGTAGCTCCACCGATAAGGCTTGATGTAAAAACATCTTTACCTTGCTGTTCTAAAGCACTTGCTTGATTTAGGCCACTCTTATATGCATGTTGACCTGCTTGTTGGGTCCTTGATACATCTGTTTGGATATTCTTAGCCGTTTCACGTAGAACCATTAAAGGACTACCTGAGTCTATTTTCACACCTGATCCTGCGAATCCTGCTCTTTGTGAACCTTGAAAAGCCTCTCCTTCTTTTGCTATATTAGCTGCTTGGTCGTATGCTTGCTCTTTTTGGAATTGAGCTTGTTCTCTCATTAGTTGTGCGTTCTCATCTGCTGCTTGTTTTTGTTTATAGCCAGAGTAAATCTGTGATCCGGCTTGAACTGCTCCTAATAATAACATAGGCCACATAATTAACTCCTTGAATACGATATATCAGTAGTAATAGCCAGGATTGTCATAGGTAGTGGTTGCTTGTTTGATATATATATAGTCGATTCTTTTCCTGATTCAGCATCTATAGGAATATCCTTTGTCCCTGTGAAGAATGGTGGGGCTATGCCAAAAGGAAGATCTGTAGATCGATATCTTATCTCTTTCATATTCTCTACATTAGTTCCTACAAATCCACCTAAACTATTATATAACTTTAAAGTAGCTTTTGAAATTCTTCTTGTTGCACTCATTGTTGAAGACCCTGGTACTTCAATACTTTCAGGTTGAATCACCATTTCGTATTGCAGTCCACAAACAATACTGTTACAGGGAGTAGATATAATAATACCTACTCCTCCATTACCATCCACATCTGAAACAACTTCTTGTGGAGGAAAGATAGCTTGATCTCCTAGTACCATTACTGTCTTACCTAACAGATGGTCTAATCCTATAATAGTATCAGTAACTATAGCAAATCCACCTGAGTTTATGACTGTCATATCTGTAGTTGTAAATAGATTTCCATTTTTATTTAAATTGAAAGTTCCTGTTGTTGTCCCTTGAACTAAATCTGCGACTTGAAACACCTGGTGATCATATACTCCTGAGCCTGTATTATATACCTTTATATCATCACCTTCTGCTATTCCATCTTTACCGATATACGAGATTTCTACTGAGCTAGTATTATTTGTTATAGCTGTTAGAGAGAAAGTATCCCCTGCGGAATGGATGCTAGCCGAATCAGAAAAAATGGTACTAGTATTTGTCAATCTTGGAGCCATATGTTCTACATATCTTTTGAAAACTCCATTAACTAATCGTCTCACTACAAACCATAGTTCATCTTCTTCATTTTCACCATCTACAGAAACAACACTTTCAAAAACTCCATCAGTATCATGCCTATGCCATCCTGCTATATTATTAAGCCTATCATAAGTTAGGCCAATAAGACCTCCATTTATCTTCGTACTCCATAAAATACTATCTGGATTCTGCTGATAACTGGATTCATCTATCCCCGGTGAAGTTATATGGTCTGCAAAAAATGTCAGGTCATTAGCTAGATAAGCTTTATTGTCATTAGAATACATATATTCTCTTAGTTTTCTGCCACCTTTTTGGTAAAATAGTAAAGTATCTGCTACTTGAGAAGCTTGATTATAGGCACTTCCATAAGCTGATTGTTTTAATACTTGAACATTGGTAGGAGTTATCCCTACCCCTCCTCCTGTAACAATCCACTCACTACTTGTTGTGCCTATCATCAACTGGTCTTTCCCCACCATCCACTTTATACGACTTGATCGGTCTGAAGCAATTTCAAAATAAAACGCATCATCATCATCAGTACCTACATTAAAATTATCATACCTCCCTATCTTTGAACCAAAAACTGTCTGAGGGTGTGAGGCTGTCCCACCTAAATATAACCGTTGACCCATAAAAGCTACCGCTGCCGGAAAATCCCCTTCTACTGCAAAAAAAGGATTATTGCTCAATAGTTCCCATTCTGGTGACACTCCTGGATCACCTGTAGTTCCATCTTCTAAACATTTATACATTATATAGGTTGTGGGGTGATAAACTATTTCATCTTGATTGTAAGTAGCTGTCACCCATGTTTTAATTATAGTAGTTTCTGTTCCCAGAGGAACACTAGCTTTTAGTTCCCAATAAGGATTCTCCTCTTTTGAAGATGTTATTGATAATGTAGATAATTGGTATCGAACCCAACCTCCAAGAATACCAACACCTCCCCATGGCAAAAACTGTATTTTTTGTGTAGATGTCACAAAATTGCGGTTCATATATGATTGAGGAGATTCTCTCTGTATACATATTCCTAGGATTGTATTTGTACATTGTAAATCTGTATTCCAATACCACTCAACTTTCGCTTCTGACCAATCACTCCATGCTTCTTCTTGTATTTCTGATTCAGGCCAGCACTCTTGACTCGTCCAATTATTATAGGTTCTTTGTGCTTCATAAATCTTACCTTTGTGAAGAATAATATCACCTGTTGTGAAATTTGCTCCAACCCACTCAGACAAGTCTCCTGTTGGTGTACATCCTATTGATCCTTGAGCTATCCATTCTCCTTTTGTAGGTGCTGCTGTTGATGTAGTTTTTAAAGCCCTGAAATACTCCTGATTATAATATGTAACCTCATCTCTTTTATAACTTATAGCCTCATGATCTTCTACTTTATATAATTGATTGGTCATAGAAAACCCTTCATTAGTTTTCTTTATATAAAGGAATGCATGGTTTTGATGTGCTAAAAATATCTGACCTTCTGTCGTTGCATACTGTATAGAAGATACATCCTTGGAAGGATAAGGTGTATCTAATATTAAATCCGAACCACTATCCTGGACAAGCTTCTTCCCATAAACATCCCATATCCTTGTCGCATAATGTCCTACTTCTAATATATAAACCTCTGTATCACTAACTTCAAAGGGGATGAGTTTTGCTTTTGTTGATATTGCTCCAGAGGAATAGACTTCATCTAGATAAATAGTCCCTGGACGTTTCTCCGCACCACCCTGGGCTACCATAATACAATTTTTCATTATCTTACAGCCGTTGTAATATCCTTGTATATCTACTCTACCCTCCATCCTAGAAGATAGTTCTCCTTTAGCGAAGTTGTTTATTATAGGATATTGTTTTTGTGCCATTATGCCGTCCACCATTCTTTAGGTTGAATCTTCTCTTGACTATTTCCCCCTATTATTGCCATAGCCGATTGCATTGCAGCTATATATTCTTGGAATAACACACTCATCATGCTCTGGTCTTGAGTTATTTTTAATACCATTTTAGATGCTATTCTAAGATATAAAGCCTCTACAAAAGCTTGTGGTAATCTTGTTGGACTAGTTATTGTACTTATATATTTTATGTATGCCGGAGTCTTGTCACTATAAAGTTTATCTCCTTCTATTTCCCAAGCGTCTGTTAGGTCACTGTAATCATCCTCGCTTAACATAGTTATTACTCTGAGATAATTAACAGGAAGTTGATACATATAACCATATCCCGTCATGTTGGTATTGGTTGAAGATGATAACTGTGTTCTTGCTATAGCGAAAGGCCACTCATAAGCTGATAATAATTCATTTAAAGTAGCTTCGTAGTATAAATTACTTAGTTCAGCTAATACCCCTGTCTGTGATAAAGAGGATATTCTACTCTGCCCTATCCTTGTTAATGCCATATTACATATATTTACTTCTGATATCATCTGTCACCTACCAAAGAGGGGAGAGATTGCTCCCTCCCCATAATTTTAATCATCTATTTCTACGACTCGCCTTACCTTTCGGAAAAACTTCTTAGGAAGAAATTCACCCTCTGTGGCTTCATAAACAGAATCCACTTTATAAAGAGAGATCCCCATATAACATTTCTTAATACACTTATACTGCCCCTGCTTTGCTACAAGCACACCTTCTGGTATTTTTGGAGCTTTTGGAGTTTCTATAACTTTAGCTTTTTTAGGTGTATTAACTACTACCTCAACTTTAGCTTTAGCCATCAGAAGCCCTCATTTACGTCAGGCACGATTGCTGCCCATAATTTACCAGTAGTATTAGCTGTCCCAACGGCTGTGGTATCCAATCGGATATACTGTTTTACACCGAAAGGTACACGTACTTTCACGATTGTAGTATTTATCACATCCATATCAGCTAACAGAACATTCTTGGAGATAAGCTCTTCTGCTACTGTAAAAACTTCAGTAGTAGATGTCTGTAATCTTATGTCCATAGAGGTCATGGTATTAAATACTTCTGACCCTACTTTAACAAATAGCCATGCGTTATCATGGACTCCACCAGCTTTTACCAAATCTATGGCAGCCCCACTTGTGTCTCCATAATTAGCGGTGTCATCTGCTAAAACCAATTCTTTATCAATTATCATCCTGTTCCTCCTATACTGCTGCTACTACGGCTTCGGTGTTAAGAAGCTGATCTACCCGTTTAACAGGGATTTCATCAAAACTTACTACACGTTTACCGGAAACTGTGTCAACAGTTAATTGTACGTTACTATCAGTACGGATCTGATTTCTCAGAGCTGTTCTGATTTCCCTTCTCATATAGAATACAGGAGTACCCATATTAAGGTTAGGGATCATTTCTACTGCTTCGATCATTAGTGATACCAGATCTGCTGTATGATCTGTTGCTTCACCTTCTACTGTATCAGGCCAGTCAATATTAGCGATACGAACTGCATATCTCCAATCTCTTACTGTTAGACCGATTTCCCATTTATAATGGGTTCTGTAACCCTGGTAGAGTCCACCTGCTGCATCTGTAAGAGTTTCCTCTCCAAGATCCTGATGTTTGAAACCTGCTACTGAACCTTTAGG
>Ga0209633_10005344_pt1 | contig 11292 bp, 8 predicted proteins | sample Cruoilmetagenom1_FD_187290 | JGI IMG/M metagenome (GOLD analysis project Ga0209633, IMG submission 187290) | Oil polluted marine microbial communities from Coal Oil Point, Santa Barbara, California, USA - Sample 1 (SPAdes) (version 2) | ecosystem: Environmental > Aquatic > Marine > Oil seeps ... | reverse complement strand
GATATAATTTGCGCCCAATTCTTTACAGAAATCAATGGTTAATCCATCAAAATGAACGACTTCTATTTTTGGTTCATTTTCAAAAACCTGCTTGATAAATCCAATGCGTTCTTCTAAAGTAAAAAATGTATTTTTTTGTGCATTAGATCCAATTGCAATATATATTTTACTAAATAAACTCTGAGCCCTATTAACTATAGATTCATGCCCCACTGTAAAAGGGTCAAATGTTCCGGGAAAAATTGCTATTTTCTCCATGCTATTTATTTTCATTACTTAACAAACTTAAAACAATTGTGCGAAATAATCAGAATCTTAAGTGGATTCTCATTAAAAAGAATAAAAAAAGTAGTCCAAACAGACTACTTTATAAAAACATATCAGTCTTTATACTAATAGGTTCTAAGCTTAAAATCACCAAATACGACATCAACCTTTACATATAAATAATTGGTATCCTTTGAAAATGTTTCACTCTCGTATCTGGCTGTACCGAATGCTGCTGTATTTCCATTTGGTAAATCGGCATTTGCAAATACGGCTTCTGCTTTAATCTTTATTGGTGTTTCCTTATCTACCTTCAGAACAGAACCGGCAAAAACTGTATTTATCTTAATTTCCTTTGTTCCTGTTGAAAGATCTATATCACGCATATCATAAATTGAGCTTCCAAAAATTACATTGTATTCCTTATAATTCTCATTTGTCGCATATATCTTTCTATCTCCAAAAATCGTAGTATCTCCATCAGAATGTTTATCCATAAAATGGAAATTCCCTAGTAAAAGCTTAATTCCTATGAAAATAAAAAAGAAAGCTACAATAAACTTCATCAATGGAAAATTAACGTTAAAAACGACTCGAATAACAATACTAATTCCGATTAGTATTAACAAGATACCCCAAAATAAACCAGCTCCCATTTTCATGACTTTATAAGATTAAACATCAATTTAAAAGATAAATTTAAGAATTAATAAGCAAAATTCATACAAAGATTAGGATAGCTTAATAGGTTTCTTAACCTTTTCTTTCATTAAGGCCATATCCAGAACTTCCATTATTTCATTTACATAATGAAAACTCAATCCTTTTAAGTATACTTCCTTAATCTTACTAATATCCTTTAAATTTTCAGATGATAAAATAATATCTGTAATTCCTGCACGCTTTGCAGCCAAGATCTTTTCTTTTATTCCTCCAACTGGCAATACTTTTCCTCGTAAAGTAATTTCGCCTGTCATAGCTACTTTGCGTCTTACTTTTCGTTGAGTAAATATTGATGCTATTGATGTTGCCATTGTAACTCCGGCAGATGGTCCATCTTTAGGAATTGCTCCTTCAGGTACATGAATATGCAAGTTCCAATTTTCGAACAGTTCTTGAGGAATTTTAAGTTCATCGGCATGCGACTTTATATATTCTAAAGCTATAACGGCCGATTCTTTCATAACATCTCCAAGATTACCTGTCAATGTAAGTTTTCCTTTTCCTTTACTTAAACTACTTTCTATAAATAAAATCTCACCACCAACCGCTGTCCAAGCTAAACCTGTTACAACGCCCGCAAATTCATTTCCTTGATAACGATCCTTTGAAAACTCCGGTGGTCCAAGAATCTCTTTAATATCATCAATCGAAAGAGCTTTGTTAAACTCTTCGTCCGAAGCAACCTTACGTGCTAAGTTTCTTGTAATTTTAGCAATAGTTTTATCTAATGTTCTAACTCCCGATTCGCGTGTGTGATTTTCAACAATATATTCTAGGACTTTCTTGTTTAATGATACTTTTGATCTTTCAACTCCATGAGCATCTAATTGTTTTGGGATTAAATGTCGTTTTGCTATTTCAGCTTTTTCTTCAATAATATAACCACTAACATCGATCATTTCCATACGATCTCTTAAAGCCGAACTTATTGTTGATAATGTATTTGCTGTTGCAATAAACATTACATTAGATAAATCATACTCAAGTTCCAGATAATTATCGTGAAAAGCATTATTTTGTTCAGGATCTAATACTTCTAACAAAGCAGAAGCAGGATCGCCATGAACATCGCGTCCAACTTTATCAATCTCATCTAAAATAAATACAGGATTTGATGTTTTTGATTTTCTAATATTTTGAATAATTCTACCTGGCATTGCTCCAATGTATGTTTTTCTATGTCCACGAATTTCTGATTCATCGTGTAATCCACCAAGGGACATTCTCACATACTTACGATTAAGCGCTCTTGCAATAGATTTTCCTAAAGAAGTTTTTCCAACACCGGGAGGTCCATACAAACATAATATCGGCGATTTTAAATCTCCTTTTAACTTAAGAACAGCCAGGTATTCTAATATTCTGTCCTTTACATTTTCTAATCCAAAATGATCTTGATCCAATACCTTTTGTGCATGTTTTAAATCAAAATTATCTTTAGAAAACTCACTCCATGGCAAATCAAGTAATGTTTGAAGGTAATTTAACTGGACAGAATATTCTCCTGTTGCAGGATTTAATCTATGCATTTTATTTAATTCCTTTTCGAACGTATCTTTTACATCTTTACTCCACTTTTTATCTTTAGACCGTTTTTTTAGTTCTTCAATTTCCTGATCAATTGGATTACCCCCCAATTCATCCTGAATTGTTTTCATTTGCTGGTGCAACAAATATTCTCTCTGCTGAGAATCTAAATCTGTTTTAACCTTACTCTGGATGTCATTTTTAAGCTCCAGCATCTGTATTTGTCTAGATAAGTGCTCTAAGGTTTTTATTGCTCTATCTTTAAGATTTCCAATTTCCAATAATTTGTATTTTTCTTCAATTGGTATGTCGCTATTAGAGCATATAAAGTTTACAAGAAACTTAGTGTTTTCTATATTTTTAACTGCAAAAGATGCTTCAGGAGGGATATTAGAAGAAAGCTTTATTATTCGTAATGATAAATCTTTTAACGATCCTACAATCGCCTCAAATTCTCTGTTTTTATCTTTTGGTTTTTCATCTTTTAAAAGCTTAACAACTGCCTTATGATAAGGTTCTGCCTGAACCATTTCAATCATTTCAAATCTTTGTCGTCCTTGAATAATTACAGATGTACTCCCATCGGGCATTTCTAAAACCTTTAATATTTGAGCAACTGTACCAAATCTAAACAAGTCTTCTTCTTCCGGCTCATTTACGCGTGGATCTTTTTGTGAAACAGCACCAATCAACTTACCTTTTTTATTTATCTCGTTAACTAATCGAATCGATTTCTCTCGCCCAACAGTTATTGGTAGAATTACACCTGGAAATAAAACCGTGTTTCGTAATGGTAAAATAGGTAATTCCTTTGGTAACTCCGACTTTTTAAAATCTACATCATCTTCATCATCAGAAATTAAAGGAATAAAATCCCCATCACCTTCTGAATCTGCTGCAAAGAGTATATCACTTATTTTATTTCTATCTTTATTTTTTAAACTCATAGTATATTTTCAATTAACAATAATAATAGACAATTTGTCAGCTAACAAATCATCATTTAATGAAATAGTGAATTTGCAATCACTATGCCAAATAAAATGTATGTGTGAATTGTTCTTACAAAATCTATTAAAAGATTCTGTATTTTGATGTCTTCTGAAAAATGTAATTTAAAATTTCTTTATCGACTTCGCTTAACTCCAAACTTCTACGCCCCATAACAACTCCGGCAACTTCAAATGCTTTTGTTATGCCATATATAGTAAATCCACGTGCTCCGCCCCAAGAGAAAGAAGGTATAAAGTTACGAGGAAATCCTTCTCCAAAGATGTTTGTATTTACTCCAATTACAGTTCCTGTATTAAACATCGTATTTATAGCACATTTAGAATGATCTCCCATAATTAGTCCACAGAATTGTAAGCCGGTTTTTATAAATCGTTCCGATTCGTAATTCCACAATCGCACTTCAGTATAATTATTCTTAAGATTTGAGTTATTCGTATCCGCACCAATATTACACCATTCACCAAGTACCGAATTCCCTAAAAACCCATCGTGTGCTTTGTTTGAATAACCGGTTATTACCGAGTTATTTACTTCGCCACCTACTTTAGAATGCGGTCCTATTGTTGTAGCTCCATAAATTTTCGCTCCCATTTTTAAGGTTGAATGATCGCAAAGTGCAAATGGTCCACGAATAATTGAACCCTCCATTATTTCAGCATCTTTACCAATATAAATAGGGCCTAAGCTTGCATTCAGAGTCGCAAATTCTACTTTTGCTCCTTCTTCAATAAAAACATTTTCTTTGCCCAGCACATTATTTGTTTCGCTTAAACTGGATGATTTTCTTCCATTTGTAATAAGCTCATAATCTAGTCCTAAAGTTTTATCATTTATACCAAAAATATTCCAAGGCCACTCTATTTTTAAAAAATCGCGAGTATACTCTTTAAGCTGAAAGTCATCAAGCATGTTATATTCAAAACTTTCAACCGATTGCTTATTAAGTCGGACTGCCACTAGATAATCTCCTTTTACAAGAGCATCGTTAACAGTCAATTTATTTATTTCTTCTATTAAGTTCTCATCAGGAATTATTGCCCCGGAAATTAATATATTTTCATCTTCAAGTTTTAACTTATATTTCGTCGATAAATAAGTTTGTGTCAGGTATGACATTTTAACATTAAAATATTTTTCCCACTTCTCCTTTATTGTCAATATCCCTGTTCGAATTTCAGCAACAGGTCTGGTAAATGTTAAGGGTAATAAATTCTCCCAAGATTTATCGTCGAATAAAATATAGTTCATAGCATTATGATTTACTTTCACTCACAAATTTACATAAAAAAAGCTCTGAAAAATCAGAGCTTCTTAAATTTATATAGGTAAAAACTTTTATTTCTTATCCATATGTTTTTTGTACTTGTTCATGTACTTATCTACACGCCCTGCTGTATCAACAAGTTTCATCTTACCAGTATAGAAAGGATGAGAAGTGTTTGATATCTCAACTTTTAATAATGGATATTCATTTCCATCTTCATACTTAATAGTTTCTTGCGAAGGTGCAGTAGACTTAGTTAAAATCATTTCTCCGTTAGACATATCTTTAAAAACTACTAATCGATAATTCTTTGGATGTATTTCTTTTTTCATTTTAAACTCCTTTATATTTTGCTTCTCTTTTTACTTCAAATAAAAACCTAATGGCTTGCAAAATTAAATATACTTATTAAAAATACAAAATTAAATCACTATTTTTTAACTAATTATTTAAGAGAAAACCATTTATTTAGATCATAGTTTGATTTTCCTTGTAATTGCTGATGAATAAATTCGTTTGACTTTTTATTATAAATATAATCTGCAATCCATTTTTTATGATTTTTTGCTATTTCATCTACAGCAAATACAAAATAATCAATTTCAGAATCTAAAGTTGTTGGATGAATCGACCATCGAATCCAACCTGGCTTTTGAGATAAATCTCCATGATTGATTAAATCGGTTATTTCTTTTGAATAATCGTGAGTTACATCTAATAAATAATGACCGTAAGTGCCTGCACAAGCACAACCACCCCGTACTTGAATTCCAAAACGATCACTTAATATTTTAACTACCAAATTGTAATGTACGTTCTCAATGTAAAAAGAAAGTGCTCCAATTCGATCAATAACATTATCAGCTAAAATCCTAACTCCAGCTATTTTATTTAGTCCTTTAAATGCTCTAGGAATTAATTCCTTTTCACGAGCTTCCATATTATGGATTCCCATTTGATCTTTTAATTCAAAAGACAATGCGGTTCTGATTGTTTGCAGAAAACCGGGAGTTCCACCATCTTCGCGAAGCTCAATATCGTCGATATATTTATATTCGCCCCAACGATTTGTCCAATCCACAGTACCACCACCCGGATTATCCGGAACATCGCAATTATATAAACTTGAATCGAAAATCATTACTCCTGCTGTTCCCGGCCCACCCAAGAATTTATGCGGCGAAAAAAAGATTACGTCCAATTTCTCCATAGGATCTTCTGGATGCATATTGATTTCTGCATATGGCGCAGATGCGGCAAAATCAATAAAACAAACTCCACCATATTCATGCATTAATTTTGCTAATTTGTGATAAGGTGGTTTAACTCCTGTCACATTCGATGCAGCAGAGAAAGAACCTATTTTTAGCTTTCTATCTTTATACTTTTCTAATTGTTCCCGAAGATTCTCAGGATCGACCAATAAGTTTTTGTCGGGCTCAACAATCACTACATCACAAGCAGTTTCGTACCATGATGTTTGATTGGAGTGATGCTCCATATGTGTAATAAACACAACCGGGCGATCTGTTTCACGCAAACATTTTTTATGGTTCAGCATCCCACACCCCTTTAATCCAAGAATTCTTTGCAACTTGTTAATAACTGCAGTCATTCCAAAACCAGCCTGAATTAAAACATCATTTGGACCTGCATTAACATGCTTCTTAATTAGTTTCTGAGCATAATGATAGCTATGAGTCATTAAAGTGCCCGTTTCACTTGTTTCTGTATGAGTATTTGCCACAAACGGACCAAATTCATTAAGTACTTTTTCTTCTATCGGTCTATATAATCGTCCGCTGGCAATCCAATCTGCATACATAATTTTTTTCTCGCCATAAGGCGAATTATACGTTGTATCTATACCTACAATTCCCTTTCTAAATTGCTCGAAATATGACTCTAATGATTTCATAACAGATGTTTATAATTACGGGGGTTAAAAATAGAATAAAGCATTAAATAAACGAAATAAAATCATCTATTATTTAACATCTACAAATGTATAAATACTTATATAGTAAGTACAAAAAAAACAATTAACAAATATCAAACAATATTTAATGTTCAATGTTCAAAATACCAAATTCAAAACCATAAACATTATTGCCAATATTTTTTCGCTTAATCTCTACTAGCAAACTTTGAAAGTAAGCGTAAAATTTCAATGTATAACCAAACCAAGGTTAGCATTAATCCAAATGCCGCATACCATTCCATATATTTAGGCAATCCTGCTTGAGATCCTTTTGCAATAAAATCAAAATCAAGAACTAGATTTAATGCTGCAATAACAACTATTACCAAGCTTATCCCAATTCCTAAAATTCCATTACTATTTATAATTAATCCGTTCGCTCCAAACATTGAAAATATAAATGAAATAAAATATACTAAGGCAACTGCTCCTGTTGCAGCAATTATTCCTGCACGTAATTTTTGTGTTACTTTAATTATTCCTGATCTATATGCAAATAACATAATAAATAGCGTTCCAAATGTTAATGCAATAGCCTGCATAACCAATCCAGGGTAAATAGCTTCAAAAAAAGCAGATAAGGCACCTAGAAATACACCTTCCAAAATAGCATAAATTGGAGCCGTAATATAAGCCCAACTTTTCTTAAAGATTGTAATCAGCGAAAAAACAAATCCACCAATTCCTCCTCCAATCATCCAGGGAGTAACTATAGATTGTCCAGCTTCAATGGATAGAGCACCAAAAAACATTTTCCAAGTATATAAAGCACCCACAACCACTAATGCCAGCATGACTATAGATTTATTAAGAGTTCCATTTAAAGTCATTGTTTCTGTATAATCTGCAGAATAAGACTGTGCATTAAATACGTTTTTTGATAATGCAGGATTTGATGATCTTCCGATATTCATGATTCTATTTTTTTAATGATATTTTAATGATATTCAAAGAATATGCCCTTTACAAAATTTTCACTTTTGGCAGCTTATTCATAATTTCTTTCAGAAGTTTTGTCAGAAATTATTAAAAAATAAATCTGAATCTATAATACCACGGTCAAGGATTATAAACACGATTGCTAAAATTGCATTATATATACAATACCATTTTATAGGAATGTATTCCTTTGGGTTTATTCCAAGCTTAAAGTAATTGTAAGCTATTAAAGTAGTCTTAGAGATAAAAAAGGTTGTTATTGTTGCCAAAGCAACACCTACAACTCCATAATCATCAACAAGCATTAAACTTAAAATTATATTAACAGCAACCTCAACTGCCGATATTGTAAAAATAATTCTGGTTTTCTTTAATCCAATTAAAATTGTGTGAGGAAATAAAACTCTGCTTGCTATTGCCAAAAGATAAATTACAAACACATCGGAACTACGAGAAAATTCAGGATTAAAAATCCACTTAAACATTGGTTTTGCAAAAAACAAGATGAGAATTGAAAATGGATACATATAATGCATTATCCTTAAAGACTTATGTTTAATTTTAACAAACACCGGCTTTAGTTTATCTTTTTTAGAAAACTCGACAAGTAGTGCCGAATGTAATCCGGCAGCCATCATTACAACAAATGGCAATTCTTTTTGGCCATAACGAAAAATTGCAAAACCTTCTGCTCCATAATGAGTTGTCACAACTAAACCGTCGATATATTGCGCAGAGCCACTAACTAAAACACTAAGAATAATTGGAACAGACATCACCAATACTTCTTTAATGAATGGAAACGAAAACTTTATCTCGGAGTAATTATATAATAAGGTTACAAGCCATACATTCTTTATAACAGAAACCAATACCAAACAACGCACAGACCAAACAACATCATAACCAAGCCACACGGGTAAAATTGCTGCTATAAGCTGAAGCGTTGATGTAATATAACCATAACTTATTGTGTTACCAGATTTGTCTTGAACCATGTAAATGTATTCTACAAGGTTTGCAGGGCTGCTTAAGAGCAGATACCACAAGGTTGCGCTTAGCAATGGAACATTCCCCTTATATCCAAACACGGAAAAATTTCCTTGAATTAAAAGCCCTAAGCCAAATACAAGCAAACTAAAAAACATCAGTATTACGTAAATATTAAATACTTCGGGAGATTTTGTTCCGGCAAGCTGTTCTTTATCTCCAAAAGTTTTGTTGCTTCTATACAAGGGTAAGAATGCTTGAATAAATCCATTTACCCAAAAGAAACTCGCCGTTCCTGCAATAAAAAGAGAAACTTCGAACAAACCAATTTGCTCTTTAGATAAACTTATCTTTGTGAATACAATAGAGATTATTAGGAATGTAACAAACCGTAGTATATTAATTACTTGTAATCCTGTAACACTATTTACATATCTTCTTGAACCAAACACTAAAAGAATTTTTTTCGAAATTTTAACGCAAAATTACACTTAAAGCCCTGAAATAAAAACAAATTAACTTTTTTTAAAACCGATTTGTTAATCCTACGATCGTAATTTATTTATTAGATCACGAAAAATTAATCTAAATCTTCTTGCAATATATTAAAATTCTTATTTATATTTGCAGTCCCAAAAATGGTGGTTGTAGCTCAGTTGGTTAGAGTGCCTGATTGTGGTTCAGGAGGTCGCCGGTTCGAGACCGGTCTCCCACCCAAAAAAGCTTCGATTTATATCGAAGCTTTTTTATTTTATAAACATCATTAAAAATGATATCTTCATATTTTAATTATTCTTAAGTTTTCGTTTTACAATTTTTATACCTTATTAGAATGGACAAAGTATTAAATAGAAAAGAATTATTGCGATTTGGAACTTGGTTATTTTTGATTCATACAATTATCATTATTCCGATTTCTTTTTTATATTATCAAAATATTGAACTGGGTTCTGATTTTTTCACATATTTCTATTTAACGATACTAACCATTAGTCATTTTGCATTTTTGCTTTTAATTCTCTATGTAATATTTTATGTTCCAGTTGTTTTATTTACAAAAAACAAAAAGCTACTTCAAATTATTTCAATAAGCATATTAACCATTAGTGTTTTTGTTTTATTAATAGATACTGAAGTTTATAAACTTTATAGGTTTCATATAAATAGTTTCACTTTAAATCTGCTTTTTGGTGGTAATGGTTTAGAAATTTTTGAATTTCATTCAAGCATCTATTTTTTAGGTGTACTAACATTTTTATTTATCATCACCTTAGAATATTTTATTCTTAAATTATATAATAAGCTATATAAGCATGGCTTCTTTAGAAGAACATGGTTAGTTGTTGCATCAATACTAATTTTACTAATCTCAAGTCATTTGATACATGCATGGGCACATGCCGCTGCATATAAACCTATAACAAAATCATCACGTTTATATCCATTGTATTTCCCCTTAACTGCAACAAAGTTTATGTATAAATATAATCTTGCTGATAAAGAGAATATTAGATATGATATGAAATCGAATTTTGATGGTGAAGACAAAATATTAAATTATCCGAAAAACCCAATTACTTGCTCAAACAATTCGAATAAGCCAAACATTCTTTTTATACTTATTGATAGCTGGCATCACAGCACACTAGACTCTATTACAACACCCAATATTTATGCATTTTCTAAAAGTGCAAGCATATATACAAATCACTCAAGTGGAAGTAATGGAACACGAACCGGTGTTTTTTCACTCTTTTATAGTTTACCAGGTATTTATTGGTATGATTTTTTATCTGCTCGCCAAAGTCCTGTTTTTATTGACGAATTAATACGTAGAAATTACAATTTTGGTATTTTCGCCAGCGCTTCGCTAAATAACCCAGAATTTGACAAAACTGTTTTTGTTCATGTAGATAGCTTGCGAAAAAACTCTAAAGGCAACAACAGTAACTCACGTGATATTAATATTACAAACGAATGGTTAGATTTTACTAAAACACACAGCTCTCGGAATAATTCATCACCATTCTTTGGTTTTATCTTTTATGATTCGCCACATAGCATATCGCACCCACAAGATTTTAAAGGACCATTTCAACCTGAGTGGAAATATGCCAAATACCAAGAACTAAATAATGATACCGACCCAACTGAATTCTTTAATCTTTATAAAAACTCGTTAAATTTTACAGACTCGCTTGTTGGAACTATTCTGGATGATTTAAAGAAAAGAGATCTTTTAAAAAATACGATTGTTGTAGTTACTGGAGATCATGGGCAAGAATTTAACGACAATAAAAAGAACTATTGGGGACACAATGGAAACTATTCCCAAGCACAGTTAAATGTTCCTTTAATAATTTTCAATCCAAGCAAAAAAAGTGCTAAGTATAATCATTGGACATCTCATTACGATATTGTTCCTACAATTATGCAAGATGAATTTAACTCAACAAACAAAATTGAAGAATATAGTATTGGTAAGAATATTGCTGACACTAGCAAAAGAGAATGGCTTTTAGTTGGTAGCAAAGATAATTTTGGAATTGTAGAACCCGATAGAATTACAAGCGTATATTTCAATTTT
>Ga0209633_10005343_pt1 | contig 11294 bp, 10 predicted proteins | sample Cruoilmetagenom1_FD_187290 | JGI IMG/M metagenome (GOLD analysis project Ga0209633, IMG submission 187290) | Oil polluted marine microbial communities from Coal Oil Point, Santa Barbara, California, USA - Sample 1 (SPAdes) (version 2) | ecosystem: Environmental > Aquatic > Marine > Oil seeps ... | reverse complement strand
GACAAGTCTGTGAAGAAGTAGCTCTTGGAGGGTTGGGGATCGGTGCTTCCCCTGTAAAAATGTTCTTGAACTGTACCATACCTGCATTGGTAAACATAAGAGTTACATCATCGGGGACAAGCGGAGAACTTGCTATGAGCTGATGCCCTCTCTCTTGAAAAAAATCTAAATATGCTTTTCTAATATCCATTGAAAACTGTCCTGAATTAAATTAGAGATATTTTAACTAAATTGTGGTTATTGGGAGGTAAAGGAGAGGTTTTTCTTCTCGTCACACCTCAAAAGAGGTGTAACAAGTTAAAGGGAATTTATAAGTAAAATTTACAGATAGCATCTTCCGGATAATCAAATTCTCCAAAATCATCTGTTGCACCTTCTACTATATCTATACTATTGTCACAACTGTATGGTATATCGTCTTTACCCCCTCCTAGATCATCTGCAATATAAAGAGGTTGATCATAAAAAGGAACTGTACCAGCAAAGTCTAAAAGGTCAAATTCACAACGGTCTCCTGCAACAAAGGTGAAGGCACCTCTTGCAGTTGTAAAATCATCTGTCACTATAGTTCCATCTGGAGCATAACAAATATAAGGAACAAATTCTGCTCCCAAACCAATAGTATCATCCATTAAAAACAGAGTGACATATTCTGGACCAGGATCAACAATGACTACATCATTGCCTCCACTGCTACCACAGCCGTTCAATGCAAATACAGCAACACCGACAACCATTAAACTTGCTAGTTTCTTATTCATTCCACTCTCCTGATTTTTTATCTATCTGAAGTTTATCTTACAATTGTGTCACTTTTGTGAGAATGGTTTATTTCCATCTTCTTAGTTTATTGTGACAAGAGATACATTCATTAAGTATTTTAGTATAACTTTTACTTGCACTATGTTTATGATCTTCTGCTATACTACTTTTTATTTTATCAGCGTATGTCAGTATATTCTCTGTCTGCTGCTTTGCATAAGATGGACTGTAATCCATTTTCCACTTAGGAGCAACCTCTACATTGGAAGTAGCCTTTTTAAGATTATCTACACCTTCAACTACCATTGTATCATTGTTAGAGAGTATACCTTTTTGGATCTGCGCCATAGCCGCCTCCATCACTTGCATATCTTTAAGTCTGTCCTCTTGACTGTATCCATACAAACTCATAGAAAGAACTGACATTACCATCATACTTGTTACTATTTTTTTCATACATTATCCTTTAAAATTTTCTATACACTGTACTATAGCATATTTTTATAATCAAATACTTTTAATATATTGTGCAATTTTGTAACTTCCATCTTTCTCAACAATATTCATCAGACCTTTACTTTTTGTTTCCATATCTTCATCCAGCATTGCCAATACCTTATCTACCTCAATATCATCTTCTCTCATAAGCCATGCCAACTCTTTTTCAACCAGAAATTGTGCATTATAGAACTGGTGGTCAGAGGCTGCATATGGGTAAGGGATGAAAAGTGTCGGCAGTGCTGTAGCAGAAAGCTCCCAGAGTGTTGAAGCACCTGCTCTGGCTATGGCAAAATCAGCTTTATTCATATAGTCTGCCAGTTTGGTAGTGAAACCAAACACATCCGCTTCAATACCTAGATCTTTATAAGCCTTTTCAACCGCATCAATGTTATTGACACCTGCCTGATGGATGATCTGTATACCTCTATTCTTAAGTTCAGGTGCAAGTGAGAGTGCCAATTCATTGATCGCTTTTGCTCCCTGTGAACCACCAAGAAAAATAATCGTTTTTACTTCATGACGCACACGTGCATTTTCAAAAAAGATCTCTTTGATCGGATAAGCCTTAATAGGACTCTCTTCAAGATACGATGAAATAAATGCTTTGGCATAAGGCTTGAGGAGTTTATTGAGAGAACCCAATGCAGCATTCTGTTCATGTATCACCAAAGGAATGCCCATACTTTTGGCAGCAAATGCAGTAGCAGCGGAAGAGAAACCACCTACAGAAAAAACCACTTTCGCCTGATGTTTTTTTAGTAACTTACGTGCCTGTCGCGTTGCCTGAACCATCATCCACAGTGATTTAAGCTTACCTATACCCTTTTGATTCACTACACCACGTGTATCAAAAAAATATTTCTCTTTAAAATCATCATCATGTTCAAACCACTGTTTGTCTTGACCTTTAATTGAACCGATATAGACAAGTTCCTCATCTTTGAATTGCTCTTTTACTGCCTTAATGATGGCCAAGTGTCCACCTGTTCCACCACCTGTCATAACAATACTCATATTACATATCCTTTATAATATTTGTCCTTGTGCATCTCTAGGCACTTTTTTTGAAACCATTAATACTATACCGATTGCGATACAGGATGCCAAAATATGTGAGCCACCATAACTTAAAAACGGTACTGCAATTCCCTTAATAGGTGTGATCCCTGAAATACCGTAAGCGTTAAGTATAAAGGCAAAAGCTATTAAAAGCCCAATACCTATGGAAAAAAGGTAATACATTGGATTTCTAACTTTAGAGGCAATTTTAAAAATACGAAATATTATAAAAAGCATGGTGAGTGTAACAAGTGCCAGTCCCAGGAAACCTAATTCTTCAGTAATTCCTGCCAAAATAAAGTCTGTATGCACTTCACTTAAATAACCTAATTTAAACTGACCATTACCTAAACCCTGACCCAAAAAACCACCATTATGAATAGCGTTAAGTGAATTAGAGATCTGATACGGCTCTTTTGCAGTCGTTGCTACACGAAGTGTCTCTAACTGTTCAAAAGGCAGCAGAGAGAGGATGTCATTCTGTATGGTACTCCACCAACTTTTGATCCTTGCCATCCGGTGTGGCGCTGCAAAGATCAGAGTAAGGATTGCCAAAAATGCACCTGACAAAAGGGTAAAGAAAAATTTCATAGAAGACCCGATGAATAAAAACAGTACCATCAGTGTTCCACCCAGCACTACTACCTGTCCAAGATCTTTTTGGAACACAGCAATGATCACAACAGCCAATAGGAAAAGAACCAGATAAGGTGAAAATGCTCGTATCTCTTCCAGAAAACCCATTTTTTTCACATCCATAAATTTACGTGCAAAACTCCAAGAAAGAAAGAAGACAAACCCTACTTTAAAGAATTCAACAGGAGCTATGGACATTGGACCAATCTGGATCCATCGCTTTGCACCACCTACGGCATTAACCAGTGAAGTAGGTAAAAACTGCATAATGATCATAAGTAGAAAAAAGAGAATAAAAAGTGTTAATCCAACTCTAGGGAACCACTTATCGGGATCCATTTTACTCAGTATGACCATTGTCACAAAACCTATAAAAACAGCGACACTCTGTCTTATGAAAAAATGAAAATCTGTATAATTAAAATGTGATACCGTATAAACAGAAAGAGAATAATCCATAACCAACGATAGTGTTAAAAGGGTCATAACTGCCGCTAAAAGTGGTTTATCTATCATCTTCTATTCTCTTTATATAATATTAATTAGTATTTTATCAGATTTAATAGATAACTTTGATAAAATTTCATATTGGATGAGGAAAACATGAATAAAAAACAGAAAAACACAGTAATTCACCAAAGAAAATATAAGATCACGGGTCTTTTTCTTATTTTGACTATTGCTATGTTGATATTTCTATCTTCAGTTTTAAAAACGATCTCTTCAGATAGACGAATACCCAGCCACAACTCTACTATTCACGACAGATCTTTTCGCGGCAGCATCATTTCTGCTGACAACTATACACTCAGTAACTCACAAAAAACATATCAGGCAGTCATTCGCGGAACAAGTATAGTGCCTGAGAAAAAAGAAGTCTTCATTAAGCTCTTTAGTATTTACAGTGGAATGTCTGTAAAAGATATACGCAAGCGCTTTAAAGATCGCAGAGGTAAAGAGATCAAGGGTAATATTATCCTCTCAAAAACCATTAACGCCAGACATGCAATGCAACTCAAATCTTTAGCATACAAACTCAGAAAAATGGATGTATTTCGTTCTATTAAACGTTCCGGTATAGAGGTTCTGTATGGATTGGATATCATTGAAAATGGAGAGAGCAGACGCTTTCCTCTCAAAGGTGTGTTGAGTCCTATACTTGGATATGTTGGTAAAAAAGAGGAAAATAACTACATAAGACCCAAGGGTAAAAAAGGACTTGAAAGAAACTATGAGAAACATATAACTTCTAAAAAAGATGGCTCTTTTACAGGGAAAAGAGATGTAAGTTCTAGAGTGATACATGACAAAAACAGTATTAAAAAGCAACGTGTAGACGGACTTGACCTTCACCTTAATATCCCTTTAGCCGTACAAAGAAGAGTTGAGTTCATGATCGATGCCATGCAAACAAATATTGATGCAGATGAAATCATTGTAGGAGTGATGGAGAGCAACACCGGGAAAGTACTCGCATTGGCAAGTACAGAACGTTATGACCCCTCTCATATTACGCAAAAAGACATTCCCGCACTGAACCCAAAATTCTCTGAGTACCCTTATGAAGCAGGTTCTGTACTTAAGCCCCTTACTTTAGCCATGGCACTTGAACATAAACGTGTCACACCTGATACCTGGTTCAACACCTTCAATGGAAGGATGAAAATTGGTGCGAGACGGACCATTACAGATGATGACAAATTTGATTCACTTAACGTTACCGATATTATTGTTCACTCTTCAAATGTAGGTACATCTCAAATATCATGGAAGCTTACAGGGTCTGAATTCAGAGAAGGATTGATCAAATTTGGAATTGCAAAACCTTCAGGTATCGATCTCTCACGTGATCTCCCCGGTCAACTCAAACCTATTCGATTACTGAATCACAAAATGCACAGAGCCAACTCTTCGTATGGTTACGGTATGCTTGTTACCTTTACACAACTTTTCAAAGCCTATTCTGCGTTTAATAATGACGGTATTGCTGTGACTCCCCGTATTGTAAATTATCTTCAGGATGCAAAAGGAAGACAGTACAAACTTGAACCAAAGGTGGGTGATCTTCAGCCCATAGGGAAAAAAGCCGCCAATCAGATACATGACATTCTCTTAGAAGTTGTCAAACGTGGTACCGGTGTAAAAGCACAATACCCCGGCTTGGAAATAGGTGGGAAAACCGGAACAGCACACATTGCTAAAAATGGTCGTTACGTGAGAGAATACCATAGTAGTTTTTATGGCTTTGCCAATGATAAATTCGGACATAAATATACTATTGGGGTTTTAGTGATACGTGCAAAGAAACGCTACAAATATTTTGCATCACAATCTGCTGTGCCTACTTTCAAGAACATAGTAAGAATTTTAGTGGAACAAGGGAAAATAAAACCAGACCCTGAAGTCATAGCAAAAATGCAAAAAGAAGATGATCTTTATAAAAGTGAACATACAACACAGAAACATGTTAAACCCTCACAACATACTGTGATCAAAAAAAAGAGTAAGAAAAAACCAAAAATTAAAATTAAAAAAAGGGTAGAGAAAAAACCTAAATATAGAGAAAAATCTATGCCACAACTTGCACCACCAAAATACACACCACCACCTATTCCTGATGATGTCGAGGATCTATTTTAAAGAACATCATTCTTTAAAATAGATCTAAAATGAGTGGCACTATTACCTAGTAATGTTTATTGAAAGATCTTCTTACAATCTTTCAAAATTGCACCAGGTACAGTAGCGATAGTCATAAATCCTGTCATACTTAAAAGAGGATAGTGTAGTGCAAGGTTATATTTGGGAGCCAATGCTTTTGCTTCTCCATTTTCTATAAGTATAGTATATGGGATCACGGAAGCATTCTCAGCACCGATCTTTTTAGCAAATTTCGTAGTCCGCTTATCAAGTTCCACACCTAAAAGTGTTGCACCACTATCAAGGGTAAGTTCAAATACCACAGAGCCACTTGCTTTTGCTTTTTCTATGAGTTTTGCATTCTCACCACTTGCTACACTCTCCATATCTTCATAGTAGGGCATACTCATAGCAAAGTGGTAACCACTTAGATCAGCAAACTCCATACCATCTTTTGAATTCTTAAGGCCCTCAAATGTTTGGTTAAGTTTGTCTAAAACTTTTGTAGCAGCCGCCTTATCAAAGTCATCCTGCAAGTAGGCTTTAGCAAAATAGAGTGGATTAGCAATACTGATCTGCTTATTCACATCATCCACAAGTACTTTAAGTACACCCATAAACCCTCTATTTTTTTTACTTGCCATTTTTTTCAATGATGGGCAAGTAAAGATAATTGAGGTGAGATCACCCTTTTTATCAATATCATGCACTCCCAATATTTCAAATCCGGCATTTTTCAGGTCAGCATTTACTTGTGCAGCAGTTGCAAAAGGACCTCTTAAATAAGCAGAGACAAACTCTTTTTCAATATGCCCTGCTGTTGATGGAGTAGTAACTGCTCTTGGCGTTGCAAGAGCTTCAGATTTTTTCTCTTCTACTGTTTCAGCTACCGTGTTTGCCGTTTTTGCAACAGCAGTGGATGTTACTGATTTTTTTGTGAGCGGATTCCCATTTGCAACCTCTTTAGCCCCTAAACCTACTAGAAGCTCAGGAATCTCAATATCTAGTTTTTTGATAAAGTCTGCTCTTAATGGATCATCAATTTTTAGTGTTGCTCCCCAGTTTGCAAGAGTTGGCATACCTATAACCAATGTAGATGTACCTTTTTTAACATACATATACATGGCACATGGAGCAAATATTCCTGCTTGAGGTCGTCCACCTTCATTATCAAAAACAGTGTAGGAAAATTTAAAATGACAAAGTGCATACGTCCAAAATAAATCATATTCCGGAATGGTATCTTCACCATTTTCCTTAAAATCATAATATCCTGCAATCAGATAATTAGCCTCTTCCATTGTCTCTTCAAACTTCTCCTGAAAGTCATCAACAAAGTCACTTAAATCTTTGGGTCTATCAAAAGCAAGTTCAAAATTCATCATTCTTTTATCTGCAAGTTTATCATATTCGATATAACTCTTTGTACCACCCAATTCTTTTTCTATCAAAGCATCAAGCGGCTTAAAAGAGTCTATATAGGCTTCTCTTAATTTTTCATCCTCTATACCTATTATATCTAAGATGGCCTCTGGCATGAGATGCATTACAACAGTCTGTTTATCACTCAATTTTTTATATCCAAGTAAATTAAACGGACTAAAGCCTGCAATTCTTGGATCAATATTTAGAAGAGATTTGATCTTTGCATCATTTACAATAGACTGAAAACTTAAAAAATCAAGCTTTGTTGATCCGTACTTTTCCTTATAGTGATCATTAACCCGTTTATGTGGATCAGTTAATCTAAACCCTATAGTTTGTACTCCTTTTTCAGTCAACTTATTATATTTTTTTTCTATATCTTCATCAAAAGTATATACAACTGCTAAGTTTTTAGATTTAGCAAGAACTGGAACTGGAACAGGAGCAGGTTTAACCTCAGATTTTACTTCTGGTTTTGATTCTGGTTTCACTTCCGGTTGTGCTTCTGGTTTTACTTTGCCAGGAACTGTATCAGTAGTAGCCGTTGCAATAGGGATATCTGCTACATCTCTATCTTGACCAACATACATACCTAGACCAAAAAACACAACAGCAACAAGAAGGATTTCAAGCAATTTTTTCATTAGACACTCCAATATAAGAATTTTTTATAGTATATCATAGATTAAGATAAATCTTATTTATTTAAATTATCTTATTAATTTAATTAAACTGTACATTTGTCTAAATGTGTAACTACGTAACACAAAACAGGGATTAGCATTTGAGACCAATTGTTAATAAGAAAATGAGTTTAATTTGATATAATCAAATAAGTTTTATTTATAAAAGGAATATCTATGTATAAAATAATTATTGCCATTGGTCTGATGATCTTCTTTAGCTTAACGCTGAATGCCGAATATACTGATGCTGAGCGTATTAGAGATATGAAAACAATGGAAGAGGCTATGATGAAAATTCAAAAAGGTTTACTCATTAATGATAGAAATATTCTCTCTAAAGGTGTGAATCAACTACAGCAAGTCACTCGTAAAGTTGAACCGCCTGCTGAGAGTAATAGTATTTTGCCACATGAAAATACCCATAAATATAAATTCTCAAGAAAACAGGGTGAAAAAATTATTCAGTTTGCAGAAGATATAAAAGTAGACATGAATGCAGGCAATAAACACAGTGCCTCCAAATCTTTTGTTAAAGTTTTAGATGAATGTATCTCTTGTCATAATAAGATCAGAAAGTGGCGGGACAAGTAACATTAAAGCATCATCTTAAATCCAAAGATTATCAATTAAACGCGGTTTTCCTACCCATGCCGCGACGAGGATAATCGTATTACCTATTTCAACTTCTTTTAAAGCATTAAATTCTCTGTCAACAATGGCTATATATTCAACTTCATCCGTATCATTCAATACCTTTAACATCTCTTTTTTCAGCACTTCAACATTACGTTCTCCAGCCATAACAGACCTTGTTGCTTTTTTTAAAGATCGAGAGAGACAGAGTGCCCTTATTTTCTCTTCATGATCCAAATAAATATTTCGAGAGCTTAACGCCAACCCCTGTGTATCACGAACAATTTCACAAGGGACTATCTGCACAGACATAAAATAATTCTTGACCATTTGAGAAATAAGTGCTAACTGCTGTGCATCTTTTTTACCAAAGTAAGCTCTTGTAGCGGAAGAGAGATTAAGCAGTTTCATCACAATCTGAAGCATACCGTCAAAATGTCCAGGACGTTTTTCACCCTCCAGAACATACCCATGAATAGCCGGTGCACCAATGCAGAGTTCATCTTTTTCATACATCGAATCTATATCCGGCATAAAAAGAATGTCTACACCGGAAAGTTGACATATTTTTGTGTCTGCTACCTCTTTTTTGGGATATGCATCCAGATCCTCACCTTCCAAAAACTGTGTAGGATTCACAAAAACAGAAACGATCAAATATTCATTTTCTTTTCTGGCTTGCTGTATTAGAGAAAGATGACCTTGATGTAACGCACCCATAGTAGGCACAAAACCAATACTGCCATTTAATAATTTTTTTGCTTCCATCAGTTCATCAATTGTTTTTGCAATGATCATTGCTAACCTCGTATTTCGCTATATTTTGGTAGAATAATAACCTATAAATTGTTAATTATTAATTTTGAAAAGGAACTTTTCAACTATGGATGCATACGAATACAGCGAACTATTGAAATCTCTATCTAAGAAAATGGATAATATTAAAAGTATTGTAAAGCCTGATGACCTGATAAAAAGACTTAGTGACATTGAAGAGATGCAACAGGACCAAGACTTTTGGACTGATGCAGCCAATGCAGGAAAAGTATCTCAGGAAAAAACGAAAACTGAACGTATTTTAGCAACGTATAACAATGCTAATGATGCCGTAAATGATGCCCTTGAATATTTTGAACTCTCACAGGCAGAACATGATCAGGAAACTTTAGAGATGCTTTATGATGATGCGGAAAACCTGCAAGAGAGCACAAATGCCCTTGAAGTGCAAATGATGCTCTCAGGCGAACATGACGAAAATAATGCGATTGTTTCCATACACCCTGGTGCCGGTGGTACTGAATCACAGGACTGGGCAGCTATGCTATACCGTATGTATTTACGTTGGGCAGAGCGTCATGGATTTAAAGTGGAAGGTCTTGATTATCAGGCTGGAGAAGAGGCAGGAATTAAAGATGTCTCTTTCATGATCAAAGGTGGAAATGCGTACGGGTATCTGAAAGTTGAAAATGGTATACACAGACTCGTACGCATCTCGCCATTTGATTCAAATGCAAAACGTCACACTTCATTCTCTTCTGTAATGGTTTCTCCGGAAGTAGATGATGATATTGATATTACCATAGAAGACAAAGACATACGTGTAGATACATACCGTGCCTCTGGTGCCGGTGGTCAGCATGTCAATAAAACCGAGTCAGCCATCCGTCTTACACATATAGAGACAAACATTATAGTGCAGTGCCAAAATGACAGATCTCAGCATAAAAACAAAGCCGCTGCCATGAAAATGTTAAAGTCACGTCTTTATGAGTATGAAATGGCAAAAAAACAAGCTGCACTTGATGGTGTAGAAAAATCAGATATTGGGTGGGGACACCAAATCCGTTCTTATGTAATGCAACCCTACCAGCAGGTAAAAGACACTAGATCCAATCAAGCTTTTACAAATGTTGATGCCATTTTGGATGGAGATATAGATAAACTTTTAGAGGGTGTGCTTATAGCTCAAGCCAAATAAAAACTGTAGGGTCGATAAATCGACCCTACTTTTTCTTTCTCTTTTTCTCTATAAATTTTGTAATGGTCTTAGTGATGACAATAGCCGAAACAAAGGCCAACAGAACCATAGAAGTTGTATAGAATATATTCATCATATCTATTTTCATACTGACAACAGCCTCAACACTTTATCTTCAAGTTTATAGGTAGAGTCACAGCGTAATGCCATAGCTTCATCATGTGTTACCAGTAAAAGCCCTGATCCTGTCTCTTTCGTATAGTCCAAGAGTACATCCATCACTAACTCTGCTGTCTCGTTGTCAAGATTGCCTGTGGGTTCATCTGCAAAAATAATACGGGGTTTTTTACTTAATACTCTTGCTATGGAAATGCGTTGCTGTTGACCACCGGAGAGTTCTCCTATTTTTTGATTCATAAGTTCTTTTATCTCAAGCTTTTCTAAAAGTTCATCTTCTATTTGGGTAGCAGAAAGCATCGTTGCTACTTGTATATTTTCCAAAGCACTCATCCCTTTAAAAAGATAATGGAACTGGAAGATGATCCCTATATCATAACGACGCAGTGCTTCAATAGCTTCATCTTTTTGGCTGTAAAGATCTTTATCAAAAAGTGTTACATTTCCTTCATCCGGGTTCAAGAAAGTGGCAAAGATATGTAAAAGTGTAGATTTACCGCAACCACTGCGACCTACAACAGCTGCACTTTGTGATGCTTTTAATAAGAAATTTACATCTGAGAAAAGAAGCGTATCAAAGCTATGGGAAATACCTTTAACTTCCAAAAGAGGTTCTGACATTAGATCTGCCTTTAAATTATTTATCGTATTTTAACATAAAAAAGTAATTTAATTATGGTTATCTACAGTAGAAAGGATGATCTCTCCTGAAGCTTGCAATCTTAACGCCTCCGGATATTTTTTATAATGTGTCCTTACTGCAGATGCAAGTTTTTTCTTCGTATCTTCTTCCACAG
>Ga0209633_10005342_pt1 | contig 11294 bp, 10 predicted proteins | sample Cruoilmetagenom1_FD_187290 | JGI IMG/M metagenome (GOLD analysis project Ga0209633, IMG submission 187290) | Oil polluted marine microbial communities from Coal Oil Point, Santa Barbara, California, USA - Sample 1 (SPAdes) (version 2) | ecosystem: Environmental > Aquatic > Marine > Oil seeps ... | reverse complement strand
CACGGCTATCAGAACAACCAATCCACAGGTATTTTGGGCCTTGCTGTTTTGACAGACTGGGAAAAAAGTCAGGATCTTTTTCTTTAATAGATGCAGACCAATTTCTGTTATTTTCCAATAATTGCTTTAAATTACTCATGTGTTTAACCTGGTTTACTGCTCAATATATTTTGATCGTTTAATGATTTTCTAAAATCTTCAACTCGCTCTCTATTAACACCAAAATCTGAATAACCTACTCTTGAAGCTGACCTGACTGACAGGGTTTTAGTCTCCGGGCAGAAATAAACTTCCAGGTCATCTACGAACCTCAATACCAAGCTTGTTACCTCTGCTTTAAAGTAAAAATTTTTCTCTTCTACTATTTTTGTTCTTGGCAATTTCAATACAGTTTCACGAATCATGTTCCAGGTCGCCTCACTGCTATCTATGGTATTAAATGGCGCAATATAGTGAATATTATCTTTTGCATCCACTTCCGTTGAAACACAGTTGGGCGATTTAGGACAACTAAAAAAAGTTGCGTCATCTGCATAGCTGTTTACACCATTGAAAAGCAGAAATATTGTAGCAAGTATTAAATATTTAAAATTGTGCACTTTTAGGTACTCTGGGATAAGGAATTACATCACGAATATTTTCCATGCCGGTTATATACACTAGTAACCGTTCAAATCCAAGGCCAAACCCAGCATGAGGTACGGTACCAAACTTTCGTAAATCGCGGTACCAATCCAGCTCTTCACCAACGCCTTGCTCTTTCATGCGCTGATTTAGTACAGACAAACGTTCTTCGCGTTGACTGCCCCCAATAATTTCTCCAATACCTGGAGCCAATACATCCATAGCGGCGACGGTTTTTCCATCGTCATTCATACGCATGTAGAAAGCTTTAATATCTTTTGGGTAATTCATTACTATTACAGGTCGCCCCACATGTTCTTCTGCTAAATATCGCTCATGTTCAGATTGCAGATCCAGCCCCCACTTTACAGGGTATTCAAAACGTTTATTTTTTTGTTCTACTCTCTGCAATATATCTATAACTTCACTGTAATCCATGCGCTCAAATTCATTATTGACAAGCGATTCGAGACGAATGATAGCGTCTTTATCTATCCGTTGTGCAAAAAATGCCATATCATCTGGCCGCTCATCTAACACTGCCCTTAATATGTATTTGAGGAAATCTTCAGCCAGGTCTGCATTATCCTGTAAATCCGCAAAGGCTATTTCTGGCTCTACCATCCAGAACTCTGCTAAATGACGGCTGGTATTGGAGTTTTCTGCTCGAAAGGTGGGCCCAAATGTATACACCTTTGACATAGCCAGACAATACGCTTCTACGTTGAGTTGACCCGATACGGTTAAAAACGTCTCTGTACCAAAAAAATCCTCTTCGAAGTCAATTTCCCTGGCCGGTGTTTTTGGCAAGTTTGTCAAATCCAATGTGCTTACCCTGAATAATTCTCCAGCACCCTCGCAATCACTACCCGTGATCAGAGGTGTATTAATCCATTGGAAATCCCGCTCGTAGAAATAACGGTGTACGGCGTTTGCCAATGTTGTACGTACTCGCGTGATGGCGCCAAAGGTATTAGTGCGCGGGCGAAGGTGAGCCACGCCCCGTAAATATTCAAATGTGTGTCTTTTTTTTGCAATGGGGTAGCTCTCGGGATCGTCAACCCAACCCAGCACTTCAAAGGAATCGACCTGTATTTCAAAACTTTGGCCCTTACCTTCCGATTTAACCAATAAACCACTCACTATCACGGAACAACCGGCACTGGTCTTTTTTACTTCAGATTCATAGTTTTCCAGATCACTGGGAACAACCACCTGAAGAGGATCAAAACTGCTGCCATCATGCACCTGGATAAATGAAATACCTGCTTTGGAGTCCCGTCTTGTACGAACCCAACCACAAATCAGGGTACGGGTATCAATAGCTACTTTACCCGCCAATATATTTTTAATAACAACTTGTTCTGCCTGCTGTTTCATCAACTTTTTATCCAGTTTTTTGATCAATTTAATATTGATTTAATATTGATTTAATAAAGTCCCGAGACAAAAATATCATGTTACTCCAGAATGATACAAGCAATGCTCATTACTAAACCTAAAAAACACAACAGGATCGAAAAGCAGCATATTTTTTCATTCTTTAACAATCTCCGTCCATTTACTACCGTAAGAACAGGCCCAGGCAATCCAATATTTTTTAACCTGATGTTTAGATTAAGAAATAACTAACCTTTTATATTCAATATGTTATGCTTTCAAGGAGCCCGACTGACGCGGGATGGTCGGCTGTGGAAAACCGATTTTTTTTCCGATTTTATGAGCTTAATCCATATTATAAGAAACCTGGATTTTCTACTCAGCCACAGAATTTTAATCACAAGCAATATATGATTGCATATTGAACAGGCTAAATTGCCCTGATATGCGGCTTTTGCCAGGCTACTTATGACAGTCGGTCGAATCATAATATAAGCAATATTGCATATGATTTACGGATTTTTCGGGTTAATCACCCATAACAATGTTTTGAACCACGGCTGAAGGCTGAAATGCCAATATGTACACTCATTATTTTGGCTTAAATGAAAAACCCTTTTCAATAGTACCTAATCCTCGTTTTCTATATATGAGCGAGCAGCATAGGGAGGCGCTTGCGCACCTGCATTATGGTATTCAGGAAGGTGAGGGTTTTATTTTAATTACCGGTGAAGTGGGTGCAGGCAAGACAACTCTTTGCAAATGCTTACTTGAACGTATTACAGATGATACCAATGTAGCCTATATTTTTAATTCCAAAGTGTCTGGGAATGAATTGTTGGCCAGCATTTGCGATGAACTGAGCATAGCCTATAAAGAAAATTCCGGTCAAAAAATATTAACGGATAAAATTTACGAATTTCTTTTAGAAGCCCATGCTGCGAACAAAAATACCGTTCTAATCATAGACGAAGCTCAAAATTTAAACCCGGATGTTCTGGAACAAATTCGCTTATTAACCAATCTAGAAACCAGCGAAAAGAAATTATTACAAATAATCTTAATTGGCCAACCTGAATTACGAGAAGTTTTTCTTCGATCTGATTTAAGACAATTGGCACAAAGAGTAACTGCACGTTATCACCTTGGTCCTCTCAGCAAGGAAGAAGTACCTTTATATGTAAACCACCGAATTACCGTTGCCGGTGGCCATCCTCCTTTATTCAGCTCTACAGCATTAAATAAAATTTATGATTTATCGAATGGAATTCCCAGACTCATCAACTTACTTTGTAATCGTGCATTATTAGCTGCCTATAGCGAAAATAAAAGCGTGGTTGATAAAACAATACTTATAAATTCTGCTGAAGAAACGACTGCTCATATTAGTAAAAATAACCGCTTACCAGGCGTTGGCATTAAATCGCTTGATCATTGGTCTTCCATATCATCATTGATTTCTTTTAATCTGGTAATGCCAGCAATATTCCTAACGGTTGTCGGAATTGGCGCTTTTGTGGTATTTAACTCAAACTCTATCTCCACTCGACCACCAGAACATAAGCCATCTCAAACAAATCAAAACAATCTGCTTTCTCAATCTAAGACTAGGCCTCATCTAGAAAACAATACGACCGCAAAAGAAAAACCAAATCAATCATTAACAAATAATCGATTTGATAGTGAATTAGCTTTAAATAATGCTAATGCGCTTTCTTATCCCTCTGGGAAAAGTGCCATTGAAACCAAATTAATGTCTTATCAAAACTTATTAGACTCCTGGAATGTTAATAAATCCAATATTGCCAGCAAAGGCTTCTGTGTGGTAGCCCAACAGAATGGTTTGCGATGCTATATTTCGAAAGGAAACATAGCTAGTCTGAAACGCCTTAACAGACCTGCCACCTTAAGACTATTTTCACACGATGGATCTGAATATTATATTATGCTCAAATCCATTTCAGATGAACTAGCTACAGTTAATATTGCGGGCTCTATCTTGCAAATTTCTATAGCTGAGCTGGAAAAACAGTGGAGCGGAGATTTTCTTTTATTGTGGAAAGCCCCGGAATACTATTCGGATACTATTAAAGACTCCTCCAGTCCACATGTTGAATGGCTTCGAACAGCGCTTTCTAAAGTTAACCTGTCAGAACATTCTGAACTGAAAGACTTTACATTTATAGGACCACTAAACGAACAAATTAAAATTTTCCAAAAGAGCCAGGGCTTAAAGGCTGACGGAATTGCGGGAGAACACACACTTATTTTACTAAACACTGCGTTGGGCTTGAATGTACCAATGCTTTTTTCACCTTCCTAGTCATCGGATAATAACTATGTCTTATATTCTTGATGCCTTAAAAAAATCCGAAGAACAAAGAAACAATGGCAAAGCTGGCGCACCCTCCTACCATATTCAGCCACGCCCCCTTAGAAAAACCAGGTATTATTTATTCCCTATCATGATTGTAATGCTGGCACTACTACTCATAGCGGGTTTTTATTTTTTTGAAAACAGAAAAAAACCAATGTCTCCTTCTATAACCACTGATGAAACAAATATAGAACGCCGGACTAACAATATCCCCGCTGTTACAGTCGCTACCAAAGAAACTGTCCACCCAGGATTAACAAAAAATAAACTGGCCCTTGCTTCAGAAACCGCTCTTGATCGTACCGAAAAAAAACAAATAAATAACGCCCCATTTAATGATGAGTTCACTCGCTTTAATAAACAGGACATAGCTAAATTCAGCCGCGAGACCAACTCAAAGCCATCGCAAGATATTAAAAAGCCAGCAAGAAAACCAATTTTAATAACACCTTCAGGTGTTACCAATTTATTCGAATCACCTTCTTATTTAAAAAATCAAATCCCTGCACTGGATTATTCGTCTCACTGGTATGACCCAAATTCAAAAAATAGCGTAATTATTATTAACAATAAAAGCTATAAAGAAGGAAGCTGGATTAATAATAAAATCAAAATAGAGAAAATCCTTCAGGATGAAACTATTTTTAAAATAGGCAGCGATAAATTCAAATTAAGCTCCCTGCAGAACTGGGGTTCTTAAAAAAATACTAGCCCTGTTTTTGGATAAAAGTCTTTCGATAGTACTTTAATTCTTCAATTGACTCTTTAATATCATCAAGCGCCTGATGAGCTCCTTTCTTTTTAAACCCCTTTGCTACGTCCGGTGCCCATCTTTTTGCCAATTCCTTTAAGGTACTAACATCCAGATTTCTATAATGAAAATATTGTTCCAGTTTTGGCATACCTTTTACAAGAAACCTACGATCCTGACAAATGCTGTTACCGCACATTGGAGATGCACCAGCTGGAACAAGTGCTTCAAGAAAAGCGATTGTTTCATCTTCTGCCTGCCCTATAGATACCTGACAATTTCGTACTCTATCGGTTAATCCTGATCGCCCATGTGTGCTAGTATTCCATTCATCCATGGCATCCAGATATTTATCAGCTTGCTTAACGGCTGTAACGGGTCCTTCTCCAAGAATATTCAAGTTAGAATCAGTAACAATAGTGGCTATCTCTATAATTACATCTTGATCTGGTTCCAAACCCGTCATTTCAAGATCTATCCAAATTAAGTTATTTTCATTTGCAGCCATGATTTTTCCTTAAATTTTAAAACTTCTCTGATGTGTTAACTTGAGAATAAGTTTAACAAAAGTTATTCTCAACGAGAATGTACTGATCACAAATTAGAAAATATTTTATGGCTAAAAGAAACTTGACTCGCCGACAGGAGTGGCGAATTAAAAAAATCCAGGACGAAAGGGCTTCTCGCTTAAGTGGGAAGGCTCAACATATTGATCAGCAAGTATATAAATTGATTAAAGAGGGTTCTTTAGGTCCGGAACAAAAAGGCCTTATTATTGCTCACTATGGTAGTCAACTGGCTGTTGAATCTCTTGATGGTGAAACAAAGGGAGAGGTCATTCGATGCCATTTTCGCTCAAACCTTCAAAGCCTGGTAGCCGGTGATGAAGTCGTATGGCGCCAGGGTAATGATGGAACAGGTATTATTGTTGCATCCTTAGACCGACGTTCAGAATTAAGTCGCCCTGATAGTAATGGCCTTGCACGCCCGATTGCAGCAAATATTGACTATATTATTATCGTAATAGCCCCCAAACCAGCTCCTTCATCGAACCTTATTGACCGCTACCTGGTTGCAGCCGAATTACAGGGTATTGAACCCATTATCTTGTTGAATAAGGAAGACTTGTTAAGCGATACTACCATTAATAAGCCTTCCGGAATGAATACTGAGGGTATTACCGGTGCTGAAGAAACAAATTCCGAAAATCCAGGCACAACAAATGAAAAATCCCGAATTAATGCCTTACTCTCTTTATACCAATCCATTGGTTATCAGGTTATTCGCTCTTCTACTCATTCTGAAAATGGCATGTCTGAACTTATGGAGCAGTTGGGTGATGGTAGTTATATTTTTGTTGGTCAATCCGGCGTTGGAAAATCATCTATAATCAATGCTCTTCTACCCGATATTAACCAGAAAGTTTCATCCCTTTCCTCTAGTACTGGTCAGGGTATGCACACAACAACCACTGCCTATTTGTTTCACATTACTGATGGAGGCAAATTAATAGACTCTCCCGGGATTCGCGAGTTTGGCTTATGGCAGGTAGATCCTTCTTTAATTTCTGAAGGCTTTATTGATTTTCATCCCTATCTTGGACACTGCAAGTTTCGCAACTGCACCCATAGACACGAACCAGGTTGCGCCATATGTGCCGCAGTTACTGATGGAAAAATAGCACAACAACGTCTTGATAATTTTTTTTCTATTATCGATTCTATTTCAAACCCCTAAGCTAAAAACGCAGACAATTCACATGCGTTGATTTAGAATAGGTTAAAAGGAGCATGTGCGTTCCTTACATATCAGAACAAGTTAGCAACTGGCAAGCGTCGAGCCTGTTACAAATTGTCTTTTCGCATAAATGTAACAACCCCGGCAATCATGCCGGCTACAAGGTGAATGGTAGCGTATTTTTGAAATTTCCTAGCCAGGCATTGAATTTACCAGAACAAAGAAAACACGAGCATTAAAGCCCTATGGATAATAAACCTGCACTTGTAGTTGAACCAGACACCCTTAATCTGGCCTTAAAACAGGAAAGTAACTTACTACTAATTGATTTATGCAAAAATAGTGTTTATCAGCAAGCTCATATTCCAGGCGCTATTCATGTAGAGCCTGGATCATTGATTAGTGGGCAGCAACCGTCACCTGGAAAATTACCTACTGAAGAAGCTCTGAGTAATTTATTTTCATCCATAGGCCTATCTGAAGAAACCCACGTAATTGCCTATGACGATGAAGGCGGTGGTTGGGCCGGTCGACTTATCTGGACCCTTGATATGATCGGCCACAAACATTATTCCTATTTGAACGGAGGAATACATGCCTGGCTTGCAGAAAATTTACCGACAGAAAACACCCCGGTTAATAAATCACCCAGTAATTATAAAGCCGTAATTATGGATGGGCCATCTGTCACAAAAGAATATATCCTTTCACAAATTGGCCAACCCGGTTTCACAATCTGGGACGCTCGCTCCCCAGAAGAGTTCAATGGCATTCAAGTCTTTGCTCAACGAGCTGGACATATACCTGGAGCCATTAATTTTGAATGGACACAAGGCATGGATCAAAAGCATCAACTCAAAATCAAAGACAATTCTGAATTACTCCATACCTTAAATAATTTGGGCATAAATGGAGACAACGAAGTTATTACCCATTGCCAAACTCATCATCGTTCAGGGTTTACTTATTTACTTGGCAAAGTCCTTGGCTTTAAGAATATCAAAGCTTATCCTGGCTCGTGGTCTGAATGGGGCAATGACGCAAATACACCTATTGAAAAAAATTAATCTTTAATAAATTTTCTTTCCATTAGCTAAACAATTCAAATAATGATTACCAATTTATCTCTTAATAAGTTATTTCACCTTCCACAATTATTTATTCCTCACCATGGTTTGTCGCGTCTTGCTGGTTTTTTTGCCGATTCTGAACTATTTTTTTTAAAAAATTTTTTAATTAAAGTATTTATTAGTGTTTACAAGGTGAATATGTCTGAGGCGACGTTTTACCAGCCTGAACATTATAAAAGTTTTAATGATTTTTTTACTCGAACATTAAAACCGGAAGCACGCCCCATCACCTCCCTTCCCAGGGGAATTGCCTGCCCTGCCGACGGCACTCTAAGTCAGTTTGGGAATATTCTAAATAATAGGCTGATTCAGGCCAAAAACAAAAATTATTCATTGCACAAATTATTAGGTGGCGACCAGGAAAAAACTGACATATTCAGCCAGGGGAAATTTGCAACTATTTATTTATCACCTAAAGATTATCATCGAGTGCATATGCCTGTCTCCGGCACTCTTACCGATATGGCATACATCCCGGGTAAACTTTTTTCAGTTAATCAAAGAACCACTCAAATGGAAGATGAATTATTTGCACGCAACGAACGCATGATCGCATATTTTGATACAGAATATGGCCCCATGGCAGTCATCATGGTTGGTGCCATGATTGTTGCTGGTATCAATACTGTCTGGAGTGGCTCTGTTGCACCGAGTATAAGCGAAGGTTATACAGTTAGTTATAGAAACAGAGAACAAGCTGTCTATTTGAATAAAGGCGATGAAATTGGACAATTTTATTTAGGTTCTACCGTTATTGTTTTATTTCCACAAAACAGCATCAACTGGGCTGGTTCTTTGCAAATGGATCATTCAGTAACTATGGGGAAGCTTTTTGGAGAACTTAAGGAGCAACTCAGTACAAGTGAAAAAAATTAATTTTTTGCTCATTGTCGGGTGCCTCTAAAAACAGTAATTTTTTCCTGAGATCAAAGAAGCCCCGCACGAACGACTCGATGGCCACCAATAGTAGATCCTTTTAGGCGATGGAGGAGGAACGGTTCCATGGACAGAACCGGTAGTGTCGAGTACAGAGCATATGCACAGGACGTACGGTATGCCGATATTGCAGGAGCAAAAACCGGAGACTCAGCTCTCGCGGTAACGTGCACTTTTAGAGGTGCCCAAATGAAAATGCTTGCACTTCGGCTATTGACTCCACATCGCATAACAACATTAATAGACGATCCAGACCTACTGCAACGCCCGCACATTTCGGCAACCCTTCTTTGAGAGCTGCAAGAAATTTATGGTCAATTTCTATTTGGCTCAGGCCTAATTCTTTACGAATACGATTATCCTGAGAAAACCTTTTTTTCTGCTCCTCATAATCAGTCAACTCATGGTACCCGTTAGCAATTTCAAGACCATTAATAATAAGCTCAAAACGGCTCGCCACTAATACTCCTTCCTGGTTTTTTTTGAGTTTTGCTAGTGCAGCCTGACTTTGAGGAAATTCATATATAAATACCGCACTCTCATTTTTAAATTTAGGTGCAATTTTATGGCTTAACAAAAGATCAAGGCAATCATCGCGAGTCAGACTTTCAATCTGATCTATACCAACAAAAGGCTCACATAAGTTAGCTAATAATTCCAAGGAAACAAGATGCGGATTTATATTCAGGAATTTTTCAAAGAGCGCCTGGTAAGTATACTCCTCCCAGGACAATTTTTTATTTCTTGAAAAATACAGGCTACCAATTAACTCTCTAACTTCCAGCATCAAATCCCTGTGATCGTAGCCAGGTTGATACCATTCTAACAAAGTAAATTCCGGATTATGATGCCGCCCTTTCTCTTCATCACGAAAAGCTTTACAAATTTGAAATATTGGCTGGTTGTCTGCGGCAAGCAGGCGCTTCATAAAATATTCTGGTGATGTTTGCAAGAAACCTGTATTTAGTTTTTTATTCCCATCATAAGAGCACCCCACCTCAAAACTTTTTATGTGGGGTTCACTGACGGTATGTTGAGCAAAAATTGGGGTTTCTACTTCAAGCAGGCCTCTTTGTGTAAAAAAATTCCGGACGCTGCTTAATAAGCTTGCACGAAATTTTAATATCTCAAGGTTTGAGCCTGGCCGCCATTCACTATCCACAGGACGTAGACATTAAATAATAATTAGAAATTCTGACCTTACAGATCATAGTTTGGAATTTTCATTTGTTTTCAGAAAGTAAATTTATATCGTTCTAACAGAGACCTTTGCACGATAGATGATTTTTCCAGGCACCTAAAGCACTCGTGCAAAGGTCTCTATTAATCTTTAGCACGACTAACATACTCACCTGTACGTGTATCTATTTTAAGAACTTCGCCAATACTGATAAATAATGGCACTCGCACAACTGCTCCAGTGGATAAGGTAGCTGGTTTTCCACCCCCACTGGCGGTATCACCCTTAAGGCCAGGGTCAGTTTCTATCACCTCAAGATCAACAAAGTTAGGCGGCGTAATTACAATAGGGTTGCCGTCCCAGAGCGTCACTGTGCACATATTTTCTTCCTTGAGCCAATTTGCAGCATCACCCACCGCTGTTTTATCGGCAGCATATTGCTCATAATTCTGGGTGTCCATGAAATTCCAAAATTCACCATCAGAATATAAAAACTGTAATTCAACATCAATTACGTCAGCCGCTTCTATACTTTCACCTGATTTAAAAGTCCTTTCCCAGATTCTACCTGTTTTCAAATTTCGTAATCGGGCCCGATTAAACGCCTGGCCTTTCCCTGGTTTTACAAACTCATTTTCCACGACGACACAAGGGTCCCCATCTAACATGACCTTTAAACCAGAACGGAAATCATTGGTAGAGTAACTAGCCATACAAACCTCTTAAACATATTTTTACAAATTAAGCATTTGGCGCATATGATACCCTGATCTGTCTACAGAGTCTTTTAGCAAAACTCTTTGCTATCTCTAATACTCTTTCTTATGCTAAATAAAGCCAGATTTTGCAACTTAATTTATCCTGGTGTCTGATCAGTAGCCTGGCACTGAATGAATCCGATAACCTGTAGTAAGTTATTTTTGGCAGAATTTCTTATTTCACCCAAAATCAGCTTGCTAATCGTCCAATTTAAGGGACATCCCCACAGATTTTAGAGAATTTTTTGATTCAATACCTTTCATTACATCCCCACGACTAACCCGGATATGTCATGAATACACTACAATTTACCTTGTCGCTGGCATTATTACTGGGATTGTTGCCTTTAACGCAAAAAGACAGTATGTACCAGAGTCGCCGCTTGCCAATTGCTAACTTGTTCTGATACGTAAGTAACGC
>Ga0209633_10005341_pt1 | contig 11295 bp, 14 predicted proteins | sample Cruoilmetagenom1_FD_187290 | JGI IMG/M metagenome (GOLD analysis project Ga0209633, IMG submission 187290) | Oil polluted marine microbial communities from Coal Oil Point, Santa Barbara, California, USA - Sample 1 (SPAdes) (version 2) | ecosystem: Environmental > Aquatic > Marine > Oil seeps ... | reverse complement strand
TGCTTCTCCCGCGCCATCACAAAGAGAACCGCGTGTAAAAGTAGACCCATACTCTTTAAAAAAAAGGCTTGTGATATCTTGCATCTTCCCAAAGTTTCCCTGTCCTTTGAAATATAAAGAGGGCTTATCATGATAAGTTTGTAGGTTCTCTTTTAGTATCTCTAGTGCCTTATCCATAGAAATCTCTTCACCTTTATAGCGTGGTTTTTCGATACGTGGCGTATTTAAATAGACATTGAGATTTGGACAAAGATAGCCTTGTGTTGTAGGATGTTCTGTATCACCTTTGAGTTTTCCTTCTTCATAAACAACAGAACAAGCATCAAAACAATCAAGCGGGCACGTTGTCTTTTTCATCACTTAAACTCAACTTTCATCAGTGTAGAAAAAACAGCTGGTTTATCGATAACTATCTCTGTTTTGTAGGAGGAGATATTTTGCATATCAGCGATAGTCCATAGTTTATCTATCTTGTACGTGGTCTCTTTATCATCTATATAAATCTTTTTATCCTCAATACCTGCTAAATCTTCTTTAGTCACATAGATAGTGAGCCTTGCTTTAGAGATATCAGAAGAGTCAAGCAGTGGAGAGCCCATAGTAACAAAGTCACCTACATTTGGATAAATTTTATAGATATAAAGTCCCTCTCCTACCGTGATATTTTTCTTAGCAATGCTATCTTCAAGACGTGCTATCTTAACTTTTAAGTCGGCATCTTGTGTCTTGAGATTTTCAAGGTTCGTTTTACTTTGGATATACGCATTTGTGCTATTTATAGAAGAGAGAAGTTTTGCATCTTTTTGTACTTTAGAGTAAGAACTTAGATCTTTAACCCTTGCATAGTTTTGCTTATCTATTTTCATCGCTTTTAAGGAGTTTGAGACAGATTGTTTTGCTAAGGTGATATTGCTTTGTAAAAACTGTAGCTTTTGTCTGGATGCCTCTAAATCAATCACATCTATCTTGTCATCTATCATGATAACCACAGAAGCATCTGAAAGTTTACCCTCTTTACTCTCATCAACTTTAACAACTTGTCCACTTACTGAGGCTTTTAAAGAAAAAGTATCCACAGGTTCTGCCTTGGCAAAGTATTCGCTAGCTAGTAGTGCATTTGTCAGTATCAGGCTTAAAAATAGTGTTTTCATGTATATCCCCATATATTATTATGGAGATATTATAGCGTAAAGTTATAGAGAATATATTAGTTTTCTTTTAGCTCTTTTTTCGCAGGGGATTGATAATCTTTGAGCTTCAAACTAAGATATAAACTCAAAACCAAAAGTCCAATTGTCAATAGATATATAAAGGTATAACTTTGAACATAAGTGAGTATGACTCCTCCTAAAATGGGGAAAAAGAGCCCTAGCGAAGTTATATTTACTTGAAGGGCAGAATATACTGGTCTTTTATCTTCTGGTGCAATCTCAATCACTAAGTTCATATCACTTATCTTAAAGCCATCAAACGCCACACCAAAGAGTAAAAATATAAGTGCGTAACTGTAAAAACTTTCAGCAAACAGTGCGATGCAAAAAGCAACAATCATAAAAAATATACTTAAGGATAACATCTTTTCATAATCATCAATTTTTCTCCATAAGAAAGTACTTCCTATGATACTTCCAATCATTTGCAGAGTGATAAAGCCGCCAAGCATCCAACCCGTTAAAGTAAAGGAATTATTGGCATTTAAGATGACAAAAGGCATGGCTAAAAAGTAGCTATATCCTAACAAGATAACGATAATCTGCTTTTGAAGTCTAATGTCACTTTTTAAAAGAATAAGAGCATTTTCTACAAAAAGTTTAAAGCTTTTTTCTTTTTTAGAGATATTCTTTTTTATCGGCTCTTCGATAGTAACAAAGGTGGCAAACCCTATCGCCATCAAAAGACTACTAATCATAAAAAGATAAGCATAATTTAGAGGTGCTTCATATGCACTAAGCACATATCCTGCGATTCCTCCACTGATAATCGAAGCGATAGAACCTGCTATCTGTCTATTTGCCATCGTTTTTCCACGATACTTTTTAGAGAAAATCTTTGCTTGTAGTTCTTTAAAGTATATAGCCCCAAAACCAGCTGTAAAAGAGAAGAAAAAGAGCCCTACCCCTATAAAAAATAGTGTCAATTGCTTATTTTTATCACCAAGAAAAAATATACTAACACCTATCAGAAGCCAGCTAAGAAACCTGAAGAAAAATACTTTTTTAAAATAAGGAATCACTCTTTGATAAGCTTGTGCGTGAAAAGCGGCATAAAGTTGTACCACAACCGCTCCACCACGAAGTAAAGAGGCAAATATACCCACTATAATAGTACTATCTGAAAAGTGATGCACCATAAGAGGAAGTATGGTTGAAGGCTCTGCGATAGTAATTGCAAGTGCTAAAAAAAAGGCATGTACCACATTTTTAGTATTGTTTTTAGGATTGTCAACTTGAAACATAAGACTCCTTACAAGATGTTCTTAATTTTATCCATCAAGCCCTCTTTCTTAACGTCATCTGCTATAGTCTCTTCATTCTCTACATAACACCCTTCAGGAAGTTCGTTTTCTGGAGTTCCATCCACATTGTTAACTTCCAATTCTGGATGGATCAAAACCCTTAACTCTTTTTGTATCACCATCTTTGTAGTCATCAAACTCATCGAACAGCCACCACAAACTCCCGTCAATGTTATATACACTTTTCCATCTTTTACACCCAACAGCGTAACTCCACCACCATGAGATTTTACATACTCACTTGTTTTTGGTATATTGTATTTTACCGCATGATAAATATCTTCATCAGAAAATGGCATCATATTTTTATCCTTTTTATAATTTTATTTTTTTAAATTTACTACACCCACATACTATAACACTATGATGGGATACTAGGTGGTGTTATCTCTTTTCCTAAAAAAGCGTAACTTTTTCCAATTCTAGCCACTGGATTAAATTTTATTGTGATATTTTCTTTATCAGTAATGTTTTCATCTTTTATAAATATTTGTTTAACATTTAAAATAAGAGGAATGGTCTCACTTCCTTCTAATGTTACTTCTTGATTAAAATCACAAAAATATGCACAAGGAATATCTTTTATCATAGGTGGATATTCATCAAAAATAGTCTCTGTTTTTATATCAAAAAGCGCTGCTTCACTTAAATCTTTATCAACACTTTTTGAACTAAAATGCATTTTTTCCAAACTATTTTCATCAACCATACAAATGACACACTTCTTATTTTTTCGTATATTTTTCAAAGTATCCTTTGGTGTTCCATTGGCTTTATGACCTACTGAAATAAGTACACTTGCAGGATTTGAAGATAAACCTATAAAATAACTAAATGGAGCAATATTGATTACGTTATCATCTTCTGTAACAACCCACGCGATAGGTCGTGGTATAATAGTTTGAGCCATTAAATTGTATTTATCATTGAGCTTTTTATCTGTTAAATCAAATATCATATTCTTCCTTAAACTTGTTGTTGTAATCGATTATTTTTATAGGCTTTATATGCCTCTTTAAGAGTCACTTCAGGGGAAATGGTACCTTTATCCGTGAGACCTTTTCCACTGGCTATTGTTATTTTCATCTTATCTGTTTACGCTACTTTGTCCAAAACCTCTATTTTGACAACTGCCGTTTCTGCGTCTTTGTCCTCCGCCATTGCCTTGACCATTTCCTCGTCCGCCACCTTGTCCGTTTTGTGCACAAAAATCTCCATCTTGCATATTTTTCATCCCAAATCCTTTACTGTTTCCTTGTCCATTTTGCATAGCAAAACCTTTACCTCTACCTTGTCCCATTCCTCTTCCAAAACCTCTCATTTTATATCCTTTTTTTCTAAATTTTCTTCTAAATGTTCGATATTAAGCCGTACAAATTTATAGCTCAAAAAGATGACCAACGGCCACATTGCATACCAAATAATTGCATTCATATAATCCATAAATACTCCTAATAGTGATGATGATCAGCTTCGATCTCATCGCTTGTAATTTTTTCTTTGTCCATCGAGTGCCAGACCAGATAGATATAGCCTAGTACAAAAGGCACCATCAGTGAGACATAACTCATAACAGTCAGTGTGTAGTGACTCCCTGAACTGTTCTCTATCGTGAGCGAACTACCCAAATCACTAAGTGAAGGATAAATTGCTGTGTTATTAAATCCAATGAGGGATAAAAGTACCGTCACCGTCAAAATGGTTCCCACCCCACTAAACCAAACGCCTTTAGTAGAACCGGTAAAAAGTGTGATAAAAAAAGCATAAAGCACCAAAATCACACCCACAATAAGACCCATCAGTAGAAGTGGTGAATCGATGAGATTGTTTAAAAACTTATATGAAATCACTTCAAATCCCTTATCACTATATCCTACACCACTCATCAACAATAACATGGCAGCAACCATCAGAAAAAATCCAAGAAAAAGCAAAGCGTCAATTTTGAGCTGTTTTCTAGCACGATTTACAATAGCCTCTTGAGCAATATTGTTGATAAAGTAGAGACTTGACTCTGCACGAGCGAGGAAAAATATTGTAAAACCAAATGCCACATTAAATGGATTAAGCACCGCTTCAAGTCCATAGGTGTGATTCGTCCAAGAAGAGAGATTCATATCATTTTTGATAAAATTCCCACCTGTATAGAGTGTACCCAAAGCGATTCCAATAAGGATAATACCTACCGAACCGTTAATAAATAAAAAGCTCTCATATGTTTTTTGTCCTAAAAAATTATCCGGCTTTTTACGATACTCATACGAAACCGCCTGAATAATAAAGCAGAACAAAATAGCCATCCACACAAAATAGGCACCTCCAAAACTTACAGCATAAAAGAGTGGAAACGCTGCAAAAAGAGCGCCTCCAAACATAACCAATGAAGTAAAACCAAGCTCCCATTTACGCCCAAGCGAAGCGATAATGATATTTTTCTCCAACTCGTTCTTTGCTAAGACATTTAAAAGTGTCTGCCCACCTTGAACAAACATCATAAAAGTAAAAAGTGCTCCAAGAAGGGCTATGATAAACCACCAATATTGTTGTAGTGTTAACAATTCAAAAGTTTCAAACATCTTAATGACCCTCCATTCCGATTTTAATCTGTTTTGTCATAATACGAATCTCTGCGATAAGTAGCGCCGTAAATAAAATAGCAAAGAGCCAAAAAGTGGTCTGTACCGCTGTTGTACTCACTTGAGATGTTGCCATACCTACTGGAAGCATCCCTTCAATAGCCCATGGCTGTCTTCCCACTTCCGCCACAATCCAGCCAAGTTCACCAGCTAGATACCCAAGTGGAATCGACCAAAGAGCTGCGCGTAGAAGCATCTTTTTGCTATCAAGTTTATTTACCATAGCAAAATATAAAATCAAGAAAAAGAGCATAAAAAACCAACTGCCAAGTCCTACCATAAGGTGAAAACTGTAAAAAGTCAGTGCTACAGGTGGTACGATGTCTTTTTCATCTTTTAGATAGCCATACCCAAAATATTTTTCATGCTCTCTAAAAACTTTAAGTGAATCAGTGGCTTTAACCGCATCACCTGATTTTTTTGCCTCTTTATAGCTTTTCAGTGCTGAAATTGCAATTTTTCCTTTTTCTATTTGACTTTTTGCACTTTCAATATCTTTCTCTTTATTACCATAGACCATATCGTTCATCCCCAGTACAAAAGCATCTGTATTGTGATAACCCAAAAAAGAGAGTGCATAAGGGATTTCAAAACTCCAGGTAAACTCCTCTTTATCGTCACCAATCTTTTTTTCACTATTGAGCTGCCCTACTGCAACAATACCTGCTCTCTTATGCCCGTCATAAAGACCTTCCATGGCTGCTAGTTTGGTAGGTTGGTGTAGTGCTACTTCATGCGCAGATTCATCCCCTGTCATAATCAAAAAGATAGAAGTGATGAGTCCAAAAGTAGCCCCAACAACGATACTTTTTTTTGCTTTGATAACATCTTTATTTTTAAGTAGATACCACGCACTGATACCTACTACAAAAAGAGAACCCATCACATAACCGCTTCCGATTGTATGTAAAAACTTGGAGTAACCAGTGGAATTAAAAAGTACATCCCAAAAGTTTGACATCTCAAATCGCGCTGTGTCAGGATTGAACTCCATCCCTACTGGATGTTGCATCCAGCCGTTTGCTATGAGTATCCACAGTGCCGAGAGGTTAGAACCGATAGCAACCAGCCATGTTGAAAGCAGATGCATTCTTTTACTCACTTTATCCCAGCCAAAAAACATTACGGCAAAGAAGGTAGACTCCATAAAAAAAGCCATAAGTCCCTCAATCGCCAATGGGGCACCAAATATATCTCCTACAATCCATGAATAATTTGACCAATTTGTGCCAAATTCAAACTCCATGATAATCCCAGTTGCCAGACCAATCGCAAAGTTGATAGCAAAAAGTGTCATCCAAAATTTTGTTATCTCTTTCCAAACAACATTACCTGTTTTGACATAGATGGTTTCCATGATTGCAATGATAAACGACAGTCCCAAAGTCAGTGGCACAAAAAGCCAGTGATAGAGTGCGGTTAGTGCAAACTGTGCCCTTGACCAGTCTGTTAAAAGTGTATCTTCCATTATTTTCCTTTCTCTAAAGTTAAATTTTTAAGTACATGCTCTGCTCTTTGCTGGTCATTTGAAAAGTTCTCTTCCAGAAAATTTGGGAAAAAAAACATCTTCATAATGACAAAAAAGAACACAAACTTGATGGCAATAATTCCCCACAAAGTCTTGCCCAGCCGCATGTTTTGAAAACCTTCCTGATAAAACTGGAAGATTTTTTTAACGATTTTTATGTTGTTTTTCATGATCTTTGATAATATCATCTGCATTGCTGTCATCTATTATTACTAACTCTTCAGCCTCATATTTTTTCAACAATTCATCCAATTCAATGCGCTGATCTCCCGCATAAAAAACGGTAATTTGACCATTGTCTTTTATCATTTGATAAGGAGGGTTACTCATGTTTTGAATAATAAGCTCACTGACTCCAGATTGTAACAACCACGCCACAACGTTTGCACCACCTTGTGCTTCATTTTTTTCAATACTAATTTTTCCATCTTCTACAAAAGCAAACCACTTGGCTTTGCCAAAAAGTGGTGCTACTGCTGAATTTTCTTTGTTTGCTTTAATTGGTATTGCTATTTTCATAATTTTTTCCTTCTAAAATATTGTATATCTAAAGTGTAAAAAGCCTAAAATCTCTTCCATATCTTTAACCACTTTTTCCATTATTTTGGCTTCTCTTGTCCCAGAGAATAGCCTTGCCATGATGTAGCCATTCATAAGCCCTATTGTAACTCTACCATCACTTTTTTCATACACAGCAATACTAAGAGGCATTTTGGCTGCCATAAATTTACTGCCATCATCCGCTAACATCTCTCCAGAGAGTTTGCCGTTGCAAAACTTGATAATCTTCACTTTTCCGACATCTGCTCCGCCATTTTCTAAAACCTCTTTTTGCTGGTCTATCACAGCAGTTACATGCCAACCCTCTTGCTTGTTGATACGACTTTGAATCATCTCTACCGTTTTGTCAAAATCATGCGGTACGCTGACCTCTTTAAAAAACATCGTTGGTGCTGCTACTTTAAACGCTAAACCTGAGACAAATAGACTGATAACCAAACCTATGATTGCTCCTATAAAAATTGCTTTTTTATTTTCCATTATTCTTCCTCTGAAATACAAATTTGTTCAGCTTGGCAAGCTTGAACTGTTTTAAATGTTACAAATCCTACAACCAATGTGGTAAGGATAATTAAAATGATCGAACCTATATAAGTTACTGTACTACCAACTGCCATATGAAGTAGCAGTGTCGCAATCGTAATAGCTGCCAATGGAAATGTATACGCCCACCAAGAGATAAAAAACTGCTTGGTACCAAACATCCGCACCATAAATAGTAGTAACACCAATGTAAATAGTGCTACAAAATATAAAAACATACTAAACATATCTATACTTCCATTTGTGATACGAAAGTAACTCACAAAACCAACTGCTGGTGGTGCGATAAAAATAAAAAGTGTCGGTACAAGTTTTTTGGCAAGGGGATGATGAAACACGATGCGGTTTATCATAATAGTGAAAAGAACAATCCAAAAGAAAAGCCCAACTGCAAAGAAAAAGAGCGACAGATAAATAGGCGCTGCTTCCACTCCCACAACTGGCACAAGAACGTTACCAACTATTGGGATAAACCATGCAGGATTGCTATGAACCACTTTTAAATCATTGTTAACCCAATATCGAATCACTATTAGAGTCAAGATAAGTTGCAGCGGTGCACCGATAGCCCACAGTAAGATTGATACAGTTGGGGCAAAGTCATAATAAGCGATAGAGACTAGTAAAAAACTAATCGAAATCGCCGCCATAAATGAACTTTTGATGGGATGATAAAACTCCTCTTTCACTGCCTGCGGATAGTACAACCACTTTAACATGTACGCCGTAAAAATTCCTAAAAATAGTACCGTATCGATAAAAAGCAGTACCCCATAAATCCAATAAGGCATGTCGATGAGATGATACGCCTTTGCAAAAACAATCGCTAACCCTGAAACTCCCATGATGACAGCAAAAAGCTGTACCGGAAAGTGCTCAAGCGACCTTTTGTTTAATTTCATTTTTTTTCTCCTATATTCGCTAGTAGATTTTGTAATTAAAATAGCTTTGTTATGTAACAATGCATTTAAAATATTTTTAGGGGTACTCTCAACCAAATCTTGAAAAATAGCTTTCAACTCTTTTTCTTCTTGGCGGTATCAATCCTCCAACATATGAACATATGTTCAATATTAGGATAATTATAGCGAACATATGTTCATATGTCAATAATAATTATGATAATAATAATAAAATTTATAATAATCAGGGTGATAGCGTAATATTCTACGAATAAACAGCGTATTATGAGAGAGATATCGAAGTGTAAACTGCTTTTCAAAGAGGAAACACTCACACGGGGTAAGCGTGTGAGGTTTTTATTTTTAAGGAGGTTGTTTTGTCTAACATGAGAATTATACCCCATAATTGTGTAGTTAATGTGTACCAAAAGTAAATAAGGCTTGAAAATAAGCCCTATTTATGATAAAATTTTTAAAACATTATCAAAGGAAGCAAATGGCATATGAGATAAGAAAGACAGTTGAAGGTGCAGATGTTCCATTCAAAAATCCTAGTCCAGAGTTCTTTAACGCAGTTGGAGGCGCGGAAGGGATGCAAAAACTCATGTACAGTTTTTATGACATCATTTATGAAAGCAATATTCAAAACTTTTTTCCACAAGATCGAGAAGAGTTTGATAAAGTCAAAGTAAAAAATACGAAGTTTTTCGTACAATTGTGTGGTGGACCAAAAGTGTACGAAGAAGAGTCAGGAGGCATGGATCTTGATGAATTTATGATTCGTTTGCATGATGACTTCAGCATAGATGACAATGCCCGCATGGAGTGGCTAGGCTGCATGAAGCAAGCGTTAGAGGCTTATGATATGGATGAAGCATTAAAACAAGATTTTTGGAACTATGTCGAATCTTTTTCACAACTCACCGTCAACAAGTTTAAAGATTTACAAAAATTCAACCCTTATCACTAGATGTAGACGTCATCATACTAGGAGCTGGTATCGCAGGGGCAAGTACTGCCTTTGCGCTTCACAACAGAGGATTGAAAGTTTTAGTCCTTGAAAAAAAAACTTGCTGTTGTGGTGACTCCCATGCCGCTGGAGCCTTTCTCTCCCCAAAAATGTCCAAACCAAGCCCTTATAAAACTTACCTCAATGACGCTTTTTCATACTCACTCTCCTTTTATCAAGAACATTTTCCTTCTCTTTTACAGCAGTGTGGGCTTTTGAAACTTCCTTTGGATCAAACGGATAAAAAGCGATTGGAGAGTTATGAGCCTTTTATGTCTGTGGCATGGGAGAAAAGAGGAGAGGATTATTTTTTCCCCGAAGCAGGCTTGATAGAACCACACGTTTTGATAAAAGCGATGCTTAAAGATATCAAAGTGATTGAAAATTATACTTATCATGATGTGCACTATCATGATGAATGGCATATAGATGAATTTAGCGCAAAACATCTCATAATTGCCACAGGAAGTGATGAACTCCCTTTTGATTTACCCTATATTATACGAAAAAAAGTGGGTGGATATCGTTATGATGTTCACTATAACGATATGCAAAACCTTAAACATAATATCCATAGAGAACTCTCTTTTTCGCACTTCCATGATCATAAAGTCATCATCGGTGCAACACATATAAGAGGAAATGAGGAACTAGAAAAGTCAGCCTATCATGATAGCTACGCTCTTTTGAAAAAAGCTGCCACTATCAAAGAGCTAAAGAACCTAAAAATCTTAAATACATACACAGGATATCGTTCTGCTACCAACGACTATTTTCCCATCGTAGGAAAAGTTATTCACCATGATAAGACACTTGAAGCATATCCCTATATAAAAAAAGGGAGTAAAGTACCTAGTGAAAAGTTTATCACCTATCCTAATCTTTACATCCATACAGCCCTAGCTTCACGGGGGTTTATCTTTGCTCCTTACAATGCGATGCTTTTGGCGGGATTGATTTTGGAGGACAAGAAGATAGATGAAAGGTTATCTCCTGTTCGTCTGTTTAGAAAATGGGCTAGAAGATAATCTAAAAGAACGTAAGTCTGATTTAAACAACCCACGCTTCATCTTCAAACACCACTTCATCATCCAGTGTCACAATACTCGTATCTATAAATATATCGATATGAAATTTTCCATCACTGCGTTTAAATCCAGGTTTTGCATACATACCATGCTTTGCACCAAGAGAAAGGTGTACACCACACATACGTTCGTAACTTCCTACATCGCTTAGTATTTTACTTTTACTCAGTCCACGGTTTAGCCCAAATCCTAGTTCTCTTACCCAGACCACCTCTTCACCTTCACGTATCAAAGAGAGCATTTCAGCAAAAGCAGGCGTTTCATTTTCACAGGCCACTAAGATACCATCTTTGATGATAATCGTGATTGGTGTAGCAGGCACGTTGATTCTATAGCTTGTATCTGCAAAAGCAAATACCCTTGCACGTCCATTTAGGGCTCTTAACTCTTTAGACTCTGTAAATACTTCCCCTATAGGAAATTGTCCTCCTACATTTGGCATGTGTGAATAGTCACCTATGTTTAGTTTTGCGGGTTCAAAACCTACAGGGAATTCTAAGCGCTCCCCTCCGC
>Ga0209633_10005339_pt1 | contig 11299 bp, 7 predicted proteins | sample Cruoilmetagenom1_FD_187290 | JGI IMG/M metagenome (GOLD analysis project Ga0209633, IMG submission 187290) | Oil polluted marine microbial communities from Coal Oil Point, Santa Barbara, California, USA - Sample 1 (SPAdes) (version 2) | ecosystem: Environmental > Aquatic > Marine > Oil seeps ... | reverse complement strand
TATGGGCATTGGTACCAATAGGATCAATAAATATACACTGGGTAAAAGTACCCAAGGGTTAAGTAATTACATAAAGCAAGTTTATCCTGCTGAAAATCAAAAAGTAGTAATTGCCTACGATTGTCGTCATAATAGTGATTCGTTGGCGAAAACAGTTGCCAATGTATTTTCAGCCAATGGAATAAAGGTATATCTATTTTCAGAGCTTAGAACTACACCCGAATTATCCTTTGCGGTAAGATATTTAAATTGTCATGCCGGTATTGTATTAACGGCATCCCATAATCCTCCTGAATATAATGGATATAAGGTATATTGGACCGATGGAGGACAAATAGTACCTCCCCAGGACGGGGAAATCATTGCTGAGATTGACAGGCTTTCCTATGAGGATATAAATTTCAATTCGAATGAAAATTTGATTGAAATGATCGACACCGCTGTTGATGAAGCCTTTATGAACGCTTCAGTAGCCAATGGAAATTTCAATGCTGCCGGTAAAGATGATTTCAAAATTGTATTCACTTCTTTACATGGGACTTCGATTACTGCCATTCCCGAGGTTCTAAAGCGCGCTGGATACAAAAATGTGACTATTATTGAGGAACAGGCAAAACCAGACGGAAATTTCCCAACGGTTGTTTCACCAAATCCCGAGGAGCCAGAAGCACTATCAATGGCAATCAAAAAAGCTGAGGCAATTGGTGCCGATATGGTTGTTGGTACGGATCCTGATAGCGATAGATTGGGAATTGCAGTTAGAAATTTGGATGGTGAGATAGAACTCCTTAATGGGAATCAAACCATGTTGTTAATGACCAAATTCCTATTGGAGAAACGCAGGGAAAAAGGCATGCAAGGCAATGAATTCATTGCTTCGACCATAGTTTCGACACCTATGATGGTTGCTTTGGCAAATGCCTATAACGTTGAGTGTAAAGTGGCGCTGACCGGTTTTAAATGGATTGCCAAAATGATAAAGGATTTCCCTCAGCAGCATTTTGTAGGTGGTGGAGAAGAAAGTTTCGGTTTTATGGTAGGTGATTTTGTAAGGGACAAAGATGCGGTTACCGCTACCCTACTTGCTTGTGAAATTGGGGCCAATGCCAAAGCCAATGGAAGTTCGTTCTATAAAGATTTGATCAATTGCTATGTTGATTATGGTTTTTATATGGAAAAATTGATTTCGATGACCAAAAAAGGAATCAGCGGTGCAGAGGAAATAAAACAAGTGATGATTGATTTTCGCGAAAATCCAATCAAGGAGATTGATGGTTCCAAGGTAGAATGGATCCATGACTACAATTCTTCAATAGCCACGAATCTAATCACGGGAAAAACTAAAACTATTGATATTCCAAAATCCAATGTATTGATCTATACCACTGAAGACGGCACACGAATGGCCGCCAGACCAAGTGGAACTGAGCCAAAAATCAAGTTCTATTTCAGTATAAATACAAATTTGGACAATGCGAACGATTTTAAGAAAATACGCAAAGAGTTAGAAGTGAAAATAAATCGGATTGTTAGTGAATTGAAACTTGGTTAATGAAGTACTTCAAAAAAATCCTTCGCTTCGCGAAATCTTATAGGAAATACGGATTTCTTAATATATTCTTTAATATTCTTTATGCCCTGTTCAGTGCATTGTCCTTTGCGGCACTAATTCCTATGCTTGATGTTCTATTTAAACCGGACAACAAGGTTTTAAAAGAACCGGCATATACAAATGTTGGGCAGCTTAAGGATTATTTACAGGATTATATAAATTTTAGGGTTACCGAGTATTCAGGAGATGACCAAATGAAAGGTCTGATACTTGTTATTGGGCTTGTTTTGGTATTGTTTTTATTAAAAAACTTTTTCAATTATGCCGCTATGTACTTTATCACATTCTTGAGAAATGGTGTTTTGAAAGATGTCCGGAATAGTATGTACAAAAAGATTACAGAACTGCCAATTTCCTATTATTCAGAAAAAAGAAAAGGCGATGTTATAGCCCGTATAACTTCAGATGTACTTGAAATTCAACATTCATTTCTTTCTATATTGGAATTGATAGTTCGTGAACCACTGACCATTATTTTTACCATTCTAATCATGTTCGGGATAAGTGCAAAACTCACCATATTTGTATTTGTTTTTATACCGATAGCTGGAGCGATTATTTCGAGAATAGGCAAATCGCTCAAAAAGAAATCGGATCGGGTTCAGAAAGAACAGGGAGAGTTTTTATCTATTGTAGAAGAGACACTGGGCGGACTACGTGTAATTAAGGCCTTTAATGCAGAATCACGTTTTTTTAGGACATTTAGCACGTCGACGGAGCGATTTTTCAAATTTTCCAACAAACTATTAAACCGCCAAAACTTGGCATCACCTTCTGGTGAATTTTTAGGGATATTGGTAATTGGCGTCTTATTATGGTTCGGCGGAAAAATGGTATTGGTCGATAAGACTTTAGACGCATCATCTTTCATTGCGTATATGGGATTGGCATATAATATCCTAACACCGGCAAAAGCTATTAGCAAAGCCTCTTTTGGGGTCAGAAAAGGAAATGCCGCAGCAGAACGTGTACTGGAGATTCTTGAAACAGACAACTCAATAGTTGATCTTGAAGATGCACTGGAGAAGAATTCGTTTGAACAAGGAATTTCCATTGAAAATGTGTCTTTCAAATATGAGGATGACTTAGTGCTAAATAACTTCAATCTGGATGTTCCCAAAGGAGACACAGTGGCCCTGGTAGGGCAATCAGGTAGTGGTAAGAGCACAATCGCCAACTTGGTCACTCGCTTTTATGATGTCAATGAAGGTGCCATTAATATTGACGATACCAACATTAAAAACATAACCAAAAAGTCACTTCGTAAGTTAATGGGTTTGGTTACACAGGATTCCATTTTATTCAATGACACCGTTCGTAATAATATTGGCATGGGTAAAGAAAATGCGAGTGATGAAGAAATAACCGAAGCGGCTAAAATCGCGAATGCCCATGAGTTCATCATGGAACTGCCAGATGCTTACGATACCAATATTGGGGATAGCGGTAATAAACTGAGCGGTGGTCAAAAACAGCGAATATCGATTGCTAGGGCCGTTCTTAAGAATCCCCCGATTATGATTTTGGATGAAGCCACGTCCGCGTTGGATACAGAAAGTGAGCGATTGGTACAGGATGCACTGGAGAAAATGATGCGCAATAGAACTTCGATAGTGATTGCACATAGGCTGTCGACGATTCAAAATGCCAATACCATTGTGGTATTGCAAAAAGGGATAATAGTAGAGCAAGGTTCACATTCTGAACTGATGGAAAAAAAAGGAGTATACAAGAAATTGGTCGAGATGCAATCTATTGTATCTTAACACTTGAGCGGAATTAAACCTTTTACATATTATATAGTCCAATACAAAACTTAAGTAGTATCGTTTGATTGCCGAAGAGACATTACTTAACGAATTAAAACAGCTCGAAACCCAAGCTAAGGCCTTTGAAGTATTGGTTAATACTTACAAAGAGCGCCTTTATTGGCATATACGAAGAATAGTTTTGAATCATGACGATACTGATGATGTATTACAAAATACCTTTATCAAAGTCTATAAGAACATTAATGGTTTTAAGGGTGATAGCAAATTATACTCGTGGATGTATCGAATTGCAACCAATGAGGCATTGACATTTTTAAAGAAAAAATCGAACAAATTAGGAATCAGCGATTCGGAATTGCAAGATAAATTGGTGTCAAATTTACAAGCCGACGTTTATTTTGAAGGAGATGAAATTCAATTAAAACTTCAAAAAGCTATAGCCACGCTACCTGAAAAACAAAAATTGGTATTTAACATGAAATATTACCAAGAGATGAAATATGAGGAAATATCGGAAATATTGAATACCTCTGTTGGTGGATTAAAAGCGTCCTACCATTTGGCAGTTAAAAAGGTAGAATCATATTTGAAAGCCGATTAAACCTTTTAAATTATTGATAGTCAAAGTAAAGGCATGAACAAGAAGAATAACAAAAAGGATTTTAATACCCCCGAGGGATATTTTGAGGGGTTCTCTGATCGACTTTTGGATAGAATGTCCGGTTCCAAAAATGATCCGAAAGGTTCTTTGTTGCCAAAGTCAGATGGTTTCAGTCTACCTGAGGGTTATTTTAATTCATTAAACAAGAAAATACAGGATAAATTAAACGAGGATACCCCTAAGATAATTGCGCTTCAAAGAAGACGTAAATTTTATTACTTAGCTGCGGCAGCAGTTGCAGCCATCTTACTATTAACCATTGGTATACGTACTAATACTAGTTCAGATCCTACATTCGAGGGTTTGGCAAATAGTGAAATCGAGGACTATTTTGAGTACAACGATTTAGGACTTTCAACCTATGAAATAGCAGAGGTCATTCCGGTTGACGAATTGGAAATTTCCGATATCATGGATGATGCAATTGAAGAAGAAAATATTATTGACTATTTAAATGATAGTATTGAAAATATAGAAGAACTAAACCTAACGGATTATGAATATTAATAAGAACATACTAATTGTATTGTTTTTGCTGTTCACTACAACCCTAATGTATGGGCAGCGCAGACCTGATAAGGAAAAAATAAAATCCCTTAAAGTAGCGTATATCACAGAACGATTGAATTTAAGCAGTACAGAAGCACAAGCTTTCTGGCCCATTTATAATGCACATGAGGAAAAGATGCAATCTTTTAATGAACAAGAACGCACCCGAATCTATGGAAAAGTAAGGGATATGGACGCTTTGGATGCGAGCGAAGTTGAAGAATTACTAGACGATCTTATGTCCTTGCAAGAGGCCAAGCAAAAAGCGAATTCACAATTTTTAAGGGATATCCGAACAGTAATTTCAGCAAAGAAGACCTTTATACTGCTCAAAACAGAAAATGGATTCAAAAGACGTTTATTGCAACAGTATAGACAGAAACAGGGTGGTGGACCTCGATAATACATTTTTCGATGAAATACATAAAAGGGAGCTAATAAGCTTCCTTTTTCATTAAACCATAGCTTAAAATTATAGTCAAAAAGATATAACCTGGCCCACTAACCAATTAAGGGTCAATAAATAATAAGCTATGAAAAATTTTAAGATTTTAATGATTGTAATGGTATTTCTGGGAGCTATGGTCTCAGCAAACGCCCAAAGAAAAGTTGTCAAAGTGTATCCTAAGCAAGGAACGGTTGTAACAACCGTGTATAAACCTAAACTTGTTATTCACAAAGGAGCGAAATTTCACTTTGCTAAGGGTGTTTGGTACAAGGCAAGAGGTAAAAAATATGTCGTCTGTGCCGCACCAGTGGGTATTACAGTTAGACATTTACCGCGAGGTTATAAGGTTGCCCGCGTTAACGGTAGAAAAGCGTATAAGTACAAGGGCATTTGGTATAAAAAGAAAGGAAGAGGATACGTAGTATTCAACGTATAATTGGTTTGGTTGGTTGTTTTAAGGAGGAGTCTCAATGGGCTCCTCTTTTATTTAAAAGTCAATTTCGAAATTCTGTTTTTACCAGCCGCATAAGCAATGGAATCGTTCATAAAACGTATAGTATAGAAAGATTCATCGGACAATTTGGACCAGCTCTCCCCCATAGTACTGGAATAGGATATACCTGTAAATCCTAAAGCTATTATCCCATTACCATTGCAGTTTGGAACGAATTGCACACAACTCTTATAATTAGGTTCTTGATTATTTGCAATTAATTTCCATGTTCGCCCCCCATCATGTGTAATTGCTTTATTAGCAATATTTTCATCTGGTACGGTATAGTCTCCGCCAATAGCTATTCCCAATTTTTCATCATAGAAATCAATGTAATAAATACCTTGGGTTGGCTCATCACTAACTATAGGGGTTTTCTGTATCACCCATGACTTTCCTTTGTCACCTGAATAATAAATTGTACCGCTAGTTGTAGCTATCCAAGTCTTATTTCCTATTGTCTTGATATTAGTGTCACTGGCAGCAAATGCACCCTCGCCTTCAATTCCATGTGGTAGTAATGAACATGGTACTTTCTTCCAACTACTTCCACCATCCCTAGTGATAATAATTGATATACAACCATTTACAGTATCGCCCATGGCAAGACCTTCCAAATCATTCCAGAATGTCATTGCGTCATAAAAAACGTTTTCACCTTCTTCGCTATAAACAAGTTCCATACCGCTATCTCCCGTTTTATATAATAATGCTGGGGATGAAACGGATAACATAAAGAAATCCGTTGCTGTATGGGCAGTAGCCCTGAATTCGGGAATAATAGAATCCTGTTTTTGGACATTCATTCGAACTTTGTTCGTTTTTAAATCGATGCTACCAAATGTTCCTTTATTAGCTGCGAATGCCAAACTATTGTCCATTAATTCAATGGCCCTTATGCTTAATGAATCCTCTAAAATCGTTTCAACCTTAATAGAGGTAAACGGTTTAACCTCTTTTCTTTCTATACAACCCATTAAAACAAGAGAGGCTAGTAAGTAGATGGCATATCGCATAAGAATAATTTTTCTCAAAAGTAGACAGAATAGATGCCAAAACGATACCTTTGCAGCCTTAATTTTCAACATGAAACTTCATAGGAATTTGGTTTTTGCAGTAGTTGATGCCCTTGGGTATATTTTCAACGAAGGCGAATATGCTGATAAGGTGGTTCAAAAAACATTAAAAAGGGATAAGCGCTGGGGATCACGAGATCGTGGTTTTATAGCCGAAACCTCTTATGATATTGTTCGTTGGAGACGTCTGTATGCTGAAATTGCAGAGGTCAAGGCACCTTATAGTCGCGCTAATCTTTTTAGATTGTTCACCGTATGGGCTGTATTAAGAGGAATTGAATTACCTGATTGGAAACAATTAGAACCAGTGCCCACGCGAAGAATCAAAGGAAAATTTGATGAACTTTCAAAAATCAGAAAATACAGGGAATCCATTCCTGATTGGTTAGATGAGCTTGGTGAAAAAGCCTTGGGAAAAAAGTTGTGGACCGAGGAAATTGCTGCACTGAATAAACAGGCTGATGTTATTTTACGGGTAAATACTTTAAAAACGACTAAAGAAAAGTTAAGAAAAGTCCTGCTTGATGAAGGTATTGTAGCGGAACCTATCAAAGGGTACGCAAATGCGCTAAAACTGAATGAAAGGGCTAATGTGTTTACAACAAAATCGTTTAAAGACGGACTTTTTGAAGTGCAAGATGCCTCATCACAGCTTGTTTCCCAATTTTTGGAAGTTGATCGAGGACATCGTGTTGTAGATGCATGCGCAGGAGCCGGAGGAAAAACACTGCACCTTGCGGCGCTCATGGAAAATAAAGGGCAGCTCATTGCAATGGACATCTACGAAAACAAGCTAAAGGAACTGAAACGTAGAGCACGTAGAAATGGCGCTCATAATATAGAAACGCGACACATAAATTCGACCAAGGTTATTAAAAAGCTCCACAATAAAGCAGATAGAGTGCTTATTGATGCACCCTGCACAGGATTGGGAGTACTTCGCAGAAATCCTGATGCGAAATGGAAATTACGCCCAGATTTCTTGGAAGAAATTACTAAAACGCAACAAGAGATTCTAAGAAGCTATAGTAAAATGGTTAAGTCAAGGGGTAAAATGGTTTATGCTACCTGCTCAATACTTCCTCAGGAAAACGCTATGCAGGTAAAATCATTCTTGGCCTCAGAAGAAGGAAAGGAATTTACGCTGGCTAGTGAAAAGAAGGTTTTCGCATCTAAAAGCGGATTTGATGGATTTTATATGGCCTTACTTGAAAGGAAGTAATCAACAATTCCCATTGATAACTGTTAATTGTTAACCGAAAATCATAGCGTAAAAAGGTGTAAATTTGTGCTTTCTCAAACTTAACACTTTATAGGATTCATGATTCACTTTTTCGGGGATGTTACCACTAAGGTTTTTGCAGTACAAACTCATCAAGAACTTTCTCAGGAAGATACAGATAAACTTAGCTGGTTGTTTGGCAACCAATCCAAGATAAACACGGCGTCTCTCGACGCCTTTTTTGTTGGGCCACGGGCCGCTATGATAACACCTTGGAGTACCAATGCCACCGAAATAACCCAGAATATGGGCATACAAGGCATTATTCGCATTGAGGAATTTATGACTGTTGAAGCCAATTTTATGAACTTCGATCCTATGCTTTCCCAAAAATTCAATGGATTGACCCAGGATATTTTTAAGATTGATGTGATACCAGAATCCATTTTGGAGATAGATGATATTGAAGCGTACAACTCGCAGGAAGGTCTGGCCTTAAGTGGTGAGGAGGTTGAATACTTAAATCAACTTTCAAATAAAATTGGCCGCAAATTAACCGATTCGGAAGTGTTCGGTTTCAGCCAGGTGAATTCGGAGCATTGCCGACATAAAATATTCAATGGTACATTTAAGATCGATGGTGAAGAAAAACCATCTTCACTCTTCAAACTTATCAAGAAAACTTCTCAGGAAAATCCCAACAATATAGTTTCGGCATACAAAGACAATGTGGCTTTTGTAAAAGGCCCAAAAGCAGTGCAATTTGCCCCCAAAACTGCCGACAAACCTGATTTTTATGAAGAAAAAGAATTTGAATCAGTAATCTCTTTGAAAGCCGAAACCCACAATTTTCCAACTACAGTAGAACCATTTAATGGAGCAGCAACGGGTTCAGGGGGTGAAATTCGCGACCGATTGGCAGGTGGTAAAGGATCTTTGCCCTTAGCAGGGACCGCTGTTTATATGACGTCTTATTCGAGATTGGAAGAAAACCGTCCTTGGGAAAAGGCGATGCCTGAACGCGAATGGTTATACCAGACGCCAATGGACATTTTAATAAAAGCTTCAAATGGAGCATCCGATTTTGGGAACAAATTTGGTCAACCCTTGATTGTAGGGTCCGTACTTACTTTTGAGCATACTGAAGAAGCCCGTCGCTTAGGATATGATAAGGTCATTATGCAAGCCGGAGGCATCGGATATGGTAAGGCGGACCAAGCTATAAAAGATACCCCAAATGCTGGGGATAAAATTGTAATTCTTGGCGGTGATAATTACCGAATTGGTATGGGTGGAGCTGCTGTATCAAGTGCGGATACCGGGGAATTCAGCACAGCTATTGAATTGAACGCCGTTCAACGTTCAAATCCTGAAATGCAGAAAAGAGCTGCAAATGCAGTCCGTGGAATGGTTGAAAGCGCGGTGAATCCAATAGTTTCCATTCATGACCATGGTGCAGGTGGTCACCTCAATTGTTTATCTGAATTGGTAGAAGATACGGGCGGCAAAATAGATTTGGATAAATTGCCTATTGGGGACCCAACATTGTCTGCAAAGGAGATTATAGGAAACGAATCCCAAGAACGCATGGGACTGGTCATAGGTCAAGAAGATGTAAATCTTTTACATCGAATTGCAGATCGTGAACGTTCGCCTATGTATGAGGTTGGTGATGTAACAGGTGACCATAAATTCACTTTCGAATCTAGCTCTAAAGGAGATAAACCAATGGACTTGGATTTGGAAGATATGTTCGGTAGCTCTCCGAAAACGATAATGAATGACATAACGGTTGATAGGAATTATAGTAATCCTGAATACACTTTTGAACACTTTCATGATTATTTGGATCAAGTACTTCAGTTGGAGGCAGTAGCCTGCAAAGATTGGTTAACGAATAAGGTTGACCGCTGTGTGGGCGGACTTGTTGCTAAACAGCAATGTGTTGGTCCCTTACAACTGCCATTGAACAATTGCGGTGTTATGGCCATGGATTTCAAAGGAAAGGAAGGTATTGCGACATCAATTGGCCATTCTCCAATATCAGGACTAATTGATCCAGTTGCAGGTAGTAGAAATAGTATCACCGAATCTTTAACGAACATTATTTGGGCTCCGCTCAAAGACGGACTAAAATCTGTTTCCCTATCAGCCAATTGGATGTGGCCCTGTAAAAATGTGGGTGAAGATGCGCGCCTTTATGAAGCGGTTAAAGCCGTTTCTGACTTTTCAATTGAGTTGGGGATCAATGTCCCTACTGGCAAGGACTCCCTTTCAATGAAACAGAAGTATAAGGACGGTGATGTTATTTCCCCAGGTACAGTTATCATATCAGCGGCTGGCCATTGCGATGACATCACCAAGGTTGTTGAACCCGTTCTACAAAAAGATGGTGGAGCTATTTACTATATCAACCTATCAAATGACGATTATAAACCAGGAGGTTCTTCTTTCGCCCAGATACTTAATAAAATTGGGAATGAAGCTCCAACTGTTTCAGATGCCAAATATGTGAAAACTGTATTCAATGCAATGCAGCAGGCAATAAGAAATGGTAAAATCCTTGCAGGTCATGATGTAGCTTCTGGTGGATTGATTACAACCTTGCTAGAAATGTGCTTTGCCGATGTTGATTTAGGTGCTGAACTGGACTTATCTTCACTAGGGGAAGCTGATAGTATTAAGCTATTATTCTCTGAAAATACAGGTATTGTCTTTCAAGCAAAGGATGAATCAATTGTGGATTACTTCAAAAAAGAGGATATTGATGTAGTGCGAATTGGAAAGGTAACTACATCATCACATCTGGGTATAAAAAATGGCGGAATGGAAATTGGTTTGAATGTGTCCTCATTAAGGGACACATGGTACAAAACTTCATACTTACTTGACAAAAAACAAACAGCGAACAACTTGGCAGAAGATAGGTTTAATAATTACAAGGACCAACCACTGAAATACGTTTTTCCAAAAAGTTTTAATGGGGTCATTGCGAGTTCAGCGAAGCAATCTCCTGAGAACAAAGAGATTACTTCGTCGTTAGCTCCTCGTAATGACAGACCCAAAGCTGCAATCCTTAGGGAGAAGGGAAGTAATTCTGAAAGGGAAATGGCCAACGCCATGTACTTGGCAGGTTTTGATGTTAAGGATGTTCATATGACCGATTTGATCTCAGGACGTGAAACTCTGGAAGATATTCAATTTATTGGTGCGGTTGGAGGATTTTCAAACTCTGATGTTTTAGGAAGTGCTAAAGGATGGGCCGGGGCATTCAGATACAATGAAAAGGCCAATATGGCATTGAAAAAGTTCTTTGCCCGTCCTGATACTTTATCTGTTGGTATTTGCAATGGATGCCAATTGTTTATGGAATTGGATTTAATCAATCCCGAGCATGAAAGCCATGGTAGAATGCTGCACAACGAATCCCATAAACACGAAAGCAGTTTTACTTCGGTAATAATCG
>Ga0209633_10005337_pt1 | contig 11302 bp, 11 predicted proteins | sample Cruoilmetagenom1_FD_187290 | JGI IMG/M metagenome (GOLD analysis project Ga0209633, IMG submission 187290) | Oil polluted marine microbial communities from Coal Oil Point, Santa Barbara, California, USA - Sample 1 (SPAdes) (version 2) | ecosystem: Environmental > Aquatic > Marine > Oil seeps ... | reverse complement strand
AGAACTTTGCACGAGAGATATGACAGATTAAAATGGCTTATATTCCCCCTGATTTCCTTAAAAATGTGGTCAATAGCCTTGCTATTACCCTTATTTTTAAGAAAAATAGGAAAAATCACGCTCATTTTTCTCTCGTCATACTCTCGTGAAAAGGTCTTTATGAAAAATATACTTTACTACGTTCACGATCCAATGTGCAGTTGGTGTTGGGGTTTTCGACCAGTTTGGGAGAAAATTCTTGCCGAGCTACCAGATAATATTGAGGTAAAGTACCTACTTGGCGGTTTAGCGCCTGATTCTGACGAGCCTATGCCACAAGGGATGCGAGATGATATCGCAGGTTATTGGCGCAAGGTTCAAAGCCATATCCCTAATACTCCATTTAACTTTGATTTTTGGCAACAGTGTGAGCCGAGGCGTTCAACATATCCTGCGTGTCGTGCTGTTATTGCAGCGCGTATGCAACAACCGAAGCGTGAACGGGAAATGATAAACGCGATACAAACAGCATATTATTTGAAAGCGCAAAACCCTTCCGATAATAAGACTTTGATTAGCTTGGCTGTTGAATTGGGCTTGGATGAAGCCCAATTCAAACAAGACCTAAATGCAGAAACAACACAAGATGCGTTGCTAAAAGAAATACATTTCGCCAGCAAGATCGGCGCACAAGGTTTCCCTAGTATGTTGCTGGAAAAAGCAGGGCAGTTCCACTACGTGCCGCTTAACTATAATGACCCTCAACCTGCTTTAGATTTTATTCAACAAGTCTAGGTTTTATCAAGGAATCTCTGAATAACCTAGGTGAAATTCTATAAGTCTCTAGGGCATCATATCCTAGGCGTACTTTACAGGGAATGCTTATTGCCTTCACAAAAAGTGCAACAACGGAGATGATGCCCTAGAGGCTTACCCTTCGGGGCTTAGCCAAGTTTCCAATTTCTTCGTTATTGGTTTGAACCATAGAATAGCTATGCTTAAAACCAATGTCTCGAACTTGAAAACTTGGCGTTGCTAGAATTCATCTAGGTTATTCAGAGAGTCCTTAAACTTACCAACGGCACAAAAACAACGGATTCATAGTTTTCTACAGAACAATTTGTTTCACTTGTACGCGTAACCAACTGTAGCACTTGCTCGCTATTTTGAGCGCCCACCGGTATCACTAATCGCCCACCAATTTTTAACTGTTGAATTAACGCAGAAGGTATTTTATCGGGTGCCGCTGTTACTATAATAGCATCGTACGGCGCTGCCTCTTCCCAACCCCAACTGCCATCACCTAGATGCGTACGAATATTGCGATAACCCAATTTATACAATAAATCTCGCGCCTGTTGATACAGCTCAGGAATGACTTCAACTGTGTGTAAATTTTTAACCAAACCACCTAGAATAGCCGCTTGATAGCCGGACCCCGTTCCAACTTCCAGTACATTTTCCAAAGAGCCGCTTTCCATAAGTAATTCGGTCATACGCGCAACAATATAAGGTTGAGAAATTGTTTGCCCGTGACCAATCGGAAAGGATGCGTCTTCATAAGAACGACTTGCCATCGCCTCATCTACAAATAAATGTCTGGGTACTAAACGCATCACTCGTAACACGTCTTTATTCTGAATTCCTTTTTGTTGTAATCGGTCTATTAGCCTGTCTCGCGTACGTTGCGAGGTCATGCCAATTCCTTTTATATCTAGCTCATTCATTTATCCAATCCATCATAAATCAGATAACCACATTTCAGTTGCTTGCAATGCGGAATGCTGGGTCAAGTCGATATGAATCGGGGTGACTGAAATATAGTTATTTTTTACAGCATAAAAATCAGTTCCTTCACCTTCATCCTGCTCTTCTCCCACAGGACCTACCCAAAATATTTCATCACCCCTTGGATCTGTGCTGCGTATAACTGGTTTTGCCTTGTGCCGTTTCCCCAAACGGGTAACCTTAAAACCGTTGATTTTCTCATAAGGAATATCGGGAACATTAACATTGAGGATAGAAGCCAACGTGTTTTTATTGAGCACATCAGCAGAAAAACTCGGCAATTGTTGCAATAAAGCAGTGACTGCTTGAACACCACTTTCGAAATGCTGTGGCTGATATGAATCCATGGATATTGCCAACGCAGGCAAGCCTAAATTTCGCCCCTCCATTGCAGCTGCAACCGTTCCCGAATAAATAACATCATCTCCCATATTTGCGCCAGCGTTGATGCCAGAAATCACAATGTCAGGATCTTCATCATATAAACCAGTCAAGGCAAGATGCACACAATCAGTTGGTGTGCCATTGACACTATAAAACCGTTCACCTTGTTCTTTTATTCGCAAGGGCATTTCTAGGGTTAAGGAATTACTCGAACCACTTCTATCACGGTCTGGCGCGATGGTCAGCACATTCGCAAACTGCCCTAAGCTATCACGCAAGGCATTTATGCCTGGCGCAATAAAGCCATCATCATTACTCAACAAGATATTCATGTGCTACTGTTAGAACCTATTCCCATTACCAACTATACCGCCAGCTAAAAACGTGCCAAAACTTGACCTTAAACACATCAAAAAGCAATTGCTAGAAAAACAGCAAGCTGAAAAAGTGGCGCAAAAAAAAACAAAAATTCAGCAAGCTATTGACGAACGCGATCAAACAATTTTTGCAGACGCGATGTCCGATGTTACGCCATTAGAACATGATAAAGTTCATCATGGTAGCAGTAAACCCCTAATTAAGCTTAGGAAACAAACAGAAACAGATGAGGCACTTGAATTCGAAATTCATGATCCTCTTTCCGATGAACTTGAAGTAGAGGAAATAGAAAAAGAGGCCACTCTCAGCTTTTGTCGAAGCGGTATTCAAAAGAATGTCTTTAAAAAATTACGCAGTGGAAATTATCAAATTTCTGATGAGCTAGATCTTCATGGTGCCAGCATAAAACAAGCGAAACAAATTCTCGTCTATTATTTACAAGAAGCCGTTCAATTTGAAAGTAGCTGTATTCGTGTAATTCACGGTAAAGGGCATCGTTCGAGCAACAATAAACCCGTACTGAAAACCCATGTCAATCATTGGCTTAGTGAGCATGATCGCGTTTTAGCCTTTCATTCCTGCAAACCAAAAGATGGGGGGACGGGCGCAGTCTATCTATTATTGAAAAAGAACTAACGACATCATCAGAAATTTTTTATATTAAAAGATAGACACAAAAAAGGACGCTTACAGCGTCCTTTTTATTTCAATTACTCTTTCTTACAGATGATCATCATCGGTTGTATTATCTAAATCAAAAGGGTCTTCTTGATCATGCTTTGCATGACTAGTACCAGTGGCAACTTTCTTGTTCATACCATGATATAAAAACCAGTCAACACTAAAGAAACGTCCCGCGCCCATAAAAAATAATGTAAGCAACATTAGAAAGTACATGAGTGATTTAGCGAAGCCGGATGAACTCATATCTGTATATCCGTGTGTCATTAATGTTTCTTTTAATGTAGCAACAATATCTTGCCCATTTAATGCCACCAAACCTGTCAAAGCTACTAGCGCCAGTAAAGGCAAAGAAATCCAACGAACAGCCAAACCAATCAATAATAAAAATGCACCGATAATCTCTAAACTACCAATCAAACCAGTCGTTACACCAGAGGCTGAACCAAGTACAGGCACATTACTCATCGCATCTGCTGCTGTTTGATAGGTTGCAGAATTTACCCATGTCATTGGGTTATACCAAGCTACATCCGAACTCGTGAACAAACCGAGCTTTTGTTGGCCCGATACAAATAGCAATGGTGCCAAGAATAAACGTAACAGTAGTGGCGGTAAAAAATCGAGACCTCGAAGCCATCCAAAGCTAAAAAATCCTAATAGAAACTTTCGCATAAACACTCTCCTTTTGGGGTTTATAATGGCTTAGTAAAATTAATTTAATAACTGCCACAATACTTGTCTATTTGACGGGTTTATTTTAGATTTTGCAAGTGAATTTTAGTACGAATTATAATCAGGCTTTCATAAAAACGCTTAGGATAATAAATGCATTCAACACCATCAGAAACACGCAATGAAGAAAAACCTCTAACAACCTTTATAGGCTTAGGCGCAATGGGTTTTCCAATGGCAGGGCATTTATCAAAAGCGGGATTTGACGTCACACTTTTTAATCGCACCCAAAGCAAAGCTGACGTTTGGTTAGAACAATACAACGGACAAAAATCCACAAGTATTACGCAAGCGGTGAAAAACGCCGACATAGTTTTTAGCTGTGTTGGCAACGATAATGATGTGCGTGAAATTTATACCGAGATATTCAAAACAGTACCAACAGGAGCAATCTTAGTTGACCACACCACTACTTCTGCGCAACTTGCACGTGAACTAGCAGCAATTGCGAAGCAAAAAGAATTAACGTTTATAGATGCGCCTGTTTCCGGCGGTCAAGTCGGCGCAGAACAAGGAACGCTAACTATTATGGCAGGTGGCGACAAAATAAGTTTTAACAAGATCGTTCCGATCATCAATCATTACGCAAAAGCGGTTACCCTCATCGGTGATGTAGGCGCTGGACAAACGTGTAAAATGGTTAATCAACTTTGTGTAGCGGGTGTTTTACAAGGCTTATCAGAAGGGCTTAATCTTGCAAAATCATCAGGGATAAATGCCGAAACAATCCTTAATGTATTACAGTACGGGGCAGCAAGTTCGTGGCAAATGGTCAATCGTACTGAAACCATGATGAATGACGAGTTTGATTTTGGATTCGCTATTGATTGGATGCGAAAAGACCTTGCTATTTGTTTCGATGAAGCCGAAAAACTAGGCATTGAATTACCCATGAGCAAACTCATTGACAAACGCTATGCTAAGTTACAAGAAAAAGGTTATGGTCGTTCAGATACATCTGCTTTGATCAAACAATTTGATATTTAAGAGACCTTTGCACGAGAGTATGGCGAGATAAAAAAAAGCGTAATTTCACCTGTTTATCTTAAAAATGAAGTTAATTTAGCGACTGCTTGCAGAGTTTATACTTTAGTGAGCAGGGCTATTGAGTGAATTTTTAAGGGAAACAGGGGGAATTCAAGCATTTTTAATCCGTCGTATCTCTCGTGCAAAGGTCTCTCATCAAGTGTTTTTATTTAAATGATACGTCAACGCCAACTCGATACAATAGCGTAATTCTTTAATCGCAATTTCATCGTCAAGATCAAACACAATCGCACGGTGTCCTTGGTATTTAAACTGCGTCGGAAATAATACCTTAAACGTTTCGACTAAATTTGTTTGGCAATGAAAGTAGATCGCATATTGCCGAGACAAATCCTTTTTATTTTTCTGCTTTATCTCGCCGATTCTAATTGTACTACCGCTTTTAGTCGCTAAGGTTAAGTAACTCGTTTGTCCCCACTTTAATGTTTCGGTCACCTCACCAACGCCTTTTGTTTTTGTAGCAACATCAAATATAAGCTCCCGCAGAAGTAAACAGCGTTCTTTAATGTTTGTCGAATAACCTTGAAACACCGCTTCAACATTTTTATCTGTAAACATATAAAACATCTCTTATATTATCTTCGCAAAACAACTAAAAATTAGGATGATGTACTCAAACTTCTACAATGTTATACTTCGCGGCGATATATAATAGGGAAGTTGTACGCACATGGGATTTTTTGTTTTACCAAGCTATAGGTTAGCACGCTTGGTTTTGCCCCAATGGGCATTTAACAGTTTAATACTCAAACAGATACTACTCATTAGTTTGATGTTAATTATGGCATCCTTGCTGACTTCTTGTTCACGTATTAAATCTACATCACCGTACAAACAAATAACGCCTACTCAGATGCAAGTAACACCTGCACCACGTGTGTTTCAATATTCATTTAAAGATCCTGTACGCGCATCCAGCAGTCCGACACTATCTAAACAATTATCTACGGGTAAAGATGGCTCTCTAGTCGTAGTAAAACTTAAAGATCAAACCACAAAAAAAGCACGATTAGGTAGAAGTTATTTTTCCGCCAGTGGCTATGAATGTCGCAAATACTTAATTAACACACAAGATGAATATACATCTTGTTTGATCGGAGGACGTTGGCTTGAAACGAACTCAATCACACATGATTCAACTCATACCAAATAACCCCTATCATTTAACCTATGCTTAGATTACTCATATCTCCTTTATTTTGGTTATTTTTTCTCTTACCGTTCGTATCGGGAAGCTGGTATTACTATAAACATGCCAGTAAACAATATGAATCTTATGCACATTTTACGGTTGAAGAAAATGGCAAAGCCAATGTTGATCCACTCGGAGCATTAACGGGGCTTGCGGGTCCTGTATCCTCCACCCGTGATGCGCTTATTATCAAAGATTTTATTGAATCACGCGAAGTCATCGAACAAATCAAAAATAAAATAGATGTGAAAAAATTATATGCTCGCGATGATAAAGATTGGCTATCTCGATTAGAACAAGATGCTAGCATCGAAGATATAGTCGAATATTGGAAGAAAAAAGTACGCGTTGATTTTGATAGTGCATCGGGTATAACACGCTTGAGTGTGATGGCATTTGAGCCACAAGAAGCGGTCAACATTATTAAAGAAATCCTTTACCGCAGTGAAACGCTAGTCAATAATTTATCCAACAAGGCACGTCAAGATAGCCTTAATTTTGCACAAGAAGAGTTAAAAAAAGCAGAACAAAATCTAAAAACTGCACGTAGCAACGTAACCCAATTTAGAGAAAAAGAAAAAGCGCTCAGCCCCGAAAAAGATGTTGAAATAAAAATAACCTTGATTGCATCTTTAGAAGCAGAATTGGCAAAAGCAGAAGCTGAATTGCGTAGCTTAAAAATCAGTTTACAAGATAATACCCCCAAAGTTCAGGCGGCGCGAAATCGTGTATATTCTCTAAAGCAACAGATTGGCAAAGAGAAAATGCGTGGCACTACAAAAAGCACCAAAAACAAGCGTTATTCAAAGACGCTCAGCAAACTAATCTCACAACATGAAGAATTACTAACCGACCAAGGTTTTGCCGAAAAAACGTATGCATCAACCCTGTTGATTATGGAGCAAGCTCGTATAGATGCCGCCAAACAACACCGTTACCTTACTGTAACTGTTCAGCCTCAATTACCCGAAGAAGCCATTAAGCCAGATCAACCACATGATTATATTGTATTATTTTTATCATGCTTGCTGTTTTGGGGCATTTCGAGTTTGATTATTGCCTCTATTAAAGATCACGCTGGCTGGATATAGTAAGAATTAGAACTAAGAGTATGAAAATGAAAAACCACATTCAACTATTACTAGGAATACTACTGTTCCTTATTGCACAACTCTCTTGGGCTGAAAAAGCCGATATTCGTCAAGGTAGCTTACCGTTTGGTAACAACCTATTTTCTGGTAATTTCCAATCACAACGTAATGACGGATTAGACCCTAATTACAAACTAATTCCAGGAGATAAAGTCGCCTTACACATGTGGGGTCAAGTCACCATTGATGAAATTCTAACCGTCGATGCCAAAGGTAATATTTTTATTCCTGAGGTTGGCGAAGTAAAAGTAGCCGGGCTTCGTTCTGCTGACTTAACTAGCACCGTCAAAAGAAAAGTAGCCACTGTATTTAAGCAAGGCGAAAGCGTTTATGTCAATGTAGTCACAGCTACGCCCATCAGTGTATTTGTTACAGGTCCCGTGTTAAAACCTGGACAATATTCAGGTATTGCATCCGACAGCGTGCTTTCTTTTTTATTCAAAGCCGGCGGCATCGAGCCGCATAGAGGCAGTTATCGTGATGTACGAATTTTACGTGGCAATCGCTTGCTAAGCCGTTTTGATCTTTACCCGTTTCTTATTAATGGAAAATTAAAACAATTCAAATTTAGAGACGGCGATACGATTGTCGTTGGCAAACTTGCTTCTACTGTTAAAGTCACTGGTGATAGCCGTAACCCTTTTCTCTTTGAGTTTACCGGAAGAAGCATGACAGGACGTCAGCTAATTCAATATGCTAGCCCCAAAGCAAAAGTAACGCATGTTTCTGTTTCTGGTAGTCGAAATCGACAGCCTTGGTCGAAATACCTACCGTACAATCAATTTTTAAACACACATTTACTTGATGGCGACAAAGTAAATTTCAAGATGGATGCGCGTACAGATATCATGAGCTTGAAAGTTGAAGGTAGCTATCTCGGCAAGTCCTATTACGAAATCAAAAAAGGCAGCCGCTTAAAAGAAGTACTAGACTATATTGAAGTCGATCGTGAAGATGCTGACATTAAAAATATCTACTTAAAACGTACAAGTATTGCCTCACAAGAAGAAAAAAACCTCAAAGAAAGTATCCAACGTTTACAACGTAGCGTTTTAATGACACCGGCAAAATCCACCGGTGAAGCAGCAATACGCGCAGAAGAAGCCAAGTTAGTCCTGAAGTATATTGAAATAGCGCGCGAAACCCGCCCTGAAGGTCGCGTCGTAGTTAGTGAAAATGGCAAAATTGCCAATATTCGCCTAGAAAATGGTGATGTCGTTGTTATTCCAAAGAAGAGCGACATCGTCAATATCAGTGGCGAAGTGCTTATGCCAAAGGCCATTGTTTACGCACATAACGCTAAAGTTCATGACTATATCGAACGTGCCGGAGGCTTTACAGAAAGAGCAGATCAAGAACGCATAATCATAATGCATCCCAACGGCAGAATTAAAATTGGTGGTAATCAACGCATTCAACCGGGCGACCAAGTGATTGTATTCCCAAAGGTTGACCCTAAACGAATGCAAAATGCCAGAGATTGGCTACAAGTCATCAGCCAAATCGCAATCTCTGCCAATATACTCGGTTTCTAATAAGACGTGAATTTAAACCAATAACAAATGGAATTAATTCAAGCATTACGGGTTCAAGGCCGCGTTGTTTCTGCATTAACACTGCGCGAAACACGCTCTCGCTACGGCAATAGTAAACTGGGGTTTTTCTGGGCTTTATTCGAGCCATTTGCACATATTGCAGTTTTTATGGCTATTTTTTCTGCAATGGGAAGAGCTATTCCTATTGGCGATAGCATGGGTGTTTTTATTTTAACCGGCATTGCGCCCTGGCTATTATTTAGTAATATCGTGACAGGAATTATGGGAGGGGTTGATGGCAATCGTGCCTTGTTAGGCTACCCGCAAGTCATGCCAATTGACACAATGATTTCACGTATATTATTAGAAACTGCAACTATCATTATCATCTTTATATTTTTTGTTGTCCTTGCGATTAATTTCGACTTCACCATTAGTCTTGATGATTTTTTAATGATGCTAAGTGCATCAGGCATGATCATAGTACTAGCGGCAGGTGTTGGCATGATTAATGCTTCAATTAAACTTTACTTCCCTTCTTACGCAACCATATACAGCGCACTATCTCGCCCCTTCTATTTTATGTCAGGCATATTTTTTACTGCTGATTTCTTATCTCCAGAAATATTAGACTTGATCGACTTTAACCCAATCTTACATATAGTCGAATGGCTTAGAAGTGGCTTTTATACCAGTTTTAATAGTGCCTTCTATGATATTGAATATGTTGGTACGGTCACCTTAGTTATTTTTACTTTAGGGTTAGTAGCTGAACGAGCCACTCGTAAAAGAGCACGTCAGATATGATCAAATTACAAAATGTCTGCAAAAGCTACAAACTAAAAGACAGCAAAAAAACAATACTTGATAATATTAGCTTTGAATTTCCTGAGAAAAAAAATATTGGCGTTTTGGGCGTTAATGGCGCGGGTAAATCTACACTACTTCGACTTATTGCTGGCACAGAATTTCCAGACAGTGGAAAAATTATACGCACAGGGAAATATTCATGGCCACTGGGGTTTTCAGGATCATTTCACGGTACATTAACGGGCATCGAAAACTTGCGCTTTGCCTGCCGTATTTATAATGCCAATATAAAAGAAGTTACAGAATTTGTTAAAGACTTTTCCGAACTCGGTAAATTTATCCATGAGCCTATACAAACCTATTCTTCAGGGATGCGCTCCCGTTTAGCTTTTGCACTCAGCATGGCAATTGACTTCGATGTATACCTGGTCGATGAAATAATGGGCGTCGGCGACCAAGGCTTTCAAGAAAAATGTAAAGATGCGTTCACCGCCAAGAGAAAATATTCCAGCGTTATCATGGTTTCGCACAGCATGAATACCATCCGTGACTTTTCTGATGTTGCTATATTATTAACAGGAGAACATTTAGAAATCCATGAAGATGTGGATAAAGCCATTGATATATATACAAAATTAACCCATGGTTAATTATTCATGCGGTTTCCTCATACAACTGATAAACGCTTTAACTTTAAAAACATCGCATCCCCATAACTAAAAAAACGATATTTGTCCGCGACCGCATGACGATAAGCCTCTCTAATATTTTCATAACCCGAAAAGGCAGAAACCAGCATTAACAATGTAGACTCTGGCACATGAAAATTAGTAATCATCGCATCCACCACATTGAACTGAAAACCTGGCGTTATAAACAATCGTGTATCCCCTTTAAACGGAATTAACTTGCCCTTGCCTGCTTTTGCCGCCGATTCCAGACTACGTACCGTCGTCGTACCCACAGCAACCACCTTGCCGCCACGAGCTTTGCATTCAGCCACCGCATCACACACATCTTGAGTAACTTCTACCCATTCGGCATGCATGACGTGGTCATCTAAATTATCAACACGTACCGGTAAAAATGTTCCTGCTCCCACATGCAAGGTAACCTCTGCGGTTGAAACACCTTTGTTAATCAACGATTCCAATAATTTATCTGTAAAATGCAAACCTGCCGTAGGTGCGGCAACCGCACCTGAATGTTGTGCGAATACGGTTTGATAACGTTCTCGATCTGCCTCTGTGTCTTCTCGTTCGATATAAGGCGGTAATGGAATATGCCCGTATTGATCTAATAATTCCAAAGCAGGTATCTCTGACAAAAATTGAATCTCAAACAAACTATCCTGACGACCGACTACTTTAGCGTTTATTGCATCCTCAAGATGTAAGATCGTGTCGACTTTAGGTGTTTTATTGGCACGCACATGCGCAATGACACGATGATCTTCCAGCAAACGCTCCACCATCACTTCAACTTTACCGCCGCTAGATTTATGCCCACGTAAACGTGCGGGAATCACACGGGTATTATTAAAAATTAACAAATCCTCTGGCTCAATTAAATCAATAATTTGACCAAATTGTAGATCAGACAGGTTTACAGGGCTCTCGTCC
>Ga0209633_10005336_pt1 | contig 11302 bp, 6 predicted proteins | sample Cruoilmetagenom1_FD_187290 | JGI IMG/M metagenome (GOLD analysis project Ga0209633, IMG submission 187290) | Oil polluted marine microbial communities from Coal Oil Point, Santa Barbara, California, USA - Sample 1 (SPAdes) (version 2) | ecosystem: Environmental > Aquatic > Marine > Oil seeps ... | reverse complement strand
GATCTATAAAGCCCTGCTTCATTAAAGATTATCTGAAAAAACATGGGGCACATGGCAAGGTTCACATCAAAACGGCGGCTTGGAACACCGGATGGCACCATGGCAGAGGATTTGTCCAGTGGACCGGCTCGCAGGCACAAAAAGACGCCTTGGCGCGTGTGTTCGATACCAGCAAGGCTGTTCACGATGCGCGTTGGAACGCCGGGGAACTGCATATTCAGAACCCGGAGTTGGATTATGAGTTGGAAAATGCGCTATGGCATCTGCTGCGTGGTGAGACCAGCTGTAATTTTTACTGGGGCCAAGCGTGGGTCGACCGCTGCCATGAAGATCTCGATGCTGCCTGGGCGGCCTTGGATCGTGCCTACGCCATCGATCCCCGGCTGGAACAGACCAGGAGCTGAATGCGCTTCGCGCGAAACCTTTTTAAAAAACCGTGCCGCACAGCGGCACTCGATCCCTGGAAACTAGACTCTATTCTCTAGTTTCTGGATACAACCGATAGGATTAGAATCAATGAGTGAATTACCCGAATATATCGACGGTCTTCCGAACATTTGCGGCTCGGAAGCCAAAATCGAAGAAGTGATCAAAAACCGGCCGGACAATGTGTATCTAAGCGGCCCGACGGTTGATTTCAACCACATCGACAGCGCCTGTGCGGTGGCACTGCACATGCACCAGCCGCTGATCCCGGCGGGCGGCGATGATCTGCAAACGGCCGAAATCATCAGCAATCTGCAATACATGATGGAGCACCCGGATATCGGCGACAATCACAATGCGTCGGTATTCCATTGGTGTTATAAACGCATCGGCGAGTTCGTTCCACAGTTGATCGGCGAGGGCAAGCAGCCGCGCGTGATGCTGGAATATTCCGGCACACTGTTTCACGGCTTGCGCAAGATGGGTTTGGACGATGTGTTCGACTGCCTCAGGGCGGTCACTTGCAATCCGGACTATCGGAACGCCGTGGAATGGCTGGGGGCCCCCTGGGGCCATGCGGTGGCGCCGTCAACTCCGGTCCAGGATTACCGTCTGCACGTCAAAGCGTGGCAGCACCATTTTGCAGCCGTTTTCGGTTTTGAGGCGCTCGGGCGTGTGCGCGGTTTCTCCCCTTCGGAGATGGCGTTGCCGAACCACCCCGACGTGGCCTATAAATTCGTAAAAACGCTGAAAGAGTGCGGCTTTGAGTGGGTGCTGGTGCAAGAGCACACGGTGGAACAACCGAACAACGGCCACGGTCCGGAACTGAAGCATCTCCCTCACCGCCTGGTCTGCACCAATTCGAAAGGCGAAACGGTGAGCATCATCGCTATTATCAAGACGCAGGGCAGCGACACCAAGCTGGTTGCGCAGATGCAGCCATACTATGAAGCCAAGAGCCTGTCTCGCTGGGAACTGGCGGGCAAGTCGGTTCCGCCGCTGGTCACTCAGATCGCCGACGGCGAGAATGGCGGCGTGATGATGAACGAGTTTCCGCCGAAGTTCATGGAGGTTGCACGTGAAGCCAGCGGCTCAGCCACGGCGATGATGAATGTGACCGAATATCTCGAACACCTGCTTGCATCGGGCGTTCGCGAAGCCGATTTTCCGGGCGTTCAACCGCTGTTTCAAAAGGCGATCTGGGAGCGCTTTCAACCGGGCGACGGCCCCGAAAAGCTCGCGCAGGTCATCGAAACGCTCGGCAAGGAGGACCACCGTTTCCACATGGAAGGGGGCAGCTGGACCAGCGACCTGTCGTGGGTCGATGGCTATGAAAACGTGCTCGGTCCGATGGAGGAGGCAAGTGCGCTGTTTTCGGAAAAGGTGCTGAAACCCGGCATCCCCACCTCCGATTCCCGCTATCGCAACGCCCTCTTTCACCTGATGGCCTCGCAGACCAGCTGCTATCGTTACTGGGGACAGGGGCAGTGGACCGACTACGGCCGTGAAATATGCCGCCGGACCGAGGCAATCATTCGTCACGATTTTCAGTTCGACAAGGCGAGCTAGGAGGCTGTCCGAGAAAAGCGATCGTAGCGAGGGCGAGACTGATTGGCCGGATTTTTCGATCATTTGAGGCGAATAGTGGACCTATTTAACAAAAATGATCGGGAAATCCGGCCAATCAGGCTCGGCCGCAGTAGATCAGTCTGTTCTCGGACAGCCTCCTAGGCGCCGTGGGAGTTTGTGACGACTCACTCCTTCGGCGAGCCATTCCCCGGAAGCACGGCCATTCGAGCTCCGGGGGAGGGATCAATGTTTGCGAATCGATACTGACTCGTTCAATTTCATATGGCAAAACATAAAAATATTACGGAACCAGACAAGCACGGCTTTCAGGTCAGAATCGTTTGCAATGGTCAGGAATACAGCCGCTATTTTTCCCACCGGTTATGGGGGGACAAGAACAAATCGCTGGCCGGCGCTCAAAACTGGCGTGATCAGATGCACATCATTCTCGGAACCCATCGTCGCCGGCTGCACAAGAAACCACTGGCATCGAAACGATCGACGGGTGTTTGCGGCGTATCAAGAAGCGTACAATATGACAAACGGCGGGATACCTACTATCTGGTCTATGAGGTTCATTGGAAAGATAAAGAGCGGATAAAAAACAAAACATTTCATGTGGGGCAGCTCGGCGAGGTAACAGCAGATCAGGAATTTCATGCATTTCGTACCGCTGTCTTTTTCAGAAAGGAATATGAGTGCAGTGTTGAAGAGGGCGTGCGCTTCCAGCCGGAGCAGTATCAGCAGTGGAAGGAAAAACGGTTATACGAGCAGTGACACCCGGACAATACTCATCAGCCAGATCATCTGATTCCTTATGATACTTGCCATTACTGCTGTAGGCGCCAATCAGCCGAACGTGATTCCGGAATTGATGCAGATCATTTCTGACAGCCTCTGCACCGTTGTAGAAAGCAGGCTAACGGTGTTTGCGAACCAATTCGCCTGCTATTGGTACGTCGACGGCAACTGGAATCATATTGCCAAGCTGGAAAACTGCTTGAGTACGGCCGCCAACCGGCGCAGCTTTAAAATGACGACCTCCCGAGTGGATGAAAGCGACATCGAAAACGGTGATGACCAGGCCATACTCCCTTATACCATCGATGTCGTAAGCGCCGACCGTGTCGGCATCGTTTACGAATTAGCCAGTTTCCTTGCGGAACGCAACATCCTGATTCAGGATCTGACAACCAGCGCCTATTCGGCCTCTTACACCGGCACAGCGGTCTTTTCGGCGCACATCATTATCGGCATTCCAGCCGATGTTCGACTGATCTCGCTGCGCGACGAATTTCTGGATTTTTGTGACCGGGAACATCTCGATGCGATATTGGAACCTTTGAAACGCTGACGAAACGGACAGAACCATGGATACAAACGAATTCAAAGCATCGCTTTCGCAGTCGACGCCGCCTGACGGGTTGGGCTTATCTCTTCTTGCATTGTGGCATGATGCGAAAGGGGATTGGAACAGGGCCCATGAACTGGCTCAACAGGACGCCAGTCAACAGGGCGCCCGGGTCCATGCCTATCTGCATCGCAAAGAGGGTGACGTGGATAATGCCGCCTATTGGTATGCGCGTTCCACAAACACGTCAGCGTGCCGATTGCCTCTGGATGAAGAGTGGGAAGAGATCGTGACGGAGTTGTTGGCTCGATAACCCCCCCCCCCGCATTTGACAGAAACGCCTGAATTCCACACCTGTTGTCACTATTAAGAAATAAGGATCAGGGATCAGCGATGAATAAGACAAATTGGGTAGGCACTTTACTCCCCCTGCCACAAGATGTAGTGTGTTGTTAGAGGCAAACAGCAACATTCTCGAGCGCGGGGTCCGCTTTTTTGCCGGCTGTAGCAACAGGCGGTATCCAGCGACTGGCTCCTTATCGATTCATCGTGGGCGGTAGGTCCCCACCCTGCTCACTGGATGTGGTATTGGGGGGGCTAAAGTGCATACCCACTTAATCGAATTCTATTGATACGTTTGCAGCTTGATCGCCTGAGGGGGCGTTTGTCTTGCCATTCATCGGAATGCGGACGGTTTCGGTGATGGGTGTTTCTTATTGGGGTGGTGTCCGTGCATCGGTCGGTATGCATTTCAATCGGACAAGAAGGGATCGGTTGTGGGGAAACGGTTAAAATTTTTGCATATATTCGCGCTGCTGCTGGCAGCGTGCGCGGGACATACTCCGGAGCTGGCGGAAGATGCCGGGCAGAACGAACCAGCCGAACAGGTCGAGGAAAAGGAAAAAACGCCGGGACTGCCGTTTCAGGTTGTGTTCGAAGGCGTCGAAGACGGCGAACTGCGCGGTTATCTCGAAGCGCTGTCCAATACCAAGAAACAGATCGAAGACCCACCGGCCTCCGCACTCAGCTTGAAAAGCCTTGCCAAGAAGGATCTTCCCGAGTTCGAGAAAGCGCTGCGTTCACGCGGATATTACGATGCCGTCACCACGGTGCGCCTCGACAAGAAGGCGACCCCCGTTGCCGTGGTGTTCGAAGTGAATTTGGGCAAGCCCTATCGGTTGTCGCATTTGAGCATCAAGCTGGTACCGGCCGACACTGCGTTCAAACCGCCGGAGATATCAACATTGGGGCTGGACCCCGGGCAGCCGGCCTCGACCGAACCAGTGCTCAAGGGTGAATCCAAGCTCCTGGATGATGCCAAAGCACAAGGTTTTGCGCTGGCAAAGCTGTGCGACCGCAAAGTGGTCGTGGATCACCGGGATCAGACCATGTCGGTGACCTACTGCCTGGAGCCCGGGCCGAAAACCTATCTGGGCAGGGCGATTTTTATCGGTGCCGGCGACGTCAAGGAAGATTTTCTGCAGACATTGATCGCCTGGGACCCCGGCGAACTCTATTCCAAGGAGTTGATCGACGATACCCGGGGGAAGCTGATTCAAACCCGGTTGTTCGTCTCGGCGCGCGTGGAACTGGGCGATAAGCTGGACTCCGACGGGACGCTGCCGGTAACGTTCAAACTTGCCGCGCGCAAACCCCGGACCATCAGCGCCAGCTTGCGCGGCACCACCGATCAGGAAAAGTTCGTCGTCCTGGGAGAGTGGGAGCACCGCAATCTCTGGGGCCGCGGCGAGAACCTGGAAGCGAGGCTGCAGGTATCGTTCATTCGCGCCTTTCTGGAAGGAATTTTCAGAAAGCCGGCCTTTTATCACAAGGATCAGTCACTGCTGTTGAGTGCCAACCTGGAGGCGCAGAATACGGACGCATTCAAAAGCACCAGCGCCACCGCGGGAGCGGCGGTGGAACGCACATTGACCGACGACATGCTTTTGAGCCTCGGTCTGGCCTATCGATTCTCGAGGGTCGAAGACAAAACACAATTCAGTAACAACGAGAACTTCAGCCTGCTCTCGATCCCGATGCGCTTCAATTGGGACTACAGCGACGATGCGATGGATCCAAATCGCGGCGGGCGGATCTGGCTCGACGGCGAGCCATTTTATGACATCGGCAACGCCAGTCTCTTTTTTTACAGACAGCGCATTCGACTGACGCACTATTTTACGGTGTTGGAGGAACCACGCCTGATTCTGGCCGGACGCGCAGTACTGGGCAATATCTGGGGGGCCGGAAGGGGTGATGTTCCTGCCGATCTGCGTACCTATGCCGGCGGCGGCGGCTCGATTCGCGGCTACAAATTTCAGTCGGTCAGTCCGCGCGACCCTGCCGGGAAGATTATCGGCGGCCGCTCGGTGCTGGAACTTTCCGGTGAGGTGCGCTGGTCGGTGACCGAGAGCATCGGCCTGGTGCTGTTCGCAGATGCAGGGCGTGCCTACGAATCGACGTTTCCCGATTTCGTTCGTCCGCTGCAGATCGGAGCCGGACCCGGTGTACGTTACAACACACCGATCGGGCCGATACGGCTCGATATCGGGTTTCCCATCAACAAACGCTCGTTCGACGACAGTTACCAGATATACATAAGCATCGGTCAGGCGTTCTGATACATATAACCACGAAAAACACGAAAGGTACGAACAATGAAAATCCTTTCGTGGTTTTCGTGTCTTTCGTGGTTCACAGGTTCCGTGGCGGAACCGCGGAGCTGAACGCCCTACGCCTGCTGACAGTCAGAAAATAAAACGTTTACGCAAAATGCTATGCCAGGAAAAATCTTCAAGGTTATCGGTCTGATTCTGGTATCCGTACTGCTGCTGGTCATACTGGCTTTTGCTCTGCTGCAGACCGGCTTTGCCAAGCAGAAGATCGCCGAATTGATCGAATCGTCCCTGACCACCGAAACCACCACCGCGCAGGTCGAAGGTCTGCAGGGGTTCCTGCCTTTCGACATAAAACTTGAACGGTTCGTTCTGGCCGATGATCGCTCACCGTGGCTGGTGCTGGAGGATGTTCGCTTCGACTGGTCCTTCGCAGCGCTGTTTCTGGCCCGTGTGCAAATCAAAGAAATCAGTGCGGCCCGTATCTCGGTGGACCATTTGCCTCCAGCCAAGGAGGAACCGGAGGAGGAAGAAGAAAAAGAGCCATTCGAAATACCCACATCGCGTCCTGAAATGCCCGATTTCATCCCGACCATCATTGTCGAAAAGCTGGCCTTCGAAAAGATCGAACTCGGCGAATCGGTCGTGGGGGAGCCGATGTCGCTGGCTCTGCACGGTCAAGTGCGGACAGTCGACGACGATTCGGCAATCGAAGCGAAGCTCAACCTCGAGCGGCTGGATCAGCAGACGCTCAAGGCCAACCTTGTGACCATTCTTGGATTGTACCCGCTTGCGCTCGATCTGAACCTGACAGCCGACGAGACCGGTGGCTTGGTCGGTCGATTGGCGGGACGGCCCGAAATGACCGAGGTTCAGCTCGAACTGACCGGCCGGGGCCCGCTCAGCGGCTGGCAGGGCACCTTATCCGCCGATGCAGCGAGCATTGCACGACTGGACAGCCGGCTGACCTTCGGCATTACCGAACAGCCCTATCTGGGTTTCACCGGAACGCTCTTTCCCGACAAGGATCTGCTTCCTGTGGACACCATCGCGATGCTCGGAAAACGGACCGACATCGATCTTCAGGTCAAGGCGCCCGACTCGGAAAAGATCGAGGTGTCACCGCTGACGGCCAGCAACGATCTGCTGAATCTGAACAGTCGGATCGGCGTGAATCTCGGCACCCAAACCATCACTGCAAAGTTGGAGCTGCTGATCGATCAACTGGAGCGGCTGAATGAACTGGCAGGTCTGTCACTGGGCGGCAACGCCCGGCTGGATTTGGCGGTCGACGGACCAATGCAGCAGCCAAGCGTTGTGCTGGACCTGGAAAGCAAGGGGCTTGCGGTCGATCAGTTTTCGATCGAGCAACTGGCAAGCTCGGTCAAATTGAAGCTGCTCAAACCGCTGGCCGAAGGATTCGATGGTGAGATCCACGGCGACGGCCGACTGCAAGGGATGGTGCAGGGCGACACGCCGTTGCCGGAGCACACCCTGGACTGGAAGCTCGAAGCCCACATTCCGGCTCAAGGTACGATTGACCTGGCCGGCTTCGACGTGGTTGGAAAATACTTAAGGCTCAACCTGGTCGCCAACATCGATCCGAAAAAATTGCTCGGCAAGGGAAAGCTGGCACTGTCGGTTGAGCAGCTGAGCGCACTCGCCCCGGAATCGGGCGTTCAGGGCGAAGCGAAACTGAACGCTGATTTCACGATGCGGCAAGGCGCCGAACAGATCGTAGTCAAAATCGCCGGCGGCCTCGATAAGCTGGCCGGATTGCCGAAAGGGATCGACGAGCTGTTGGGACAACGGGTGGACCTGTCGCTGTTTGCCGACGTGCAGCCCAAAGGCACCACCAAGATCAGCGACCTGAGCATCAAAGCAAAAGGCCTGGAGCTGAAAGGGAATCTGGACGCCAATATGGCAACGAAAGCGCTGGAAGGAGAGCTTCTGCTCGACGTGCCACGGCTCGATCTTTTGCAAGCAGCCGTTGGTCAGCCGTTGGCGGGCAGCCTGAAGCTGAATACCCGGATTTCCGGATCGACCGATGCACCGGAGATTGTTCTCGAGGCGCTGCTGAAGCGGTTTCAGTTCACCGATCTCAAATTTGATGTGGTGAGACTGGATGCGACCGCGCTCGATTGTCTGAAAAAGCCGAACGGACGCGTGGCTCTATTGATGAAACAGCCCCGACAGAACATTACGGCGGGCGTGCACTATGCACTGGACGGCGACCGCTTGTCCTTGACCGAGATCGGTTTGCGAGCGCCGGCAACCGAGTTCAAAGGCCGATTCGATATCGACCTCAAGAAGACCCTGATCAATGGCGAATTGAAAGGCGGAATCAGTGACCTGAAGCGTCTGCGTGAGTGGTCGCCGCTGACTCTGGCGGGAAATCTGAAGTTGGATACTGTGCTGCAGCATCGCAATGGCCGCCAATCTTTGAGGTTAACGGCCGAAGCACACGATATTGTGGGAAAATTTGGTGCGCTGAAAGCGGCGAAGGCCGACGCCGATCTCTCCGATCTGTTCGGCAATGTCGCAGTGCAGCTGAATGCGGCTATCACAGGATTTGCGCAGGGCGATACCCGGCTCGACAGCGCAAGCGTCGAGGCCCGCGGCAAACTGTCGGATCTGGCACTGCAAGCAGCCGTTGCCGGCCACCGGATCAAAGATTTTTCCATCAGGACGGAAGCGCAATTCAGCCAAAAACCGCAGGAGATTCGGGTGGCGCTGACGGCGCTGGACGGTCATTTCGGCGAGGCGCCGATCCGCCTGGAGAAGCCCACGAGATTTCAGATGAAAGGAAAGAATATCCGCCTCGACCCGCTCATGCTGACCTTCGGCGAGGCACGCCTGAATGCCGAGGCGGTCTACGGGCCGCGAAAACTGGCCGGCAAAATAGATGCCTTTGTTCCGTTGCGCATGCTCAAGGAGTTCGATGTCGTCGATATGGAGGGTGAGGTGAAAGCGAGTATCACGCTCAGCGGCACGTCTGCCGCGCCCGGCGCCGAAGTCGCAGTGGATCTGAACGGCTTGTCGTTCAATGACGAAGCGCTGGTGAAGGTGCCCGACTCCGAAGTCACGGTTCGCGCCCGCCTTGCCAAACGACGGCTGGTCGCCGATGTGAAGGCGGAAAACAGCCTGCTCGAAAAACCGGTCGTCGTCCATGCGGAACTGCCGGTGTCATTATCGCTCGAGCCGTTTCATTTCGATCTGCCCACGAACGAGCCGTTGTCGGCGCAGGTCCAGGCCGCGCTGCAGTTGGAGCGCATCGCGCAGGTGCTCGAGCTGGAAGATCAGGCATTGGCCGGCCGGTTCAGTCTCGCGCTCGATGTCAAAGGCGATCTCGATGAGCCTCAGGTCAATGGAAACATCACGTTGCGCGACGGCTTTTATGAAAATGGAGCAACAGGGACCGTCTTGAAAGACATTACGTTGACGGTTCAGGGGCGCCAAAAGCGCATTACGCTGGAAGAGCTGTCCGCACATGACGGCACCGGCGGGAGCCTGAACGGCAAAGGGTGGGTATCGATGGATGGCGAAAAGGATTTCCCTTTCGATATGAAGATTACGCTCGACGACATGCAACTGGCGAACAGCAAGGAGCTCAAAGCCAATGCAGGGGCGAATATTACGCTGAATGGCGATATGGCCGAAGCGCTGCTTGCCGGCAAGGTGACGATCAATGAGGTGCAGTTGCTGCTGCCGTCGGAAGTCGGGGGGGGGCCGTCGGTGCCGGAAATGAAGGTCGAAGAGGTGTATGCCGGAACCCAGCCCGAACCCAAAGAGAAGGCGCCGGTGAAGCCGCCGATCGACCTCACGCTCGATTTGACGATCGATTTCCCAAAGGACATCTTTGTCCGCGGCCACGGCCTGGAGTCCGAGTGGATGGGGCACCTGACAGTGACCGGCGATGCTACCAAACCAAAGGTGGTGGGACAGGTGGAAAACAAGCAGGGAAGACTGGATCTGCTTGGGTATCGGTTTAAGTTTGAGAAAGGGATCATCGACTTCGACGGTGCATCCCCGCCGATTCCGACATTGGACATCGAAACCAGCACCATGACGAAAGATGGTTTCAAAGCGATGATTCTCATCACCGGACCGGCGACCGAGCCAACGCTGAAACTCAACAGCGACCCACCACTGCCGGAGGATGAAATTTTGTCGCATGTGTTGTTCGGCAAAGATGCGACCAATATCACCCCGATCGAGGCACTGCAGCTGGCCAATGTGGTGAGTATGCTTGCGGGCGGCGGCAACTTCGATGCGTTCAACGGTGCCCGCGATGCCATGGGACTCGATACGCTCAGTCTGGGCGGCGACGGTTTTTCCGGTACCTCGGTCAAAGCCGGCAAATACCTCACCGACAAGATCTACATGGAGATGGAAAAAGGACTTACTCAGGACTTTACCACCACAACGGTCGAAGTCGAAATGTTTCCCGAGATCAAGCTGGACAGCGAATTCGATCAGAACTCCAACGGAGCCCTTGGGCTGAAATGGAAGCGCGACTACTGACGGGTGAGTTTTTCGCGTTCGCCAACCACGTAAGCGGCGTCATTTCACCGCCCGGCCTGTAAGATCGCAAAAAATCGCCCCCCCTCCGTACGGGCCAAGCGCCTATTGTCGTCAAAGCCACTCAGGCTGCTATATTTAATAGGGCATGATCGAATGATCGATTTCATTCGGCTTCGCTAGGAGGCTGTCCGAGAATAGCGATCGTAGCGAGGGTGAGACTGATTGAGCCAGCTTATTGATGGAAACCATCCTTGGTTTCCACCCCTTCGGGGTCGCTAACGCGGCCCAAATTGGCTCCCGGCCAATTTGTCGATCATTTGAGGCGAATAGTGGGCCTATTTAACAAAAATGATCGGAAAATCTGGCCAATCACGCTCGGCCGCAGTAGATCAGTCTATTCTCGGACAGCCTCCTAGGCAGCGGGTCGGTGGTTCCGGTCACTCGGGCCGGGACATCACCGAGACGCCAAAGCCGCCTTTCATTTTCGCCGCTTCCGGTCAAGTGGAGGCGATTTGTTCCATGCCCGGCCTGAGTGGGGAAAGGGAAAAGAGGGGAAAGGGGACGCTACCCTTTCTTGCACCGCATAATCGCGGTAACCTTTAAAGCGAGACCCTTCCGGTATCTCCTGCGACGGTTTGATAATCTGCTCTTCGTGGATCTTGATCTTCTGTGTTTTCTTTCGCTTGCTCGGTAAGTGTTCACTCCCCTCTATGATCGACAATGCTGTTGATTTAAACCCTCTCCAGCGGGAGAGGGTTGGGTGAGGGGGCATTAAACAAAGGAACTCAGCCATTTAGATCCCCTCATCCCAGCCTTC
>Ga0209633_10005334_pt1 | contig 11304 bp, 11 predicted proteins | sample Cruoilmetagenom1_FD_187290 | JGI IMG/M metagenome (GOLD analysis project Ga0209633, IMG submission 187290) | Oil polluted marine microbial communities from Coal Oil Point, Santa Barbara, California, USA - Sample 1 (SPAdes) (version 2) | ecosystem: Environmental > Aquatic > Marine > Oil seeps ... | reverse complement strand
TGTTCAATGTTGTTCTGCCCTCGCCACACCAATTGTAGTTGGCGGAGTTGCATAATCGCCAGCTCATATTCACTCTGCGTGGAGCAGGGAAGGCTTGGTAGGGCCTGTCATTGTCAGTCATTCTCGCGTCTGACATCGCAGCTGACCAGGGCGCCGTTGTCGATGTGCAGGTTTAGGACAATGGGCTGGCAGCAGACCTCACAGTCTTCTACAAGTGTCTGTTCTCCGGCGCTGATGTCTATGAGCAACGTAAACTCGCTACTACAATAGGGGCAGATGATTTTTGCGTCTTGTTCAATATTCATGGCATAAAGTATTGCAATAGTTCGTTTAAAAAATGTAACCCTTGAGTGCTGGGCCACAGGTGGTGTTCGTCCTGCTCCAGTAAATTTGCCTTCATGGCCTGTGCGATTTGTGTTTCGATCTGTTCCAGTGGCAGGCCTGTGCGCTCGGCAAACACGCGTTTGTCAAAACCCTGCACCATGCGCAGGGCATTCATCATAAACTCCAATGGAACATCCGCCGCCGCTAGTAATTGATCGCCCGCAAGGTGTTGTTGGCTATTTTCCTTGTCGAGGTAGTCCTGCGGACTTTTGACGCGCCACTGTCGCGTTATCTGCAAGGGCTGCCCCTGACTAAGCTTACTATGAGCCCCCGCACCAAGTCCCAGATAATCACCAAACTGCCAGTAGTTCAGGTTGTGCTGACACTGGTGATTGTCTTTGGCATAGGCGGAGACCTCATATTGAGTATAGCCTCTATCGGCCAAAAGTGTCTGGCATTGCTGTTGCATCTCAAAGAGTTGATCATCATCCGGGGTCTGCGGCGGCCGATGATAAAAAAAGGTATTGGGCTCTATGGTGAGTTGATAGTGCGATAAATGCGTGGGCTCAAGGTCGATGGCATTTTGTAAATCCGCCAGGGCCTGTTCGTTGGCTTGCCTGGGTAGGCCGAACATCAGGTCCAGATTTAAATTATCAAAACCGGCGGCGTGCGCAATCTCAACGGCACGAAAGGCCTCGCGCCGATTATGGATGCGCCCCAGTCGTTGTAACTGGATATTATCGAATGACTGGATACCAATGGAGAGTCGGTTAATGCCGACCGCAAAAAATTCGCTGAACTTGCCCTGCTCGGCGGTACCGGGATTGGCCTCCATGGAGATTTCGATATTGGGTGAAAAATTCAGCCGGGCGCGAAGCTGTGATAGCAGACGATCCATGAACTCCGGTGAAAACAGACTGGGGGTACCGCCACCCATAAAAATGGTCTGAATACTGCGACCCCAAATGTCGGCTAGAGAGTGGTCCAGGTCGCCGAGCAGGGCATTGATATATTCCCGTTCCGGTATTCTGGTCCTGGCCTCGTGGGAATTAAAATCACAGTAGGGACATTTGCGTATACACCAGGGAAAGTGAATATACAGGCTAAGTGGGATGGCGGTGGGTTCTTGCATGTGCTTGGGTTAAAAAAACGTCCTGAATAATGGTTGGTGGTGAAATATTTCGCTTGCAAAATATACTGTAGGGGCGGGCACCCCTGTAGATCCAGCAGAAATTCTATTGTGACTTACGAGATGATGGGTTTCATGCATATTGATGTGGATTCAGTCGACAAGCCTGGCATACAGGTCGTAGGTGTCACTATTGGTGATCTCAACCTCGACAAATTCACCCGCAGGTAAGTCAAATTCACCCTCCACATAGACAACACCATCAACCTCCGGTGCATCGGCCTGACTACGGGTAATACTACCGTGTTCATCCTGACCATCGACGATCACCGTCATGCGTTTACCAATTTTGTTGGCTAGTTTGGCGGCACTAATTTCGACCTGCACCTGCATAAACTCTTCGAGGCGATCCTGCTTTTCCTCTTCAGAGATCTGATCGGCCAGGCTATTTGCTGCGGCACCCTCGACCGGTGAATAGGCAAAGGCACCCACCCGATCCAGTTGTGCTACTTTCAGGAATTCCAGCAACTCAGTAAAGTCTTTGTCGGTCTCGCCGGGGAAGCCGACAATAAAGGTGCTGCGCAAAGTAATGTCGGGGCAGTCACGACGCCAGTTTTCAATACGGCGTAAGACGTTTTCGGTATTGGCCGGGCGTTTCATACTTTTGAGGATTTTCGGGCTCGCATGTTGCAGCGGTACGTCAAGGTAAGGGACGATTTTGCCATCTGCCATTAAGGGGATGACTTCATCGACATGCGGGTAGGGATACACATAATGCAGGCGTATCCAGGTATCCAGTGAACCCAGCGCCTCGGCCAGCTCGGTGAAACGGGTCTTTACCGGGCGAGCACCCCAGAAGTCGGTGCGGTATTTCACATCCACACCATAGGCGCTGGTGTCCTGTGAAACGACCAGTAATTCTTTGACGCCCGCAGTTACAAGATTCTCTGCCTCTTGCAAGACATCGCCGACGGGACGACTCACCAGGTCGCCACGTAGCGCCGGAATAATGCAAAAACGACAGCGGTGGTTACAACCCTCTGAGATTTTTAAATAGGCGTAGTGACGTGGCGTTAGCTTGATACCACCGAGCGGTATCAAACTGGTGTAGGGGTCATGCTGTGGTGGCAGATGCGTGTGCACAGCCGCCATGACTTCTTCCAGGGCGTGCGGGCCGGTAACGGCCAGCACATGGGGGTGTGCCTGCTGCACTGCGTCACCCCTGGCGCCAAGGCAGCCGGTGACAATGACCTTGCCATTTTCTTGCAGGGCCTCACCGATAGTGTCAAGAGACTCTTCCACCGCCGCATCAATAAAGCCGCAGGTATTGACCACCACCAGATCGGCCTCGGCATAGTCGGGCACGATGTCATAACCCTCGGCCCGTAATCGGGTCAGGATGCGCTCTGAATCCACCAGGGCCTTGGGGCAGCCAAGGCTGATGAAGCCAACACGAGGGGGGCATGAATGAGTCAAGGTATTTACCACTTAAATAAAAGGTGATTGAAAAACTAGCGCAATTATATATCTTATTGATTATAAATAAGTAAATATTTTAATGTTGCACAATGATTGTGCCGATGTTAAAAAGTAACTGTTTTGATAATGGCAAACTCGTCGAAAGGCGGGGACGCAAAGTCACCGGCCTACAGGGCAAGAGCGCCCCAGGGTAGCGGGATTACCGGAGCAGAAGCCATGGATTTCTTTAAGTATGGATGCTGCCATTTCATGTGAAATGCCCGCTTCTCCTTCTTTATTTTAAGTGTGTTTTGAATATATTTAGGAGAAGACCATGTCTGTACATGCCTTAATCGTTGATGATTCCAAATCCATGCGTTCCGTCGTTCGCCTGACCCTGACCGATGTGGGTTATGAGGTGACCGAGGCCTGTGATGGCAATGAGGCCCTGAGTCTGGCAAAGAAACATAAATATGATGTCGTGATTACGGACGTCGATATGCCCGGTAAGGATGGCCTGACCCTGATCAAGGAACTGCGTGAGACCAGCAACTATCGTCATACGCCAATCCTGACGTTGACGACACAAATTGGTGACGTTAAAAAAAGCCAGGGCCGACTTGTGGGGGCCACGGGTTGGGTTACCAAGCCCTTTTCACCCAAGAAATTGACGGATGTCTTGGCGAAGCTCGTTGGTTAGGCCCTAGGAGCCAGTCGGGCTTAGGATGATTCCCTGTTCGCCTCGCTACGAACACCTAAGTCCTAGATATCATAATCAATAGTTAAGGGTGCGTGATCCGAGAATTTCTCACCTCTATAGATAGATGTTTTCTTAACCGTGTCTTTTAGCCCCGGGGTGACCAGCTGATAGTCAATACGCCAACCGACGTTATTGGCATAGGCCTGGCCACGATTGGACCACCAGGTATAGTGCTCCGCCTGTTGATTGACGACCCGAAAGGCGTCTACCCAACCCATTTCATCATAGAGCTTGTCCAGCCAGGCGTGCTCTGCCGGGGTACAGCCGGAATTTTTCTGGTTGCTGGTCCAGTTTTTAATATCAATACGCCTGTGTACGGTATTCCAGTCACCGGCAATAATAAATTCGCGGCGTTTGCGGCGCATGGACTGCATTTCTTCCATCAGGTCATCCATGAACTTTAATTTACGTTGATGACGCGCCTCATCCGCAGAGCCGGACGGCAAATACAGTGAGGCAATACTGAGTTTGCCAAAATCGACCTGCAAATAGCGACCCTCACTATCGACCGGCTCCCAGCCCAGCCCATACGAAACCTTGTCTGGTTTTTCACGGCAAAAGACCGCAACACCGCTATAACCCTTTTTCTGCGCATCAAAGTAATAGCAATGAAAACCCTTGGGATAGAATGTGGTATCGTCGAGCTGATGTTCCTGTGCCTTGGTCTCCTGGATGCAGACCACATCGGCACGTTGCCGCGATAGCCAGGTAAAAAAACCTTTTTTTTCAGCGGAACGTATGCCGTTGACGTTGGCGGTAATGACTCGCACGATGACTTTTCCCCTGGTTTCGAAAACGTGTATCATACCGCAGCTTTTACAATGACGGGGCGTCAGACATGCAGGATTATCAACGTGAATTTATTCAGCTGGCGCTGAGCAATCAGGTACTACGTTTTGGTAACTTTACGCTCAAGTCCGGTCGGCAGAGTCCTTACTTCTTTAACGCCGGTCTGTTTAATACCGGCAAGGCACTGGCCAGGCTTGGTGAGTACTATGCCCAGGCGGTAGTCGATAGTGGTATCGAATTTGATGTCCTGTTTGGCCCGGCCTATAAGGGCATACCCTTAGCCGCCGCCTGTAGCATCGCCCTCTCTGAGCGTCACCAGATTAATACCCCGTATGCCTTTAATCGGAAAGAGGCCAAAGACCATGGCGAGGGCGGCAATATTGTTGGCGCGCCATTACAGGGCCGCATTCTGATTATTGACGATGTCATGACCGCAGGTACCGCGATTCGTGAATCCATGCAGATTATTCAGGCGGCAGGTGCCGAGGCCGCCGGGGTAGTGATTGCACTGGACCGCCAGGAGAAAGGGCAGGCGGAGCACTCTGCGGTACAGGAAGTAGAGCAGCAGTACCGCATTCCGGTGCTGAACATTATTACCCTGGATAATCTTATCGCGTACTTACAACATGAGAACTCACATCAGCAAAACCTGGATGCGATGTTGGCCTATCGTCAGCAGTATGGGGTTTAACGGAGGATCCGAGCTATATTGTATTCCCTGCATTTATAAGGGTTAAGAACAATCAAGCCATAATCTCTTAAACCTCTTAATTCATATAAGAAATAGTCTTCCCTAACTCAGCAGATGGCGACCACAGTCCATGAGGTGGCGAAAAACGCCGCTGAGGCGGCAGTTGCAGCACAAGAAGCCGATCAGCAATCCAGCAAAGGCCAGGCGAGCGTGAATGAGACGACGCAATCCGTTGAGGCGCTTGCCTCTGAGATTGAAAATTCTTCCAGTGTCATTCATGAGCTGGAGGCAAATAGTGAGAAAATCGGTAGCGTACTCGATGTTATTAAGGGTATCGCCGAACAGACCAATTTATTGGCGCTCAATGCTGCGATTGAAGCTGCCCGGGCTGGAGAGCAGGGGCGAGGGTTCGCTGTGGTCGCTGATGAAGTCCGTACCCTGGTGCAGCGCACACAACAGTCCACTCAGGAAATTGAAGACATGATCGAGCGGCTCCAGCAGGGGGCTGGTCGTGCCGTTGAGGTTATGGGCAATAGCAGTGAGCGGGCGCAGTCGACAGTGCTTAAGGCTACTGATGCGCGCGATGCACTTACCGCTATCACGCAGGCCATTGGGACGATAACCAATATGAATACACAGATAGCCAACTCGGCTAAAGAACAGAATGTAGTGGCGGAAGAGATCAGTCGTAATATCGCAAATATCAGTCAGTTGAGTGAAAGCAGTGTCGATTCGAGCCAAAGTCTGAACAATGAGTGCCAGTCTTTGGGGCAACTGGCCGCTAAACTTCAGGTTATGGTAAGTCAATTCAAGGTAGGCTAGTCGGCATTTTGTCCTTACATATATCGCCCGGGATAACACCTGGTGATATTTTCTTAGCCCACAATAAGCTTCACGCCAACCACCAGGGTCACCACTTCATAGACACGTTTTATCCACTTGTTGCCTTTGAGCAGGGCAAAGTGTGCGCCGACATAACCACCCAGCAGCGAGGCTACCAGCAATATGGGTATCCAGTCCCAGCGGATGACACCCTGTAGCCCCAGCGTCAGGGCGCCACTACCATTCCAGGCCAGACCAACCAGGACCAGAGTATGGGCCACGGCCAGCTTGTAATCCATGCCGAACCAACGCACCAACCAAAGGGTGACAAACAGGCCGGTACCCGATGTCAGTGAGCCGTTCAAGATGCCAATAAAAAACAGGCCGCCACCGCCAATCACATAACCGCGACGATCACGATGGCTGGGCCGCAGTTTCTGGCCAAGATCTGGGTGACGCAGGGAATAAAGCCCAAGGCTGGTGGTGAGAATACCGAGGGCAATGACAGCGATACGGTCATCAACATGAACGATGCCGAGGGCGCCAAGGATAACCCCGGGCACACCGCTGGCGAGCATGACGAGGGAAAAGGTCTTGTCCAGGCTGCCTTCGCGCCAGTGGCGCAGGGTCGCACCGATGCCGAGGGCGACAGTCGCCAGTTTATGGGTGGCGAGTGCGACACTGAAGCTCAGGCCCAAAAAAATCAGCGCGGGTAACTGGAGTAGCCCGGCACCACCACCGGCAAAGGCAGAGAAGGCATTGGCGACAAACGAGACCAGAAACAGCAGGCTTTGTTCAAGCATGGCTTAATTTTGTGATTGAATACGTGTTAATTTGAAGTAATTCTCGGTATCTCATATTATAGTGTGTTTTATCTGCTGTTAAGCTTTGGTATGAAGATGCGGTGCAAACAACAAGTAATTTTCAGGTTATGTCTTTTGTGTATGTTACTGGCTGCCCAGTCCCCGGCCTCGGCCTCTGATATCCAGTGCTGGATGAACAAAGAGGGGGTGCGTGAGTGTGGTGCTATGGTGCCGCCGGAGTATGCGCAGCAGCGTGTTGAAGTTATCAACGACAAGGGCCTGGTCATCAAGGTCTATCCCCGTGCACGCACCCCGAAAGAATTAGAGGCCGCCAGGCAGGCGGCGCTGGAAAAGAAAAAAGCCAAGCAGCGTGAGGTCGCCAGAAAACGTCAGGACCTGATTTTATTAAGGACCTTCACAACCGAGCGCGATATTGAGATGTCGCGCAAGAGTAAGGTTGATGCCATTAAAGGCATTATTGACATTACCAATAGTAATACCCGCACCTTGCAGAATAATTTACAGGGGCTGCAAAAAAAGGCAGCCGATTATGAGCGCAGCGGTATAAAGCCGCCCCTAAGCCTTGTCGATGACATGAACAGTCTCAAAGGTCAGATTAAGGACAACGATAGTTTTGTTACCAAGAAGCAACAGGCGATTATTCGTCTGGAAAAGAAATACGATAATGACTTGGTGCGTTTTCGTGAGCTGAAGAGAGTCAGGCCGCACTAACGGGCGGGCCTGCTCATCAGCAGTTGCACCTCCTGCCACTGTGCGTCCCAGTGCTCAAGTGGTTCACGCTTAAAGCCACTGCGTACAAACTGATTCATCCTGCCCTCGGCGATGGACATCAACAGATTGGCCATGACCTGCACACCGCAGTGCAGCTGTATATCATTATTCAGTTCACCCTCACGCAGGACCTGTTTCAGCTGGGTCTCAAGACGCTCATAGAACTGATTAATGCGAACGCGCAGACGTTCGGTTTCACCGGTGAGGGCATCCCCTGTCAGGAGACGGCTAATACCGGGGTTGCGTGCGGCGAAGCCCAGTAGTAGTGAAATAATATGTTGCGTCCGCGCCAGTGTGGTCTTGTGGTCCTGCAGGATGCGATTAATCAAGCCAAAGACCGACTCTTCAATGAACTCGATCAAGGCCTCAAACATTTTGGCCTTGCTGGGGAAGTGTCGATATAAGGCCGCCTCCGAGACACCCACCGCACGCGCCAGGGCGGCAGTTGTAATGCGCTCACCGGGACTATTTTCCAGTTCCTGGGCCAGGGTCTCCAGGATCTGTTGACGGCGTGATGGTTTATTGTCGGTAGCGGCCATGTGCTTATCCGTGTATCAGCGTGCCGACACCCTCATGGGTGAAGACTTCCAGCAGCACGGCGTGTTCGACACGGCCATCAATAATCTGCGCCGTATGGACCCCGGACTGCACCGCATCCAGGGCACAGCGAATTTTTGGCAACATACCGCCGTGTATAGTGCCGGCCTCGATCAAGTGCTCGACCTCCCCGGCATTTAAACCGGTTAGCAACTTATTGTCGTTATCCAGTACACCAGCGGTATTGGTGAGTAGTATGAGCTTTTCGGCGTTCAGGCTAGTGGCCAGTCTGCCGGCGACCAGATCAGCATTGATGTTATAGGACTGGCCGTCTTCACCGACCCCAATGGGTGCAATTACCGGGATGAAATCACCATGCACCAGCATGTTGACCACGCTGTTATCGATACTCTCGACCTCGCCGACGTGACCGATGTCGATGATCTCAGGTGTAACCATCTCTGCCGAATGCCGGGTGATGGTCAGTTTTTTGGCCTTGATAAGGGCACCGTCTTTGCCAGTTAAACCTACTGCATGGCCACCCTGTTGATTGATCAGGTTGACGATGTCTTTATTGACCAGGCCACCCAGCACCATTTCGACAATGTCCATGGTCTCGTTATCGGTAACCCGCATACCATTGACGAAGCTGGACTCCTTGCCAATCTGCGCCAGCATTTTACCGATCTGCGGGCCGCCACCATGGACGATAATGGGGTTCATGCCCACCAGTTTCATCAGGACGACATCACGGGCAAAACCCCGCTTGAGGTTTTCATCAACCATGGCATTACCGCCATATTTAATAACGATGGTCTTGTCCTGAAAACGTTTGATATAAGGCAGGGCCTCGGTCAGGACATGGGCGATATTCATCGCAGCTCTGGAATCAATACTCATTGCTTACCTGTATAAAATACTTGTTGTTATTCGGGGTCGGCGCCTAGAACGGGAAGTTCAGCTTGGGGTCGACTTGCAGCATGGCATGCTTGAACTTGTCCTGGATACGTTGCAGGGCTTCCTGGGTCTTACCCTCAAAGCGCAGTACCAGCACGGGCGTGGTATTGGAGGCGCGCACCAGGCCCCAGCCATCCTCAAAGTCAGCACGCACGCCATCGATCATGGTGATATTGGCGCTGCCAAAATCAGCATCCATCATAAAGCGGTCCATAAATTTATGATGCTCGCCTTCTTCCATTTTTATGTTGAGCTCAGGCGTGTTAAAGGCATCGGGTAGTGTTTGAAATAGCTCCGCGGATGATGCCGTTTGATTGGAGACGATCTCCAGGAGACGTGCGGCGGAATAGAGGCCATCATCAAAACCATACCAACGCTCTTTAAAGAAAATGTGGCCGCTCATTTCACCGGCCAGCAACGCACCGGTGTCTTTCATCTTGGCCTTAATAAGGGAGTGGCCGGTCTTCCACATCAGGGGTTCGCCACCCTTTTCCCAAATGACCCTGGTGAGATTGCTGCTGCATTTAATATCATAAATAATCTTGGCGCCGGGGTTGCGCGACAATACATCAGCGGCAAATAACATCAGCAGGCGATCCGGCCAGAGCACCTTACCCTCGGAATCAATGACACCCACACGATCGCCATCGCCATCAAAGGCCAGGCCCAGATCGGCACGGTGTAGCTTGACGGCCTCGATAACATCGCGCAGGTTTTCCGGTTTGCTGGGATCAGGGTGATGGTTGGGGAATTTGCCATCGACATCGCAATACAATTCAATCAACTCACAGCCCATCGCAGTGAATAACTTCGGTGCAACAATACCCGCGACCCCGTTACCGCAATCGACGACGACCTTGAGGGGGCGCTTGATACGCACGTCTGAACCGATACGCTCCATATAAGGTCTGGTCACCGGCAGTGTCTTGTACTGGCCTTCACCCGAGGTGAAGTCACTGCTTTCAATGCGCTGGCGCAACTGCTGAATGGTATCGCCGGAGAGGGTTTCACCGCCCAGCACCATTTTAAAACCATTGTAGTCTGGCGGGTTATGGCTACCGGTCAGCATGACACCGGTGCCATCAGTATGTTCGGCAGCGGCGTAGTAGAGCACCGGGGTTGGCACCATGCCGACATCAATCACATTGATGCCGCTCTGTTGCAGACCCTGCACCAGTGACTGTCCCAACTCGGGTCCGGAGAGGCGTCCATCGCGGGCAAAGGCAATGGTGGACAGGCCGCGCGTCTTAGCCTCGGAACCCAGGGCCAGGCCAATGAGACGTGCATAGCCGGCGTTTAGTGTTGAGCCGACAATGCCGCGAATGTCATAGGCCTTGAAGATAACGGCGGGTGGAAATTTGGATGTGGCTGCTGGTTCTCTTGTTTGCGCCTGTGCCGGGGCAGGTCTGGGGGTTGCGGCACTGGAGGCAGTGTTGGGCAACGCATCCCCTGAGAGCTCTTCAACCGACATGCTGTCCTGACTCATAAACATGGGATTCATTTCTTGAGTGGGCTTGTTGCTGGTCATTTTGAGGGCGTCAGGGTCATCATCGCGCTCACGTTCTATGGTGGCGTTTGGATCAAAATCCGCGGTCAGGTGAGCCGCCTCGGTGAACTCATGCATAATGAAATTATAATCATGTCTTTTGAGACCCCTGGCGTGCTCAAAGGTTAAACGCATAAAGCTATCGAGGTCGGTACGCAGGCTTTCACTGACCGAGCGTTTGAGCATTACTATCACCAGGCCGCCCATCACAATAGCGAGTAGACCGGCAATGAACATCCACTTGGTCCATTGCGTGGTAGCAAGGGCGACGGGTAGCCATATTTTTGCCTGCCAGGCCGTACCGGGGATGTTGATGACCTCGGCCTCGCTGCTTTGCTGGCCACTACCGCCACTGGCGAGCAGCAAAACATCATTTTTTGTGGTGGTTTGTGTCACCTCGATATAGGCATCACCCGCGACCTTTTTTATCCAGTCCTTAATTTCAGCCACGTTGAGGGTGAGCTGGAGATAACCCAGTACAGAGCCCTTGGCGTTGACCACGGGCTGGACGATATCGATGTGCTGTTGAGGCGAACCAAAGACATGGACCTCGGCAGTGGTGGTCTGATGGGTCTGACCGGCGCGATGCATCAGGTCAAGACAGGCGTAGCTGATGTGAGGAGTCTGCGAATCGTCCAGTCGTACCGTGCCCTGTTTGAAAAGGCGCAGGTTGAGGGCGCCGGGAAAAAAGACCAG
>Ga0209633_10005333_pt1 | contig 11304 bp, 13 predicted proteins | sample Cruoilmetagenom1_FD_187290 | JGI IMG/M metagenome (GOLD analysis project Ga0209633, IMG submission 187290) | Oil polluted marine microbial communities from Coal Oil Point, Santa Barbara, California, USA - Sample 1 (SPAdes) (version 2) | ecosystem: Environmental > Aquatic > Marine > Oil seeps ... | reverse complement strand
TGGAAAATGACACCTGTTGAAATAATTTTAAATAAATTTAAATAATGTTCGGCTATCGTTGAGTTTAGAAACTTAGTTTCATCATATATAGTGGCAATAAGCTTATGTCCAAAATAAAAAAAGTTTATATTTTTGATGTTAACTTTTACAATCGGCACATTTGATTTGTTTGTTTTACTAAACAATTTTTGACTTAATTTATCTTCATTATTAATTGAGTCCTCAATCCCATATTCTTTACTGAGTATCTGCTTGTTTTTTGAAATTAGAGAAAAATATTCTTCATCAAATTTGATTGGTTTTAGTTTATTTTTTTCTTTACCAATTAAACCTTTAATATTTCGATGAAATTGGTTTGCTTCTTTACAATATTTTGATTCGTTGACAATATTGTTCTCAAAAATATTAATTAAACTGGAAACCTCTCTCTCAATTTTGGATATAAAATTTATTCGATCATCCAAATAAGAATTTTGTTTTTCTATAAAGGTTTCAATCGTAAAATCACAAATTGATTTTTGAATTTTATTTAATATTTGAGAACTCATATTCTTAATCAAGAAAATATTTTTTTAGAAAAGGTGTTACAGAATTCCAGTAATCTTTACTATCTTCAAATTTACTCCACAATGCTCTTGAACCATGGTTCCCATTTGATGAAGGTAAAAAATAATGTTTATTAGCAGATGGAACAGATTTGTAAATATTATCCCAATTTTGTTTTTCAGTTTTTGCAGAAGTAATAAAAATGGGAGTTATAATATTTTTTGCGTGGTCAGAAATAAATGTTTCAGATTTACCAAACCTAGCAAAATATTCACCGGGCGAAAATGCTAAAACTCCATCAATTTTATCATTTTGTTCACTTGCCAATTTTATGACTAAAGCCGCTGAATATGAACTACCCCAAACTAATAATTTCCCCTTACTATAATTTTCTTTGGCATAATTTAATGTGGAAACCATATCAACATAAGCATCTAAATATGCTGTCGGTTTATTTGTAGTTGCTGCTCTAATATGTGTTTTATTTATGACACCATTTACTTTTTCACCAGATCTTTGATCAACAGCTATACAATTAAAACCAAGGTCATTTAGCTTTGGAGCAATTTCAATATACTCACCACGACTCCAGCCTGCTTGATGAAATAGTACTATAAGTGGTGAAGTTAATTTATGCTTTATGTAAACATCTGCCGAAATTATTAAGCTATCTTCTGATAAGAAAGTTATAGTTTGAACACTTTTATCTTTTATGTTTTTTTCTTGTTCTGAAGCACTAACAAAAGAGCTTGTGATAAAAATAAATGGTAAAAGTATTATTAAAATTTTATCCATAAGTAAGCTTCCCCCGAATCTTATTGAATTATTAAAACTGTAAGTATTTTTTAAATATAACCAAACAAAATTAAAAAAGTACTTCCAAGATAAATTGAAAAATATAAATGGTCAACAAATAGGACTTGACATCCCATTAAATGTATTCTAAATTGAAGTAGAAATTAATCAAATTCAGGATAATATTAAGTGAGCACTAAACTCCAAATAGTATATGTTATTTTCATCCTAACATTTATTTTATATTCATGTGCAGATCACATTGTTGAAAGCACTGCAAGTATTGATGAGGAAATCATTCAAGATCCAGTATCCACTACTTTTACTGAAATCCAAACAAATGTGTTTACCAAATCTTGTGCATTAAGCGGTTGTCATGTGTCTGGGTTAGTTGCTCCAGATTTGTCAAACAATTCATATGATAGAATTGTTAGTAAACCTAGTTCAAGTGGGTTAAATTATATTGAGCCAAATAATCCTACTCAAAGCTACCTGCTAAAAAAAATTATTGGAGAAGGAATTTCTGGTTCACGAATGCCAATAAGTTCTTCTCCATTAAGTCAATCTGTTATTGATTCAATTACTACGTGGATCAATGACGGAGCAAAAAACAATTAGGAGGTTCAAAATGAAAAAAAGTTTAGTAGTTATTTTTCTTCTGATTACAAATATTTATCTATTTGGGGAAGAATGGCATGTAAAAAAAAGTGATGCTAATTTAGTAAAATTTACATCAAGTACTCCTGTTTTAGATTTTGATGGAATCACAAATAATATTGATGGTTATGTTTACTGGGAAGGTGAAGAAATATTTAGTGGAAAAAATGAATTGTTTTTTGAAGTTGACATAAATTCAATTGAAACAGGAAGTGGTAAAAGAGATAGGGATATGCGTGAGGATGTGCTTGAAACTGATAAATGGCAAACCACATATTTTAAAGGTGAGATAACTTCTTCTAAATCTTTAGGTAATTCAAATTTTGAAGTTAAAGCTATTGGGAAAATGTTTATTCATGGAATTGAAAATCAAAAAGAAATTATTGCACAAATAAGATTTGAAAACGGAGTAATGAATGTTACTACTGATTTTTCAGTGTTATTAAAAGATTATTCAATAAAGGCCCCAAGCTTGTTAGCATTTATTAAAGTGGCTGAAGAGATAAAACTACACTTAAATTTTAATTTAGCTAAAGCTGAGGAGTAGATCATTTGAAAATTAAAGTAGTTTTTTTTAGTTTATTTTTATTGGTAAATTTTCTTTACGCCCAACCAAAATGGAAAAAAGAAACTTCTACTCCAGAAGTAAAGTTAGAACTTTTCCATTCAACCCAAACTGCTAATTTTCCAACAACAGAATCATTAAAATCTGGGAATTGGATGTATGAAATTTCACATAGATTTTTGCCATCAATCAATGATGGATACGATGAGCTTTTTGGTTTTGATGGTCCTGCAAAAATTAGATTTTCTCTGGGCTATGGAATAAATGATAATTTAATGATCACGTTGGGAAGAAGTAATAACACCGATAATCTTGATTTGCAATTAAAACAAAAATTATTTCAAATTGAAAATGATTATTTACCAAGTGTTTTTTCTTTCCAGCTTGGAGCTGTGTGGAATACTGAAGTACCTTTTGGACTTAATTTAAGTAGAACTGATTCAAGAAATTTTCAATTTTATACACAACTAGTTTTTAATACAATGTTGTTTAATAAAAAATTAGGAATCGGTCTTGTTCCCTCTTACCTATACAATAGTTTTATTTATTCTGTCGAAAAACAATATAGTTTTACAATTGGTTCTTATCTTCAATATTACATAAATAGAATGTGGAGTTTTTGGATAGAATATAACCCAACGATTGCTGGCTATAGAGGAAGAATTCGCTTGGATGAAATTGGTAAATCGTATAACACAATAGCAATAGGTACAGCAATTGAAACCGGTGGGCATATATTTAATATTTTATTAACAAATAATGCGAGACTAAATACTTCTCAATATTTAGTAGGTGCAGATCGTTCAACAAATAATGGCGATTGGCGTCTTGGTTTTGGGATAATCAGATATTTCTAATTATTCGAGTTTCTGTAAAATAACTTTATAGGTCTTTATTAGTGATAATAAAAACAAGAACATTTATTCTCTCATAGACGTCATTTCCGAATGTTTAAATCTGAAATCCATTGATTGTGTTGCCTGGATTCCCAGTCAAGTTGGGAATGACAAAAACATCTTATTTCGCAGAAGGTCTATTGTTTTGCTTTTCAAAGCAAACAAATTCTTAAAACAAATAGTATACTTTCCTAAAAAATAACTTATCATTTCCTGAATTGATTTCTAATTTGAAAATTATAAATTTAGCTATAATTGTAATTTTAAAATTCATTTAATAAGGAATAAATTATCGTTGTATCTTTACTTTTTAAAAATTTTTTGACTGTAATAAACAATTGATTGTCTTAGAAAATATGTTACAAAGTAAAATAATTGAGAGAGCAAATGAGCTAGGTTTCGATTTAATTGGTTTTGCCAAATATGAGTCATTAAATCAAGAAGTTGACAACTTAGAAGATTGGTTGGATAATAATTACCAAGCTGGAATGAGTTACATGGAAAGAAATATTGACAAACGAAAAGATGTCAATAATATTATGTCCAATACTAAAAGTGTAATTTCCCTTGCCATGAATTATTTTGTTGATGAGGAATTTGATGAAGATAATAATTTGCCAAAAATTTCAAGATATGCTTGGGGAAGAGATTATCATTTTACTATTTGGGAAAAACTCGATGAGCTTTCAAATTACTTAAAAAATAATATCCCAAATTTTGAAGCAAAAACCTACACTGATACTGGTCCAGTTATGGACAAAGCTTGGGCAGTAAAGTCCGGTTTAGGCTGGCAAGGAAAACATAGTAATATTATTTCCAGAGAAATTGGGAGTTGGTTTTTTATAGCAACAATTTTAACAAATCAAGAATTTGAAACTTACAATATTCCTAAACAAGATTTTTGTGGAAGTTGCACAGCCTGTATTGATGCATGCCCAACAGACGCAATTGTACAGGACTACGTTGTTGATGCAAATAAATGTATCTCTTACCTGACAATTGAAAATAAAAATGAGATCTCAGATGAATTTATAGGTAAATTTGATAATTGGATTTTTGGCTGCGATATCTGTCAGGAAGTTTGCCCGTGGAATAATAAATTTTCGCAACAAACTGATATCTCTGATTTTTTAGAGATTCGAAATAAAAAATTAAATTTTGAAGATATAGAAGAAATGAGTAACCGTAAATTCAACCAATATTATAAGGAAAGTCCTTTACAAAGATCAAAGTTAAAAGGAATAAAGAGGAATTGGGAATTTCTAAAAAAATCAATTTGAAACTATTATATAAAAATTGAATCAAATGTTTATAAAATTATAACAATACGGCTAATTGTGAATTAACACGCCGTGACAATAGGGAGAAATATTATGGAAGAAAATCATATTAAAGTAGCGATTATAGGCTCAGGTCCAGCAGGATTGACAGCAGCAATTTATGCAGCTAGAGCAAATTTAAGTCCAGTAATTTTTGAAGGAATGCAACCTGGTGGACAATTAACAATTACAACAGAGGTTGAAAATTACCCTGGATTTGAAGATGGAATTCAAGGGCCAGAATTGATGGATGTAATGAGAAAACAAGCTTGTAAATTTGGAGCTAAATGTGAATTTAAAGAAGTAACAGAAGTTGATTTTTCTCAAAAACCTTTTGTATTTAAATCTGAGGATAAAACTTATACTGCTGATTCAATAATAGTTTCTACGGGTGCATCTGCAAAGTTACTTGGAATTGAAAGTGAAACTAAATTTATGGGTTACGGTGTATCAGCTTGTGCAACTTGCGATGGATTTTTCTATAAGGGTCTAAAAGTTCTTGTTGTTGGCGGTGGAGATACTGCACTAGAAGAAGCTAATTATCTTACAAATTTCGCATCAGAAGTAGTTTTAATACACAGAAGAGAAGGTTTTAGAGCTTCAAAAATTATGTTAGATAGAGCTAAGAAAAATCCAAAAATTACTTTTGCATTGAACCAGACAATTAAAGAAGTTATTGGAGAAGAAGGTGCTTTAGGAATGAAAAAAGTAACTGGAGCAATTTTAGAAAATACCCAAGATGGCTCAACTGAAGAAATTCAAACAGATGGAATTTTTATTGCAATTGGTCATAAACCCAACACAAAAATATTCGAAAATAAATTGGAAATGGATGAAACTGGCTATCTAAAAGTTAAAGCTGGTTCAACTTATACAAATACTGAGGGTGTTTTTGCAGCTGGAGATGTAGCGGATAAAACTTATAGACAAGCTGTAACTGCCGCGGGAACAGGCTGTATGGCTGCTTTAGATGCACAAAGATGGCTTGAAGAGAAAGAAATTATTTAATTTAATTAGCATGCTTAATATTTTATTTGATTAAGCATGCTTTTAATTTCACGTTTATAATATATTTTTTACCTTCATTGCTTTTGCTTTCTGAAAATCATCAGATTAAAAACCTTCACAATTTTCTTTTTGTATAATTCTCAAAACATCACATTTCCATTGACCTAAATCACATTTAGATTTAGATCGTTAATTATAATTGTAGAACAATATAAAAATATTTTTTAAAAGCAGAACAGCCCAAAAAGTTGTTCTTTCTTAACGGAGGATAAATGAAGATAGGGAAAAAACTACTAGTATTATTTGTATTAGTAATGTTTTCTAAAACAATATTTGGGCAAGATACTTTGTCGTTAGCTCATAATGCAGGTAGTTTAAATGTAACAATGTTCAATGAAGGATCTATAGGAGCATATTCTAAAGGTGATGCTGCTTTACCTGGAATAACTTGGAAAGGTGAAAATGCATTATGGTTTGGTGGTTTAATATTTGGGACTAAAGATAGAGCAAAAGTAAATGGAATGGTCGGTAGTTTTCGTTGGATTGATACAACTCAGCAATTTGTGAATGATATTAAGTATGTAAAAAGTGATTTTGCAGGTGGATTTGGTTCTGATACAAATTTCGACAAAATTTCAAAAGCAACACTTAATGATAGTGGAGCGGTTGAACCTTTTGGAGTGGAAATTCTACAAAATACCCTTTCCAAAACAATTGATAATTTTGTTTTTATACGTTACGGTTACGTAAATAACACAATAGCACCATTAAATGATTTCTATGCGGGAATATTTATTGATTGGGATGTTTTACCGAATTCTGGAGAAAATCTTGGCGGATTTGACGAGAATACAAATTTAGTATATATGAATGGTGGTTCTGAAACTTCAAAACATTTTGGAGTTGCTTGTTTAAATACTTTAACTGGTTTTAGAATTTCTGACATTAACCCTTCTTCTGATTTACAAGCTAGAACTGAACTTTTTAAATTTTTATCTGAAAAAGGAACTAATGTTACAACTCCATTTGAATACAGAGCTTACCAAGGTGTAAACATTGGTACTATTGCTCCAAGTGATACTGTTTGGGCTACATTTGCTGTAGTTGCTGGAGATAATTTAACAGAAATAAAAGCGAATGCAACAGCTGCAAAATTAAAAGCAACTTCAGTTGGATTCTTAAATATTGTTGGAATTGAAAAAGAAGATGCTATTCCTACAAAGTTTTTTATTGAACAAAATTTTCCAAATCCATTTAATCCAACAACAAAAATTACTTTTGGTTTATCTGAAAAATCAAATGCAGATTTAAGAGTTTATGACATGTTAGGAAGAGAAATTGCTGTATTGGTTAATAATGAGATCCTGAGTAGTGGTACTTACAATGCTGATTTTAATGCATCAGCGTTATCAAGTGGGACTTATATTTATACTTTGAAAACTAATAACCAAGTAATTAGTAAAAAAATGTTGTTGCTCAAATAAAACGGATAATAATATTTACAAAAATTAAAATGGCATCAATAATTGATGCCATTTTTTTTAGATTACATTTCTTTTTGTTTGTCTTCAAGTTCAAATTTTCTAGATGCAAAGAAAGCAGCAACAAAACCTAAACCTATAAATGTAATAATAAATAGTGGTGTAAATCCATCGTTATAGCCAGCTTCCTGGATAAAAACTCCAAGGCCAATTCCTATTCCACTTAAAATAATAACAATCCCTATCTTAAGAATTGTATATGGATGCTTTTTAGATTTAAATAGTTCTGCTATTTGTTCAGGAGTCATACCTTTATCAATCATCAGCTGTCTTTCTCTAGATCTAAAATAGATATATGTTACTAAAACTAATCCAGTAACTAACAACATTATAATTGGTATAAAAACTGCTATTGTCTCTCCCATAATTTTCTCCTTTTTTTTATCTCGGCGTAGTCGTTTTTACGAAGCCGGATTGTCACGGCGTAATTTTTTAACAAAGCCGATATTTTTTTAGTTTAACAAGTATAATTTGTTTATTTCGTTCTAATTCTTGAGACTATGTGCACGCCAAAATGGTTACAAACTTTTTAAATAATTTTTGTGTAACCTTTTTGTTAAAAATTAGTCTAAAAATTATAATGAAAAAGATATCTGATATTGAAATAATCGAATCTGTGCTGAAAGGAAATGAGTCAGATTATACTCTTATTATTGAAAGATATAAGGATCGGGCATTTTCATTACTTAGAAATATCTTAAAAAATGAAATGGATGCAGAAGAGGCCTTGCAAGATAGTTTTGTGAAAGCCTTTCGTTCATTAAGCACATTCAAAAAAGAATCAAAATTCTCAACGTGGTTTTACTCTATAGTTTATAATACGGGATTGACAATTGCTAGAAACAAAAAACGCCAACTTCAAATGCAAATGAATTCAATTGATGAAGTTCACAGTCTAAAAGATGAAGATAATAAAATTTATTCAACATCAGAAAATGCTAAAGATTACGTAATAAAAATGGTTGATCAGTTACCAACCCGAAATGCATTAGTTATTATACTGTTTTATATAGATAGTTTGTCACTAAAAGAGATTGGCGAAATTCTAGATATTTCTATAGTTAATACAAAAGTGTTACTACATCGTTCAAGAAATCTATTGCGAGAGTTATTGATAAAACATAATTACCAAGAGGAATTATTATGAATAAAAACTATGATGATCTTTTTAATAAATTTATTGATAATGAACTATCAGTTGAAGAGACTGAAAATGTAAACACTTTGTTAAATTCTGATAATGACTTTGCAATTGGATTAAAAACGCATAGGTTCGTACATACCTCACTTTTTAATATTCCAATAGTTCAAGCTCCCGTTGAAATTACTGCAAAAATAATGGGACAAATTGCTTCTAGCATTTCAGCAAAATATGAAAAACATTATTTCTTTAGAGTAGTTCTAGCAATTTTTGGGTTTTCATTTTTAACTGCATTTGTAATGTTTCTTTTTTATTCTTTCAGTCTGGCAAGTAACTCTGAGTCATTTGGATTACTTGATTCAATTAAGCCATTCACCAAAAATATTACTCCATATATAAGCAAAATACTGACAAGCGATTTGATAAAATCAATTGGAGGGTTAGTGAGCTTTATAGTTCTCTTAGGTTTTTACTTTACGCTAAATGAACACAAAAATTTCAAGGAAAGATTGAAGGAATTTTAAACTTTGTAAATAGTCTTTTATACAAATAAATTTGGCGAGTTATTTTTTCTAAGTCTTTTTTCCTCAGTTGTTGATCCGGAACATGTTGAACATTTTTTCACATAAAATATTACCGGATTTTGTTTAACTGAAATTGGAATAAAATTTACTACAGTTTGGCAATGCTCGCATTGAACAATGTGGGAATGTAAAACTTCTTTTCTACAGCTTTCGCAAAAATGTTCTGATTCGTTGAATACTTCTTTAGCACTACATAAATAAATTGAATTACATTTTTTATTGTCACATCTAATAAAACTTAGCTGGCTAGTTTCGATTTTTCCTCCCAATATTTACACTCCAAACTTACTTGATAAACCGAAACAATTCTATGCAAAAATTTGTCCTATATAATTAAATTGAATTGGCTTCCGAAAAATGGAAAACTAAAATCTGTCATTTCGAAATGAGCTTGCTTTTTTAGCGATTGAAAAATCTCTAAACCATATTGGATATGAAATTCTAACGAAAATAGTGTTTGAAATGACAATCTTAAGAAATCCGAGAATCAATTTGGGTTTAGTATAGTTCATTTATTTTGTATCTTTAAATAATTACAAAAAAGAATTAAAAATTTCAATAAGGATTAAAAATGTCAAAAATTCCGGGTTTCAAAGCCTATGATATTAGAGGAAAAGTACCAAGTGAATTAAACGTTGATTTAGCATACAAGGTTGGTAGAGCATTTGCAGAACATCAAGACGCAAAAAGCGTATTAATTGGTAGAGACGTTAGAGAATCATCTCCAGAAATTTCTGAAGCTTTAGCTAAAGGGCTATCAGATGCTGGTTGTGATGTAATTGACTTAGGTTTATGCGGAACTGAAATGATTTATTTTGGAACACCACACTTAGATGCTGATGGCGGAATTATGATTACTGCTAGTCATAACCCTCCTGAATATAATGGTCTTAAGTTTGTAAAAAAAGGTTCTAAACCAATGGGTTATAATTCTGGTTTAAGTGAAATTGAAGAAATGATTTACAACAATAATATTGGAGATATTGCTGAAGTTAAAGGTGAAATAAAAACTGTTGATATTATGGTTGAATTTATTGAAAGTTTGAAAAACTTTTATAGTGCTGAAAACATAAAACCATTGAAGGTAGTCGTAAATTCCGGAAACGGTTGCGTTGGACCGGCATTAGATGTTCTTGAAAAAGATTTACCAATTGAAATGATTAAAGTTCATCATGAACCGGATTCAACTTTCCCAAATGGAGTTCCTAATCCATTATTACCAGAGAATAGAAAACCAACTACTGATGCAATGAAAGAAAGTGGTGCTGATCTTGGAGTTGCTTGGGATGGTGATTATGACAGATGTTTTTTCTTCGATGAAGAAGGAAACTTTATTGAAGGATATTATATTGTTGGGCTTTTAGCAAAATCATTACTTAAGAAATTCCCAAATGAAAAAATTGTTCATGATCCGCGTTTAGTTTGGAATACCTTTAAAGAAGTTGAGGAAGCTGGTGGAACTGCAGTAGAATCAGTAAGTGGACATGCATTTATCAAACAAAAAATGAGAGAAGTAAATGCAATTTATGGTGGCGAAATGTCTGCACATCATTACTTTAAAGATAATTATTATTCAGATAGCGGACTAATTCCATTTGTATTAATTTTAGAATTAATGACTGCTGAAAACAAAACTCTCTCTCAATTAGTGGGAGAAATGATTAACAACTTCCCTTGCTCTGGTGAAATAAATTCAAGAATTGAAAATCCAAAAGAAAAATTAGTTGAGTTAAAAGAAAAATATAGTGATGGTAAATTAGATGAAGTTGATGGAGTAAGTATTGAATATGATGATTGGAGATTTAATGTGCGAATGAGTAATACAGAACCATTGATAAGATTAAATGTAGAATCAAAAGGTGATGAAGATTTGATGAATAAAAAAACAGAAGAATTGTTAAAAGTTATTAGAGGATAAATTTTAATAAATATGCATTCTAGGTTTCAATACTTAGAATACATATTTGTAAAGATTGGAATTGAACAAAATTAAACTAAGTACGTCAAAAGATTGAAATTAAATTTATGGAGATAAATTATGTCAGAAGAAAAATTACCAGTTGATGTTAATAAACTTTTAAAGAACAAACTAAAATCTGTTAGTGTTGGCGATTTGGAAAATGCAATTTCAAAATCAGTTTCAGACATAGTTGGTGAAGATTATAAGTGCACAATTGACGATGTTAAATATACATTGTTTAGTGGTGCTGATTTTCATGTAAAAGTAGAGCTTAGCTAAACAATGTATATTT
>Ga0209633_10005331_pt1 | contig 11312 bp, 10 predicted proteins | sample Cruoilmetagenom1_FD_187290 | JGI IMG/M metagenome (GOLD analysis project Ga0209633, IMG submission 187290) | Oil polluted marine microbial communities from Coal Oil Point, Santa Barbara, California, USA - Sample 1 (SPAdes) (version 2) | ecosystem: Environmental > Aquatic > Marine > Oil seeps ... | reverse complement strand
TGTATGGATGAACTTTAGAAAAAATAGTTTTATTAATCCGTTTTAAATAAGTAATTTTGCAAAATGCGAAAAATGAAGAATCTTAGTATTTTATTTTTAGTAGCCATTTTATTCTCTGCTTGTAGCGAGTATCAAAAAGTGTTAAACAAAGGTACAAGTGAAGATCAATACAAATTGGCAACTAAATTGTATGAAGAAGAAAAGTATAATAGAGCTATTACGTTGTTCGAGAAGGTGATTCCTAAATATCAACGTAAGCCTCAGATGGAACGTATACAGTTTATGGTAGCTAATGCGAACTATAAAACTAAGAATTATGAACTAGCTTCGTATTATTTTAATAGATTTATTGGAAATTATTCAACAAGTTCTAAAATAGAAGAAGTGTCATTTCTTGCTGCACATAGTTACTATCTTGACTCTCCAAAGTCAAGTAGAGACCAGGCGGATACGCAAAAAGCATTGACTGCTTTTCAGAGTTTTATAGATAAATATCCAAATTCTGATAGGCTGGCTGAGGCTAATAAATTATATGATAAACTCAGTAAAAGATTAGAACAAAAAGCATTTGATAATGCTAAACATTATTATAAAACTGAAAATTATGCTGCGGCAATTGTTGCATTGGAAATTTTCCTTGAAGATAATTTTGGGAGTAACTATAAAGAAGAAGCATTATCATATAAATTTCTAGCGTCTTATGAACTAGGAATGAAGAGTGTGTTTTTAAAGAAAGAAGAAAGATTAAATGATGCAATTTCAGCTTATGGCAGATTGCAAAAAAGCTTTCCGGAATCTAGTAAATTAAAAGAGTTTGAAAATTTATTAGAGAACTTGAATAAAGAATTGAAACAACAGAAAGAACAACAAGAAAAATATAAAACGAATGGATTATAAAAATTCTGAAGCAGCATTAACAACAGTTACTTACGACAAAACAAAAATTGAAGAACCTACTCATAATATTTATGAGTCGATTTCAATTATGGCAAAAAGAGCAGTTCAAATCAATGAAGATTTAAAAAGAGAATTAATTGATAAACTAGAAGAATTTGCTACACATAATGATAGTTTAGAAGAGATTTTTGAAAATAAAGAGCAAATAGAAGTTTCTAGATTCTATGAAAAATTACCTAAATCAACAGCCATTGCAGTTGAGGAATGGTTAAAGGGTAAAATATACCACAGAAATCCAGAAACTACTGACGATAACAAATAATGTCTGTTCTTAGCGGTAAAAATATCCTTCTTGGCGTTACTGCCGGAATTGCTGCTTATAAGGCAACTTATTTGGTAAGATTATTTATAAAAGCAGGAGCCAATGTACAAGTCGTAATGACTCCTGCTTCTAAAGATTTTGTTACACCTCTTACACTATCTACACTTTCTAAAAATCCTGTTCATTCAACTTTTTATAATACTGAAGATGAGAATGAATTATGGAATAATCATGTCGATTTAGCACTCTGGGCTGATTACCTTGTAATCGCTCCCGCTACAGCAAATACCATGGCTAAGATGGCAAATGGCACTTGTGATAATTTATTGTTGGCAACTTATTTATCTGCTAAATGTAAAGTGTATTTTGCTCCGGCAATGGATTTAGACATGTACAAACATCAATCAACCAAAGAAAATCTTGATACATTAAAAAGCTTTGGCAATGTGATGATTCCTGCTGAAAGTGGTGAATTGGCCAGTGGTTTAGTTGGTGAAGGTAGAATGGCTGAGCCAGAAACAATTGTGTCTTTTATAGAGAGTGATATTATTACTGGATTACCTTTAAAAGGGAAGAAAGTATTACTAACTGCAGGGCCTACTTATGAAGCTATTGATCCTGTACGTTTTATTGGAAATCATTCTTCTGGCAAAATGGGATTTGAATTAGCTAAAGAAGCTGCTAATTTAGGAGCTGAAGTAGTTTTAATTTCTGGACCATCCAATGAAAAAGTGAATCACTCGTTTATACAAAGGATTGATGTTGTTAGTGCGGAAGAGATGTATCAAGCTACTCATACGTATTTCAAGGATGCTGATATTGCTATTTTGGCTGCAGCTGTAGCCGATTTTAAACCGTCAGTAATTGAATCGCAAAAAATTAAGAAAAATAGTGCTAGTTTAGTTATTGAATTAACCAAAACTAAAGATATTTTAGCATCATTAGGTGAACAGAAAAAAAAGCAGTTTTTAGTTGGTTTTGCTTTAGAAACAAATAATGAATTAGAAAATGCTAAAAGCAAATTAAAACGTAAGAATTTAGATTTGATCGTTTTGAACTCTTTACAAGATAAAGGAGCCGGATTTAAAAAACCAACAAATAAAGTTACGTTAATAGACAAACAAGAAAATATTACTGAGTTTGGTTTGAAAACTAAAACTGAAGTTGCACAAGATATTTTTAATGAAATAATAAAAAAAATGCATGCGTAAATTAGTGTTTATACTTGTTTTTAGTGTCATTTATCAATTAAATGGTCAAGAATTAAATTGTTTGGTTATTGTTGATGCCAATCAGGCACAAAATTCGAATACACAAGTTTATAATTCATTACAAAGTTCCATCGCCGAGTATATGAATAATACCAGATGGACATCAGACAACTATAAATCACAAGAAAAAATAAACTGTGCACTTACGGTATTTGTTACTAAACAAATTTCGTCTAATGAATTTGAAGTAAATATTCAAGTTCAAGCTTCTCGCCCTGTATTTAATTCTACATATCAAACACCAATACTTAATTATAATGACGAAAAGGTGGCAATTATTTATAACGAATATGAACCATTAACTTATAATGAAACGAACTTCGAATCAAACTTAATATCTCTTTTATCTTTTTATGCATATACTATCTTAGGAATTGATGCTGATACATTTTCACTTAATGGTGGTGAAAAATTTCATAGACAAGCAGAAAATGTTGTCAATCAAGCGCAACAGGGAGGGTATTCTGGATGGAATAGAATTGATGGTAGCAAAACGAGATATCAGTTGAATGAAAATATCTTATCTCCAGTGTATAAAGATTTTAGAGAGTTGTTGTATCAATATCATCTCAACGGTTTAGATAGGATGAGTGATGATAAAAAGGAAGCCAAAAAAAATATAGAATCGGCATTAATGAAGCTTCAAAATATTTACAGTAGACGGGCCAATGCTTTTTTGTTAAGGGTTTTTATTGATGCAAAATCTGATGAAATTGTTGATATATTTTCTGATGGACCAAGAGTAAACACTCAAAACCTTAAGGATATGTTACTAAAAGTATACCCTACATTTAATGCAAAGTGGGAAAAAATTAAAAATTAATCATCCAATAATTATAACAATTTAATTAAGTTTGACAATAGAAGCTGGCGTAGCAAATTGGTTATACTCTAAATGTCTCATTGAGTATTGTTGAATTTGTAAGCTTAGCTTAAAGAATTGTTTTATACAGTATAAATTACAATTAATGCTCGCGTCACTTTCCATTAAAAATTATGCCTTAATCGATGATTTACATGTAAATTTTCAAAATGGCTTCTCTACTATTACCGGAGAAACAGGTGCGGGTAAATCTATCCTTTTAGGAGGGTTGGCATTAATTTTAGGAAAAAGAGCAGATTTATCTAGTCTAAAAAATAAGGATAAAAAGTGTATTATTGAAGGTGAATTTTTAATTAATGAATTCAACTTGCAGTCTTTTTTTGAAGAATCTGATTTAGATTTTGAAGAACGAACTATCATAAGAAGAGAGATTTTACCGAATGGTAAATCTAGGGCCTTTGTCAATGATACCCCTACTACATTAGGCATATTATCATCATTAAGTGATAAGCTAGTTGATGTCCATTCACAACATCAAACATTGCAGCTTATGGATAATCATTTTCAATTTTTTATTGTTGATGCATTTGCAAAGAATTCAAAGTATTTAATTTCCTATAAAAAAGGATTAATCATTTATAAAAAGCTAAAAAACGAGCTTCAAGAACTTGAAACAACTCAGCAAGAAGCAACAGATCAACACGATTATAATTCGTTTTTGTTAAAAGAATTAGTTGAGGCTGATTTTAAATCAGATGAACAACAATTTTTAGAAGATACGTTAGCGAAACTTAATCATGCAGAAGAGATAAAATCGTATCTTACAGAAGCGCAACAATTGGGTGAATCAGACGAAATCGGAATAGGTAGTTTACTACATAACTATATGAATCTCGTTGCTAAACTAGGTTCTTTTAGTAAGGAGTATGAAACATTGTCAGAAAGAATTAATAGTGTAAAAATAGAATTTGATGACATTTCAAATGAGTTAGAGAATAGTAATAGATCGATTGATTATAGTCCTCAGGAAATAGAAAAATATAACAATCGATTGCAATTATTATATGATTTATTAAAAAAACACCAAATAACAACGATTGATGAGCTCATAGAACAAAAAGAGTTATTGACTGTCAAAGTGAGTTCTGTAGAAAATGCCTCTGAAATTATCGAAGCGAAAAGGACTGAAATTTCAAATATCGAAGGTCAACTTACTAAATTAGCCAACACAATTAGTAGTAATAGAGGTAAAGCAATTCCGGTTTTAATAAAACAATTAGAAAATTTATTGAAAGAGTTAGAAATGCCAATGACTTCTTTTAAAATTAATTTAACCCAGAAAGAGGAGTTTTTTGCAAATGGTAAAGATGAGTTAGAATTTTTAATCTCAACAAATAAAGGAAGTGACTTTAAGAGTCTAAAAAAAGTAGCATCTGGTGGTGAAATGTCAAGAATAATGTTGGCAGTAAAGGCTATTTTAAGTAATTATTCAAACTTACCAACTATTATTTTTGATGAAATAGATACAGGAGTTTCTGGTGAAGTTTCGAATAGAATAGCTTCTGTAATGTCATCAATGAGCCGTAATATGCAAGTGATGGCTATTACGCATTTACCGCAAATTGCTGCAAAAGGGAATCACCATTTTAAAGTTTTTAAAACCGAAGTAAACAGTCAAACTACTACAGATATTAAATTACTATCAGAAACAGAAAGGATTGATGAATTGGCTGAAATGTTGAGCGGTAAAGATATTGTAGATTCGGCTATAGTTCATGCAAAGCAATTATTGAACTTGTCTTAAGTTTTTTTTTAAATAGATGATTGTTAATTTTTTTAAACCGAAAATTTAAGAAGTGCTTAATGAATCAATAATTTTAGAAAATAGTAATAATGAATATAAAATATTCATTTAATTTTGTGAATAGAAGTAAAAACTAATCAAAGAAAAATAGATAATTATGTATAACTTACTAAAAGGAAAAAGAGGAATCATATTTGGAGCATTAGACCCAAAATCAATTGCTTGGAAAATTGCAGAAAAAGCACATGCAGAAGGAGCAACATTTGTATTGACAAATGCACCAATAGCTTTGAGAATGGGAACAATGAATGAGTTGGCCGAAAAAACAAATTCTCAAATAATACCTGCAGATGCTACTTCTATGGAAGATTTAGAAAATTTGGTTACTAAATCAGTTGAAATTTTAGGAGGTAAATTAGATTTTGTATTGCATTCTATTGGGATGTCTGTAAACGTAAGAAAAGGAAGACATTACACAGATCAAAAATATGATTTTACTACAAAAGGATGGGATATATCAGCCGTATCATTTCATAAAGTAATGAGTGTTTTGTATAAACAAGATGCAATGAATGAATGGGGTTCAATTGTAGCCTTAACGTATATGGCTGCACAACGCGTATTTCCTGACTATAATGATATGGCCGATAATAAAGCATACTTAGAGTCAGTTGCTCGAAGTTTCGGTTATTTCTTCGGTACAGAAAAAAAAGTAAGAGTAAATACGATTTCACAATCTCCAACACCAACTACTGCTGGACAAGGTGTTAAAGGTTTTGACGGTTTCTTTACGTATGCTGAAAAAATGTCGCCTCTTGGAAATGCTACTGCAGATGAATGTGCAGATTATACCATTACACTATTTTCTGATCTAACAAAAAAGGTAACATTGCAAAATTTGTTTCACGACGGAGGGTTTTCTAATATAGGTGTTAGTCAGTCAGTTATGGATTATTTTGAAAAGGAATAATAAATGGTAAAGTTTTATTAAAGAATTGGTAAAAGTTTATAATTTTTTAATAAAAAAAGCGTTTACATAACGATAGTAACCCAATAAATTATTCAATTATGAAAAGAAAAGCAACGATAGGTATTATAATTTTGTTTTTCTTCCCTTTTGTATGGCAATTAAATGCTATTTCAATAAAAGATAGTTTTAAAGAAAATGTAGTCGTACCACCAGTCAATGATGATTGTGTTGATGCAATTACATTGACAGTAAACACCAATTTTCTATGTGACAACTTTACCGCTGGTACAGTGGTTGATGCCACAGCTTCTGCCGGAGTTACTGGATGCCCTGGAGCCTCACATGCGAATGATGATGTATGGTATAAATTTGTAGCCACCGATACATCTCATAAAATTGAATTGTTAAATATTGCTGGTTCTAATACTGATTTATACTATATGGTTTTTGAAGGAGGGGCTACTGGTGATTGCAATACCATGGCGCCTATTTTTTGTGGTAGTCTTAACCCTGGCAGTCCAGATAATTTAATTATAGGTAATACCTATTTCGTAAATGTTTTTACAAATTCTTCAGACTCTGGAGCGACTACAACTTTTGATATATGTGTAGGCACTACGCCTACCGCACCTTCAAATGATGATTGTGCAAATGCAGAATCAATAACATTGCCCTTTAGTCCAACTTCTTACGATGCTACTTCGGCAACAAATAATGCCGGATTTATTACCGCCTCAGGTTGTATCGATATGAATGATGGTGTTTGGTATACAATAACTGGAAATGGTGAAAATATTACTGTAATTGCTACGCCTAATTCATGGAATGCAGCTATTACTGTTTATGAAGGTAGCTGTGGAACTTTTACATGCATTGATGATAGTAATGCTGGTGGTTCTGGTATTGCCGAAGGAGTAACCTTTACTGCTGTTCTAAATACTGAATACTATATTAATATTGGGCATCCAAGCGGTACTGTAGATGAACCGGAAGGTGTATTTGACCTAGAGGTGACTTCTGCTACACTATCTATAGAAGATTTAGTTGCAAAAGGATTTTACTATTATCCAAATCCAGTCAAAGATGTATTGAAATTAAGTGCCAAAGAGCCAATAAATCAAGTTAACTTATATTCCATTTTAGGAAAAGAAATGAAAAGAATCAAACAATCTAATTTTTCTGACTCAAATGCTGAAATTGATTTCTCATATTTACCAACCGGAACTTATTTTGTAAGAGTTACAATTGGAGATTCGAATGGTACGTTTAAGATCATTAAAAATTGATATAGTAAAAAACGTTATTATAAAGTACAGCGAGGCTATCATTTTTTGATAGCCTCTTTTGTTTTTAAACCTGAGTTTGGTATTAATAAGAATTGATTAATTATATTTGAATATTAATCATATCCTTTAGAATTGAAATTTTCCATAATCATTCCGGTTTATAATCGTCCCAACGAAATTGATGAATTATTAGAGAGTCTCACAAAACAGACGTATCTAAAAGAATTTCAGGTAATTGTGGTTGAAGATGGCTCTAATTTATCTTCAGAAAAGTGTATAAAAAAATACGAAAATCGTTTAGAGATAAACTATTATTATAAGGAAAATTCTGGCCCGGGATTGAGCAGAAATTTCGGAATGCAAAAAGCTATAGGCGATTACTTTATCATTCTTGATTCTGATTGTATTCTACCAAAACAATATCTTACCGAAATATCAAAAGCGTTGGATGCTAATTTTACTGATGCCTTTGGCGGACCAGATGCCTCACATGATTCCTTTTCTATAATTCAAAAAGCAATTAATTATGCAATGACTTCCGTTTTAACTACCGGAGGAATAAGAGGAAAAAAAAACACGCTTAATAAATTTCAACCCAGAAGTTTTAATATGGGATTGTCGAAGGTTGCTTATATACGCACAAAAGGATTTGGTAGTCAACATTTTGGTGAAGATATCGATTTAACTTTTCGCTTATGGCAAAATGGTTTTGAAACTCAACTTATAGAAAAAGCTTTCGTATATCATAAGCGACGTGTGAGTTGGAAAAGTTTTTTTAAACAGATAGTAAATTTCGGTGCAGCACGTCCGATCTTAAACAAACAACATCCTAATACGGCTAAAATTACCTATTGGTTTCCAAGTGCATTTGTCTTAGGCCTTTTAATTGCAATTCTATTTTTATTGATGGGTGTAAAGATTCCTATAGTCATCTTCGCAACTTATTTTTTACTTATTTTTATAGATGCATTCATCTTAAATAAAAACCTATTAGTTGCATTGTATAGTGTTTTCGCAGCTACAATTCAGTTTATGGCATATGGTTATGGCTTTTTACGTACCTTTCTAAGGCTTCATGTTTTGAGAAAGTCTATAACGCACGCTTTTCCTAAAATGTTTAACTAGGTTCTGAAAAATCGATTATATCCGTTTTAACGGATTGATATCAGAGTTTTTATACACAACTTAAGATGGTTTTGTTGTAGACATTTATTATTTTCGCGAAAATAATTTGAAACATATGCAGTACGCTAAAAATATATTAGAAACTATTGGTAACACACCATTAGTAAAAATAAATACAGTTACTAAGGATATTGATGCTTTGGTATTGGCTAAAGTAGAAACATTTAATCCGGGGAATTCTGTAAAAGACAGGATGGCTCTAAAAATGATTGAAGATGCTGAAGCCGACGGACGTTTAAAATCTGGCGGAACCATTATTGAAGGTACTTCTGGTAATACAGGTATGGGCTTGGCATTAGCGGCAATTGTAAAAGGATATAAACTAATATGTGTTATAGGTGATAAACAATCTAAAGAAAAGATAGATATTTTGAGAGCTGTAGGTTCTGAAGTAGTCGTTTGTCCGAACGATGTTGAACCTGAAGATCCTCGTTCTTATTATTCTGTCTCTAAAAGATTGTCAGAAGAAACGCCAAACTCTTGGTATGTTAACCAATATGATAATCCTTCTAATTCAATTGCGCATTACGAACAAACAGGCCCTGAAATATGGGAGCAAACTGAAGGTAAAATAACCCATTTTGTTGTAGGAGTTGGTACTGGAGGTACTATTTCTGGTATTGGAAAATATTTAAAAGAGAAAAATCCTAATATTAAAATTTGGGGAGTAGATACTTATGGTTCAGTATTTAAAAAATACCATGAGACCGGTATTTTTGATGAAAATGAAATATATCCTTATATAACAGAAGGTATTGGCGAAGATATTTTACCAAAAAATGTCAATTTTGATGTTATAGACGGATTTACTAAAGTAACTGATAAAGAAGGAGCTGTTTATACGCGTAAATTGGCAAAAGAAGAAGGTATTTTTGTTGGTAATTCTGCGGGCTCTGCAATTAAAGGGGTATTACAATTAAAAAATCATTTTAAACCTAGTGATGTTGTTGTGGTATTGTTTCACGATCATGGAAGTCGTTATGTAGGTAAAATGTTTAATGATGATTGGATGCGTGATAGAGGTTTTTTAGACAAAGAAATTGCCAATGCGTTAGACCTGATTGAAAACCACATTGATAAGCCGTTAATTTCTGTTAAAACGGAAGAATTAGTGTCTCACGCTATAGATAGAATGCGTAAGTATAATATTTCTCAAATTCCTGTTGAAGATAGAAACGGATTTGTGGGATCTGTTGACGAAAGCGATTTGTTTAAACTATATTTTGAAGATAAAAATATTGCTGATAGACCTATTAAGGAGGTTATGCAAAGTGCATTTCCAATCGTTAAAAAAGATACTTCAATTGAAAAAATATCTAAATTGATTACGAAAGATATCAAAGCTGTTTTAGTAGATTTAGGTAATGGGAAACACCATATCATCACAAAATATGATGTTATTAATATGATTAATTAAAATTATAATGATGAAACGAACACTACTTGTCTTAATCAGTTTTTTATTTTTTATAAACCTATCATTTAGTCAAAAAACAACTAAAACAGAAAGGAAAATTTTGAAAACTGTTACTGCTAATACTGCAGAGTCAATAGAATTTTTAAAAAAAGTAGTCAATATCAATAGCGGTACAATGAATCATAAAGGTGTAAAAGCTGTAGGTATGGTTTTTAAAGAGGCGTATGATGAGATTGGTTTTAGTACGAATTGGATAGATATGTCTGAAGTGAATAGATCTGGGCATTTATTTGCAGAGACCAATGGTACTAAAGGTAAAAAGTTATTATTGATAGGTCATTTAGATACCGTATTTGAAGAGGATAGTCCTTTTCAAGAGTTTGTAATGGTAAATGATAGTATAGCGCATGCGCCAGGTGGAAATGACATGAAAGGCGGAAACATAATCATATTATATGCTTTAAAAGCATTAGTTGATAATGGGTTATTAAAAAAATCTCAAATAATTGTTGCCTATACAGGTGATGAAGAAAGCACGGGGAAACCTTTAAGTATAAGTAGAAAAGACTTAGTAGAAGCAGCTAAAAAAAGTGATATAGCATTAGGATTTGAAACTTCAACAGGCTTTAATTATGCAACGGTAGCAAGAAGAGGTTCATCAGGATGGAAAGTTGAAGTTACAGGAAAAAGAGCACACTCTTCAGGGATTTTTAACGAAAAGGTAGGAGCTGGAGCCATCTTTGAGATCTCTAGAATATTAAATGAATTTTATAATGAAGTTCGAGGCCCAGCGTATTTAACATTTAACCCAGGAGTTATAATGGGCGGAACTCAATTGTCTTTTGAAAGTGCATTGAGTAAAGGTACAGCATTCGGAAAAAGTAATGTTATTGCACAAACCGCTGTTGTAAAAGGTGGATTACGTTTTATTTCTGAAGAGCAAAAAGAGAATGCTAGGAAGAAGATGAGAGCAATTGTTGCTGAAAATTTACCACATACTTCTGCAAAAATCAGTTTTACTGATAGTTATCCGGCTATGGGGCCTACAGACGGTAATAAAGAATTATTGAAAATTTTAAATCAAGTTAGTTTCGATTTAGGGCAAGGAAGAGTAAAGGCTTATGATCCTGGTAAAAGAGGTGCAGCAGATGTCTCTTTTATTGCTGAGTATGTTGATTGCTTAGATGGTCTTGGTACTATGGGTAAAGGAGCGCATACACCACAAGAAACGGTAAATTTGAATACTATTGAAGATTTAACAAAGCGAACCGCTATACTTATTTATAGATTGATAAATCAGTAATTTATTTGTTATACCAATGAATGTGCATCTTGTA
>Ga0209633_10005329_pt1 | contig 11315 bp, 10 predicted proteins | sample Cruoilmetagenom1_FD_187290 | JGI IMG/M metagenome (GOLD analysis project Ga0209633, IMG submission 187290) | Oil polluted marine microbial communities from Coal Oil Point, Santa Barbara, California, USA - Sample 1 (SPAdes) (version 2) | ecosystem: Environmental > Aquatic > Marine > Oil seeps ... | reverse complement strand
AAAAAACTGTCTTAACTCACCATAGCGTTAAGACAGTTTACCCCTTTTTGTTTTATTAATCTCTTATAGTATATCTAATTTTTATAATTTATGATTAATATTATTTTTGCATTCATATATATAACAATCACATTCTAAAATCTCCTACCTTAAATGCTGATTTTTTTTAATTTTTAATTAATTTTTTAATATGTATCTGAAATACAGACATTTGAGAAATAAATAATTTTGAAGAAATTTATAATTTTTAAAGAATAATAAAATTAATCTTTGTTTATTAACCAGGATACGGTTTAATTTTAGTGTGATTTGAAAGGTAGAAAAGTTGTGTAGTCATCAAAATACCTTTAAAATAATACGATTAATGCCTAAATGAATTTACGGAGCCATTATAGTATCTAAAATACCATATTCAATCATTATTTTCTTTCTGCCCCAATTTTTGGCTTTTTTAAGATCTTCACCCATATAAATATCGATTCTATTTTTCCAACGGCGATTCATTTTGTCCTTTACCAAATAGGCACCATTGAATCCCTCTAACTTAACTGGAGTGTTATGGGTTAGACCTAATTTAATTAAATCTCTAGAAACAGCAATATATGGCATTCCCGGTTTTAGACTATCCCCCCAAGCTGTAATATGCGGATTACTTGAGGTTTGATTTGCGAAAGAATTATAAGCAGTAGCAGTAACTTTTATTGATTTCCAGATAAAACTATCTTTCTTTTCCCTTTTTTTATCTGCACAACTTATAAAAATTATAAGACCAATAATTAGACTATATTTTCTTAACATAAATATTCTAAGTATTCATTTAGTTAATGAAAATACTAAAAAAATAACAAATGATAATTTATAAAGAAAATATCTCATTAAATTTTATACCCAAAGACTTTTCTATATTATAGATAAATTGTAATTCATTTGGCAATATTAAAGCTATTGAAATTCCAGTCTTACCTGCTCTTGCTGTTCTACCACTTCTATGCGTATAATACTCTAGTTGTTCCGGTAATTGATGGTGAATTACAAATGCTAAATTATTAACATCTATACCACGTGCAGAAACATCTGTAGAGATTAGTACTTGCAAACTTTCATTTTTAAATGCTCGCATCACCTTATCTCTCTCTCTTTGTTGCATATCTCCTTCTAAAGCTGCTACAGAAAATCCTTCTTCCTTAAGCACTTTTGTAAGATTTTGAGTTCCAGCTTTAGTCCTGCAAAAAATAATCCCGCGTTCTTCCGTCTTACCATCTAGGAATTGGGTCAATACATTCGTTTTATTCTTGATACTAGTAACTAAATACTGATGCGTAATATTGGCATTAACTATATCATTTTTATTCACTGTGATTCTAATGGCATCTTGAGCCATATACTTTTTAATAATACTTTTAATTTCTTCAGGCATAGTGGCTGAGAATAACCAAGTATTTCTTGATCCGCTGGTAAATTGTAAAATTTTATCTAGATCTTGTTTAAATCCCATACTCAACATCTCATCAGCTTCATCTAATACTAGCGTTTTTATATTTTCTAAATTGATTTCACCTCTTTCAATAAAGTCAATTAATCTTCCGGGAGTGGCCACAATTATATGTGTTGTTCGCTGTATTCTTTTCAATTGAATGCCAATTTTTTCTCCACCGTAAATACCTTCTGAAAAAATCTTATCCTTATTATACTTAGTAAATCTGAATAATTGTTTTTGAATTTGTTGCACTAATTCTCTTGTTGGAGCTAGAATTAATGCCTGAATTTCAGATTTAGACGTATCAATATGATGTAAAATTGGCAATCCAAAAGCAGCAGTTTTACCTGTTCCGGTTTGGGCCAAACCAATTAGGTCAGTAGGTGATTTTATCAATTGAGGAATGGCTTTTTCTTGAATTTCAGTCGGAATCGTTATTCCCAATTCTTTAAGTGATTTTATATATGAAGATTGAATTCCTAAGGCAGAAAATGTTGACATACAAATATTTGTTTTTTTGCAAAAGTACGTTTTAAATAAGGTCAAAATTAAAAAGAAACCTTTTTATACCAATTAAACCCTAAATATAGCATAAAAACCATGTCATTACTACTTCCACAACTACAGTATACACATATTTTTAATAATTTTATTTTACAAATTGTATGTTTCTCCTCCCATATTTTAAGACAAAAGGGAAATGTATCGCAACTTTTCCGTCGAGAGACAACGGGATTAAAAGTTCAAATTATGGCCTTTTTTTGCAAATTTTGGAGATTAAATCTAATGATTGGCATAATCTAGCTCCCCATTCTTATAAGTATCTAGTCAACCCTCTGGCATAGTGGACCAATATTTTGCGTTAGTCGCTCCCTCTTCATCTGATGAAGGTAGCTTTACCTTATCCGTTACTTGATTTTTTCAATTGGCGTTTAATTTTATTAATGGCTGATTCTATTGATTTTTCAGGTTCAATCACATTGTAAGCACCCCAAAATTCAGGATCAGAAAAACCGGAAGTCTCGTCACTAATCACTATAGATTTTTTTAATTTTTCTTTATTTTTTAATTTTTCTTTATCTACATTAATTTCCCAGTCAGTTACTGCCATTTCACTAGTTAACGAATAAACTGAGTTAAACCATTTACGTTTACGTTTAATTTTAAAGGTCAATTGCACATTACCATAACCATAATACCATTTGCCATCTTTTTCTCGATAGTCTACTCTATAAGCCGCATTTGTAGGATATACCAGAATATCTTTAGGTTTCTTTCTCACAAATAAAGCACTCGTTAAAGTTTTATTTTCAACATTGAGATTATAAATAGCACTTCTTAATGCTAAAGTTTCCGCATCTATATATAACTTGCCATAATATAACGGTTCAGTCACATCTATAAGTTGTTTAAAATTAACAACAAATACAGTTTTTCCATCAATAATTGTTGAAGGTGCAAAACTAAAACTATAGGATCTCATCATATCATTGGCAAAAATATACTCAGGATATTTCATTAAATCTATATAAAGTGGATTAAATGGGCCTCCTTGTAATTTTAAAGCAACAGTATCTAATTTGGTATAGTCAGTACTTTTTCTTGCTTTAAACAGCTCAATATCGTCTTTTTTCATTGAATTATAAGGCTGCTTATAAATATTTACAATGGCTTCAGCTAATGACACATTTTTTCTTCTTTTTTTTATCGTTTCCCTATAAAAAGCTGTCATTAACACATGTTTATTGACATTATTTACCGACCTCTTCTTTAAAGTGGTCTTTACCAATGCTTTAGCATCTTTATGCATTATTATTTTAATCTCTGATAAAGCAATAATTGCATTTGTCAATTCTATTTTGTTACCACTTTTCTTCAATTGGTCAATAGGTATTTCTTTTTTTACAAAACCTATATAAGATATAGTTACAATGGCATCAGTCATTTCTTTAGGGACTTTCAATTGAAATTCACCAGATGAATTCGTAATTGTACTGATATTGGTATTATTTATTGTTAAAGTAGCAAATACCAACGCATTACCCGATTCCTTTTCTACAACGACACCATTAAATTCCTGAAATTCAATAATATCTTGTTGAGGTTGGTCTTGTAAAATTTTAAATGCATATGTAAATTCAACAGAAAATAGTGTAATTATTAAAAGGGATAATAGCAGTAGTAATTTTTGACGTTTCAAATCATTTTTAGTTTTCATGATAGACAAAATTTAAGAAATAAAAATTTAAAAAAATACTATTACCAAATATAATGAATATTAACCACATTTTTTGTTAAAATAAGGTCTACTTGAAACCATGGACAAATAATCTTACAGTAAGAGACAGTTCATGAAATAGGCATACAAAATACAGTTAATCATACTTTTCCTGTATTATATAATTTGATTTGGGTATTTAATGAAGTACTATATAATTATTATTAAATAATATTTAGCATTTTTTGAGTAGCTTTTATAGCAGAAACCGTTTGATCAGAATCAAGTCCTCTGGTTTTAAAAATTTTGTCATTAGTTTCCCAACTTATAATTGTTTCACAAAGTGCGTCAGAACTGGAACCTGGTGGTATTCTAACTGCATAATCAATTAATTTTGGCAATGATAGCTCTTTTTTGAATTTATACACCTTACGCAATGCATTCATAAATGCATTAAACTGCCCATCGCCTTGAGCATGTTCTTCTATTAGTTCTCCATCAATTTTTACTGCTATTGTAGTAGAGGGTTGTAAACCATTGGCATGTGTAAGAACATATGATTCTATAGTTATTTTTTCTTCATAAACATTACTATCTAACACATCTGAAATAATATAAGGTAAATCTTCTTTGGTAACCACTTCTTTTTTATCACCTAATTCTATAATTCGTTGCGTAACCTTTACAATATCTTCATCATTTAATTGAAGACCTAATTCTTGTAAATTCTTTTGAATATTTGCCTTCCCCGAAGTTTTTCCTAATGCATATTTACGTTTTCTTCCAAACCGCTCAGGTAATAAATCATTAAAGTAAAGATTCTTTTTACTATCACCATCAGCGTGTATGCCAGCTGTTTGAGTGAATACATTATCTCCTAACACAGGTTTGTTCTCAGGGACTCTAAATCCTGAAAAAGTCTCAACCAATTTACTCACTTTATACAAGGCTTTTTCATTTACCGTAATTTTTACTTCCGGTAAAAAATCATTTATGACTGCAACAACACTGGCTAAAGGTGCATTACCTGCTCTTTCACCCATACCGTTCACCGTTAAATGTAAACCATCTACACCTGCTTTTACAGCTTCCAGGGCATTGGCGACACCCAGATCATAATCATTATGTGCATGAAAATCAATATGTATTTTAGGGTATTTCGATTTAATTTCAGATAAATATTCAAATGTTTCACTAGGGGAAAGTACACCTAAAGTATCAGGCAAGAATATTTTATATATAGGTTGGTCAGCCAAAAAATCTAAGAATTGATATACATATTCCTTAGAGTTACGCATACCATTACTCCAATCTTCTAAATAAACATTAGTTATTATTGCTTCTTTTTGAGCCAGATCAATGACTTTTTTTATTTCAGAGAAATGTTCTTCAGGTGTTTTCTTAAGTTGATGTGTAAGATGATTCATAGAACCCTTGGTTAACAGATTTTGCACCTTGGCACCAGTTTCCATCATCCATTTTATGGATAAGCCATTATCCACAAAAGAAAGCACTTCTATTTTTTCAATACAACCTTTGATAGTTGCCCAATCCGTTATACTTTTTACTGCTTGACGTTCACCTTCTGATACTCTTGTAGAAGCTATTTCTATTCTATCTACCTTTAATTCTTCCAATAATAATTGGGCAATGGTCAATTTTTCCAATGATGAAAAAGATACGCCACTGGTTTGTTCACCATCACGCAGTGTAGTATCCATAATTTCAATCTTTCGCTTAGTCATTGAGATAATAATAGGTCAAATTAATAATAGGTTTAAAAAGGGCGTGTTTTTACAAATTCTTGTATTTCACTTTTAATATTCTGCAAATAATCAATATCATCAAATCCATTTAACATATTCTGCTTTTTATAAGAATTGATTTCAAATGATTCTGAAGCACTGGTTTCTACAAGGGTTACAGATTGATTCGGTAAATCGACCTTAATTTCGGTATTTGGATCTTTTTCAATAGCATTAAATATTTTTTCCAGAAATTCTTCACTTACTTGTACCGGCAAAACACCAATATTTAAACAATTATTCTTAAAAATATCAGCAAAAAAACTTGAAATTACACATCTAAATCCAAAATCATAAACTGCCCATGCCGCATGTTCTCTTGAAGAGCCCGAACCAAAATTCCTACCTCCAACCAAAATTTCACCACTATATTTAGGGTTATTCAGAGGGAATTCTTCTTTTAGCGTATTGTCAGTGTTATATCTCCAATCTCTAAAAAGATTATCACCAAAGCCTTTACGCTCTATTGCTTTTAAAAACCGTGCAGGAATAATCTGATCTGTATCTACATTCTCTATAGCCAATGGATATGCTGAAGATTGAACAATATTAAATTTGTCGTATGCCATTATTGTAATTTTGTTATTCGTTATTTTTTGTTTTATGATAATAAGGATCTCGGATCAGTAACTTCACCTGTTACTGCAGCAGCAGCTGCAACTAGAGGGCTAGACAATAATGTTCTAGAACCCGGCCCTTGTCTTCCTTCAAAATTCCTATTTGATGTACTTACCGCATATTTACCGGCTGGTACTTTATCATCATTCATGGCTAAACAGGCAGAACAACCGGGCTGACGTAAAACAAACCCAGCAGTAGTAATGACATCTAAAATACCTTCTTCTTTAATTTGTTTTTCCACTTCATGTGATCCTGGTACTAGCCAAACCGTAACACCATCAGCTTTTTGCCTACCTTTTACAATAGAGGCAAAAGCTCTAAAGTCTTCAATTCTACCATTCGTACAACTACCTACAAAAACAAAATCAATCTTTTTACCAATCATTGCCTCTCCTTCTCCAAAGCCCATATAATTTAATGATTTCTCATAAGTGGCACTCCCTCCTTTAACATTAGAAGCATTAGGAATATGGTTAGAAATACCCATTCCCATATCTGGATTTGTACCATAGGTAATCATAGGTTCAATATCAGATGCTTTAAAAGTATACTCTTTATCAAATATGGCGTCCTTATCCGTTTTAAGTGTTTTCCAATAAGTCAAAGCAGTATCCCATTCGTCACCTTTAGGTGTAAAATGTCTTCCTTTAATGTAAGTATAAGTCTTTTCATCTGGAGCAATCATCCCCCCTCTGGCTCCCATTTCTATACTTAAATTACACACCGTCATTCTTCCTTCCATAGACATTTCGGTAAAAACATTACCTGAATATTCAACAAAGTACCCTGTAGCACCAGATGTTGATAATTTAGAAATAATATATAAAGCAACGTCTTTTGATGTAACCCCCTTATTTAATGAGCCTTCTACGTTGATCCTCATTTTTTTTGGCTTTGGCTGCATAATGCACTGGGTTGAAAGTACCATTTCTACCTCAGAAGTACCAATGCCAAAGGCAATAGCCCCAAATGCACCATGAGTTGAGGTATGAGAATCACCACAAACGATAGTAGCCCCAGGTAATGTAATCCCATTTTCAGGTCCCACTACATGTACAATTCCGTTCTTTTCATGACCTAACCCCCAATGTACAATACCATGTTCTTTTGAGTTTTCTTCTAAGGCTTTAAGCTGATTTGCAGAAAGTGGATCATTAACTGGTAAGTGCTGATTGATGGTTGGTGTATTATGATCAGCAGTGGCAAAAGTACGTTGAGGTTCCATTACTTTAATGCCTCTGTTCTTTAGGCCTAAAAATGCTACTGGACTGGTAACTTCATGTATTAGATGTCTATCGATAAAAAAAACGTCTGGTCCATCTTTAATTTTTCGGACAACATGTGCATCCCAAACCTTGTCAAATAAAGTGTTACTCATAAATATTATAGTTAATTTTTATATTAATTTTAAGCGACAGCGAAGATAAAAGTTTACGAAATAAGTATAAAATTATTTATACTAAGATTACGATGTCCAACATCAGAAATTACAGCAGAAGTTTAGCTTTTTAAAAATTATCTTATCAAATCTAAGAGCATGATATACCTAGACGTTAATAAGAATTATAATTCCAATAAATCTTTATGAAGATCTAAATAATAAATATGTTGTGGTAAACCTTAGATTAATCTCCTTTAGGTGGCGTAATCATAATATGAGCACCGGCAGTACCTGGAAACATTAACCAAGGATGCCCAGGAGCATTAGGTTTTAAACCTAAACCTGTACTCTTTTGTGTTGCAAATGGAATATAAACAACATATCGATAATGTGCATTTACAATGACATTGTTGTCTACGTCATATCCACCATTTTCACCATGTAAAATATGAAGTGTTGCCGATTTCTCAGTCATTTTGATATCACCATTTTTTGCTTCATTTTCTCTAATTGCTTTAAGTTCCTGACCTGTTTTACCTTCAGCTTTTAAAGCCCTACCCCTCGCCATAAAAGGTTCTAAATCTTGATGGTAACTCACTATTTGGAATCCATCTTTATTAGGATTGTCAGCTATGCATATCATTTCATTGGCACCATCACGAAGTGTAATAAAACTTCCATCAGTATCATATCCATAAACTTTAGCTCCTGATCTCATTTCCTCAGGTGCAGCAAAAACTGCCGAAGCAATTTGCTGATCTTTGGTAAGATTTTGATTAGGCACCACTTGTTCAATCGTCAATACTGTATCTTTTTTTATAGTAGTTGTTGTTTCTTTCTTAGTATTATTTTCATTGCAACCCATTACCAACATTGCAACAAATAAGAATAAAATATTTTTAATAGACTTCATAACTTTAATTAATTTAGAGTGGACTTTTACTCAAATATAAAAAATAATATATATTTTTATGGTTTAACGATCACTTAATTTATTCTACATGAGAAAATCCCTGTTTTTAATAGTATTGTTAATTTTCATATCATGCCAAGAGAAAGCAAAAAATAATCATCCAGAAAATTCAGAAAAAAATATAAATGACACTAATTCATTAGTTAAAACTAAAGAAATAGTTAAACTAGATACTTTAGAATTATTAATCAAGGCCAAACAAATACATGAACGGGTTATTACATTAGATACACATGCAGATATTAATGTCAATAATTTTACAAGTGCTAAAAATTACACGCAACGCATAGAAAGCCAAGTAAATTTACCAAAAATGAAAGAAGGAGGCTTAGATGTGGCTTGGTTTATTGTGTATACCAAACAAGGACAGCTCAATAAAAGTGGTTATAAAAAGGCTTATATTAATGCGATGGCCAAATTTGATGCAATTCACAGATTGGTTGAAGATTATGCCCCTGATCAAATTGAGTTGGCCTTAACCTCTAATGATGTGAGGAGGATTAATGCTTCCGGTAAAAAAATAGCCATGATTGGGGTTGAAAATGCCTATCCTATAGGTACAGATATAAACAATGTAAAGAAATTTTATGATTTGGGAGCCAGATATATGTCGTTGGCACACAATGGACATAGTCAATTAAGCGATTCTAACACCGGTGAGAAAAATAATGTATGGTTGCATAATGGATTAAGCGATTTAGGCAAACAAGTTGTTGAAGAAATGAATACTTATGGAATTATGATAGATCTATCTCATCCTTCTATTGAGGCCAATAAACAAGTCATTCAATTATCTAAAGCTCCTGTTATTGCTTCGCACTCCTCTGCTAGAGCTTTATCTGATCACAGCAGAAACCTAACCGATGAAGTATTGCAATTGATAAAAGAAAAAGGTGGTGTAGTACAGACCGTAGCATTTAAGTCGTATGTAAATAAAACTAAGAATAACAAACGAAGTGTATTTGAAAAAGGAATCTACAAACAAATATATAAATCTCAGGGGTTTACATGGTTAGAACGTGATTCGATTCAACAATTGGAAGAAACAAATAAAACAGCATATTATCAAAATGTTGCAAAAGCAAAACCGATTGTCTTAAAAAAACTGGCTACTATGAAAGATATACCTTCGGCGGTAAATGTATCAGATTTTGTAGATCATATAGATTATTTAGTCAAATTGATAGGCATTGATCACGTAGGTATTAGCTCCGATTTTGATGGTGGCGGTGGTATTGAAGGGTGGTCTGATGCCTCTGAAACATTTAATGTAACACTTGAATTGGTAAAACGTGGTTATACTGAAGATCAAATAAGTAAACTTTGGAGTGAAAATTTACTTAGAGTATTAGATAATGTTCAGAAAGTAGCAAAAGGTTTACAGGCCGGTAGTTGAATTTAGATAATTTATATCATTACCGTTGCCTGGTAAAAATTTCTAAAATTTCATTAGAAATTCTTTTAGGTTTTTGTGTTTTGGCATCTATCAAACACCAAATGGTTTTACATTTTGCAAGGAGTTGCTCACCACGAAAAATGGTAAACATTCTAGTCGATCTTACACCTTTAGCATCTTCTATCCACGTATAAACAGTTATCATATCATTTTCAAAAGCTTGACTTAAATAATCTATCTCATGCCTTATAACAAACCACATAATATCTTTTTTTATTTCATCGGTTGCCAAAATATCCCAATGCATATAAGCAACTTCTTGTGTCCATTGTAAATACACCATATTATTTACATGCCCTCTTATGTCAATATGACTTGCATCTACCTTAAAAGTGTGTTGGAAGGAAATCTTATTTTCCGGAGTTTTATCAGACATAAAATGATACAATTTAATTGTCCAAATTTACAATAAAATCAATGATAATGAAGCAAGGTAGTTCATTTTATCTACCTTTGTCAACGTAATATTTTAACCCTCATTACCCTTTTAAGCCTCGGAGCTGAAACATAATACGGGTTTAATGATAATTAAGTTTTTATGGATAAATATTTTAAGTGGTTTTATAATTTACTGATAGATAGCGGTATGTCTGAAAGCACAGCTATAAATTTCAATTTAGTAATTAATGGTATACTAATTATTGTTTTATTATTTGTTTTTGACTATATCATTAAAAAAATCATTATCAAAGTTTTTCAATCGCTTACCAATAGAACAAAAACTACTTTTGATGATTTTCTGGTAAAAAGTAATTTTCCAAAATACATTGCTCATATTATTCCTTTTTTTCTATTGAGGGCTATTATTCCTACTCTATTTTCTGACTTCGACTCCTTAAGAAACTTCTTTTTAAAAGCAACTGATGTCTATTTAATTTTTCTAATTATTTGGATTTTTAGAAGTCTTATTAAATCTACAATAAATTATTTAAGACATAAAGATTATTTTAAAGACAAACCTTTAGATAGTTACGCTCAAATATTGATTATTTTCATTTGGTTTATTGGTCTGTTATTTATGTTTTCAGAGATAACCGGACAAAGTATCATCACCTTTCTAGCTACTTTGGGAGCAGCTTCTGCAGTTTTATTGTTAATTTTTAAAGATTCTATTTTAGGTTTTGTTGCCAGCATTCAGGTTTCGGTTAATGATATGGTTAGAATTGGCGATTGGATAAGTGTTGAAAAATATGGTGCTGACGGTGATGTAACAGAAATTAACTTAACTACTGTAAAAGTTTCAAATTGGGATAAAACAACTACTACTATCCCCACTTATGCTTTAATTTCTGATTCTTTTAAAAACTGGCGAGGTATGCAAGATAGTGGTGGTAGAAGAATAAAACGTGCATTAATTATTAAAGTCACTAGTGTAAATTTTTTA
>Ga0209633_10005328_pt1 | contig 11319 bp, 9 predicted proteins | sample Cruoilmetagenom1_FD_187290 | JGI IMG/M metagenome (GOLD analysis project Ga0209633, IMG submission 187290) | Oil polluted marine microbial communities from Coal Oil Point, Santa Barbara, California, USA - Sample 1 (SPAdes) (version 2) | ecosystem: Environmental > Aquatic > Marine > Oil seeps ... | reverse complement strand
TTCCCCATGTGTCATTGCGACCCTGAGCGAAGCGAAGGGGAAGCAATCTCACTCTCATTACCCCGAGCTTGCTTCGGGGCCTTGCCCCTCGCAACGACAACCTATTTTCATGATTCGCTGGTGGGCACCCGCCCATGAAGGTTTGTTTAGGGTTTGGAAATTAGTATTTAGGATTTCCCTATTGTAATCGGCCGCCAAAACAGGTTATCAAAGCCACTCTATCGCCTGGGTTTAATCTCATCAGGCTTATCCCTTGACTGCTTCTGCTTCGGATGGGAATGCTTTCCACCGCTGAACGGATAACATTCCCTGCCGCAGAGATGATCATCAGTTCTTGCCTCAGGGATACGAGCCTGGCAGCCACAACTTCGCCTGTCCGGCTAGTGATTTTATGGGCTAAAATCCCTCTCCCCCGGCGAGCCTGGCGGGGGAAGGCATCTACAGGAGTAAGCTTACCAAATCCATTACTACTAACCACCAAAAGAAAAGCCCCTGGATAGATAACATCCAATCTTACCACTTGGTCACCGGGGGCAAGCTTTATGGCTTGGACCCCCGAACTTTTTCGAGAGGTGACTCTCAAGCTCTCTAAGAGGAATCTGATTGCTCGACCCTTACCAGTTACCACGATGACCTCGTCTTGATCGCTAGCTATCTTCGCTGCCACCAATTCATCCCCTTTATCCAAATTTATCGCCCCCAGTCCACTATATTTCAGCGAGGCAAATTCCAAGGTTGGCGTCTTCTTTATTTTACCCTGCCGAGTGATCAGCAAAAGAAAGCTATTAGGGGTAAAGTCTGCAGCCAGTGCGGCGGTTATTTGTTCTTGGGGATCAAGGGAGACTAGCTGAGTAATCGGCATCCCTTTAGCCGTGCGGGTGGTATCTTGAGGAATACGGTAACACTTTGTAGACAAGCATCTTCCCTTGCTGGTGAACAAAAGCAAGCTCGAATGAGTATCGGCCAGCAGGAGGCAGCGAGCGTAATCTGCCGCTTTGGTCGCCATCCCTAAGACTCCCTTCCCCCCACGGTGCTGCAATTTATAGGTGTCATAAGGAGTGCGCTTAATATATCCCCTGGTGCTGAGGGTAACTACCATCTGTTGATGGAGGATGAGGTCTTCTGCCTTAAATTCTCTAGCCTCCTCGAGGCTGAGCAAGGTTCGCCTCCTCGAGCCGTATTTCGAGCTGAGTTCCTCTGCCTCAGTCCTAATAAGGAAGAAAACCCTTTTCGGATCAGCCAACAAATCCTCTAAATAGGCGATGGTTTTCAATGTCTCAGTGTATTCCTCGGCGATCTTTTTACGCTCCAGGCTGGTCAGCCGGCGCAGCTCGAGATCAAGGATAGCTTGTGCTTGGGCTTCAGATAAGCTGAAACTTTGTATTAGTTCATTTCGCGCTGCCTCAATTGAGGCTGAATGGCGAATAAGAGCAATTATCTGGTCAAGATGATCGAGAGCAATCTTTAACCCCTCCAATAGATGCGCCCGGCGCTGGGCAATCCTTAGCTCAAACTTGGTGCGGCGAACTATCACCTCATAGCGGAAGTCAATATGGCATTGGATAGCTTCTTTGAGGGTGATAACCTTGGGTTGCCCCTCTACCAGGGCAAGCATATTAACAAAGAAAGTCGACTCACAAGCTGTATACTTGTAAAGGTTATTGAGAACCTGCTCTGGCGGTACCTCCTTCTTTGGCTCGATAATGAGGCGCATCCCCCCTCTATCTGACTCATCACGCAACTCACTGATCCCCTCAATCTTTTTCTCCTTAATCAGCCCAGCAATCCTTTCCATTAAGGAGGCTTTATTTACTTGGTAAGGAAGCTCGGTTATTATTATCCTCTTTTGCCCTTTTGCCTCCTCAAGATGGCTTTTGGCACGAACTACAACCTTCCCTTGCCCACTTGAGTATGCCTTTCGTATCCCATCGCTACCCAAGATAATGCCTCCGGTGGGGAAATCGGGGGCGGGGATAAATTGCATAATCTCATCTACTGTCGCCTCAGGATTGTCAATCAGATGAACAAGCGCTGCTGCCACCTCGGCGAGGTTATGGGGAGGGATATTAGTTGCCATGCCTACCGCAATCCCCGAGCTACCATTGACTAATAAATTGGGTAGCCGAGCGGGAAGGACAACAGGCTCTTGGAGGCTGGAATCAAAATTGGGGGTGAAATCTACCGTATCCTTATCGATATCGAGCAACATCTCTTGGGCGATGGAGCTAAGCCTAGCCTCAGTATAACGCATTGCTGCTGGGGGATCACCATCCACACTACCAAAGTTGCCTTGCCCATCAACCAACATATATCTCAGCGAGAAATCTTGCGCCATACGCACCAAGGCCTCATAGACTGGGGCGTCACCGTGAGGATGATATTTCCCCAACACCTCTCCTACAATGCGGGCACTCTTTTTGTACGGCAAGGTATGGCGTAGGCCTAACTCATTCATGGCATAGAGTATGCGGCGCTGTACCGGCTTTAGGCCGTCGCGTACATCAGGCAGAGCCCGCGAGATAATTACACTCATGGCATAATCAAGGTACGAAACCTTAACCTCATCCTCAATCTTGACCGGGATAACTTTGCCAATATCCATCTTATTCACTCAAATTTGAGCCAGAGGAGAAGCCGTGGTTTTCTGGAGTCCCGTCAATCTCCTCTTCAGCCTGGGAAATCTCACCGAGGTTAGCTTCCAGGGGCAAATCTTTCTCTTCGCTAAACCCTCCTCCTTCAAAAGGAGAATTTGACTGCTGTTCTTCAGCATAAACAAGCTGCGGATATCCCCCCCTGGGGGCAAAGGAAAGGATGCCTGCCTGATTGGGGTGCTGATATATTTCCCTGATGATCACTTTCACTTCATCCTCTTTTATGCTAGCAATGGCCACAGTGTAGCTATTGCCACCCTCAATTAGCTTGATAAGGTGGAGCTCATGCCGTGGCTCTACCCTGCCTAAGTACTCCCCTTCCCCATTTTCTACCACAAGTTGTTGCCCTTTCACCTGAAGGTATACCTCCTCGCCAGTAGCTAGCCGGGCCAAAGCTTCCTCACTGGCCAACTGCTTAAGGCTGATTACCCCAGATTTAGTAGTCTCTTCAATAAAAGTGTCACAGCTAATCTTATGACGACTACCTTTTGGAATCAAGAGAGGTTCCTTCACATAAGATAATCGGCTAAGATTCTTCTGGGCGATACTATTATCGGCATCTATCTCTAGGGCATGAGTATAAGCTTCCCTCGCCTGAGCATACTCCCCCAATTCCATCAGGGCTCTGCCCAGCCGATTATAAGCATCAACATCAGTGGGAGAAAATTCTAATATTGCTTTATTGATAGCCACTGCTCTCTCCCACTCGCCGTGCATGGCTAAGCTGATGGCCTCTTTAGTCCACCGGCGTATTGATCTTGCTTGCGCCTCTTGTCGAGTCATTTTTCCTTGCAGTGCAACACTAGGTTAGTAACCTTTATCTACCTTGTCAAGTCCCTTGTCTTGGTGGAGGTGATGCGGTATAATCCACATGTAAGCTGACAAGTTAACAGTCCACAGTCAAGATGTGGTAGACTAGGGAGAAATGAATGCTCGACAAGGATGAGTTGTTTGCTAGTAAAGAGAGAGGAAGGATATGGCAAAAGCACTGTGGCTTTCTCCGCCTTCCCCTCGGCGAGTTTATTGACATCCAGCAGCGCTTGCTGCTGGAGCAGATTGATTTGGTGGCTGACAGCCCTTTGGGTAAAAAGATCATTGGCCAAGGTAAGCCAAAATCAGTGGCTGAATTCCGCAGCCTGATCCCCTTAACCAGCTATAAAGACTATCAACCTTACCTCGCCGAGAAGAGGGAGGATGTTTTGGCAGAGAAGCCCTATTGCTGGGCTCATACCTCAGGTAGAGAGGGCTACTTCAAATGGGTGCCTTATACCTTGCGTGACTACCACCGGCTGATAGACTTCATGATAACCGCCTTTATCCTCGCTTCGGCTGCCAGGGAAGGCGAGGTCCGCTTTAACCCGGGTGCCAGGGTAATGCTTGACTTCCTACCTCGGCCTTATATTGGCGGGCAAATAGCCTTTGGCCTGAACCAGCGAGTCCCTTACCAAGCCATCCCTCCATTAGAAATCTTCGAGATGATGGAAAATGAGGAGAAGATGGAGATGGCATTTAAGATGCTTTTGGGCGGTGGGGTGGATTTCATCTTTGGTGCCCCGAGCACTCTGGTTGCCATTGGGGAAAGGTTCACCGAGCAACTAGAGCAGATGGAATTCTCTCACCTTACCTCATATCCCTCGCTCACTTTTCGCTTGGCTCGGGCTATGTTACGGAGTAAAATGAGGGAGGTTAAATTGCTCCCGTGTGACCTATGGACTGTTAAGGGAATTATCTCTACGGGAAGTGATATCACTATTTATCACCCCGAGATAAGCCGTTGTTGGGGGACAAGGCCGTATAATGTCTACTTAGCCGCCGAGGTTGGAGGTATCGCTTTGCCTAGCTGGGCAAAGCGGGGAATGATCTTTACCCCTTATTCTGCTTTCTTAGAGTTTATCCCTGAGGAGGAAAGAGGTAGCGAGCAGCCAGCCACTGTGCTTCTCGATGAAGTTGAATCAGGTAAACGCTATGAGATAGTGACCACTAATTTCTATGGCATGCCTTTTCTCAGGTACAGGATAGGTGATATTATAAAGGTGGTCGAGCTTGAAGATGAGGAGACGAATATCCGACTGCCGCATGTGGTGTTTGAATCCCGAGCTGATGAGGTTATCCAGATAAGCGATTCTCTGTGGCTAGATGAGAGAAAGATACGGCAGGCGATCCACAGCAGCGGGGTGGAGTGTGAGGATTGGGCGTTGTGCCAAGAATATATCCCCGATAAGGTCGTTTTACATCTATATCTGGAATTGAAAGAAGAAACGAGGAACAAGGAACAAATTTCCCCTTCCTACCTTCCCGTTATCGAATGTGATGGGGGCAACCTGATGAGGAGAGTCGACGCCTCCCCTCTCAAGATAACCCTGCTTTATCCAGGAACATTTAAGTGTTACTATCAAGGGAGACAGGCGTGTGGCTTTGCAGCAGCTCAGTTGAAGCCACATCGCATGAATGCCCCGCAGAGTATGATCAAGGAACTGATTCGGTTGAGTAACCAACAGCCGACAGATAGAATGTAGTGCAGGTCTGAAAGACCTGTCAAAAAAGCACAAGCTTTAGGTCTGCCCTACCATGGAGGGGAAAAATGAGGTGGCTCATCTCTCACTTACTGGGGCGAGTGGCCCAGGAGATCAGGGATTGGTGGTCTCATAGCCAGCGGCGTGAGTATCGTAAAATGCTGAAGCGCTTCAGTGAAGATATTCAGAGCATTACCGATCTTGACTACCTCGCCTCCCGCTCTACCGAACTATTTACCCTCGGCCTGGAGTCGTCTAGTACCTGCTTACTAGTGCCTTCCCGCTCTAGTGACGATTTTGTGGTGCTCTCCGCTGCCGGGCTTATTCCCTCTTCTCAATACATCCTGAAGAGTGATAGCCTTATCCTCCGCTGGCTGAAGCAGAATGACGGGTTTTTGCCTCGCGGCGACATGGACATTATCCCCCAACTCCAAGCTCTCAGCGCTAAGGAGAAGGCGGAGATAACTCAAATGGGTGGGGAACTATTTATCCCATTGAAAAATAATGGGAGCTTAAGCGGCGTTATTGTTCTTGGCTCCAAGCGCTCAGGGTGGCCCTACTGGCGCTCGGACTACCGCCTGCTTTCCTCGGTATGTCCCCGAGTGGCAGTGAGCCTGGCCAATGCCTATCTGTACCAGGAGATCCAGCAGAAACAAGAACAGCTTACCATAGTTACCGAGTTAAGCAAGGCTATCACCTCCAGTTTGGATATTAAAACTGTTCATCACACCTTAGTCAGAGAGCTAAAAAGGCTCATGGATGCTGATCTAGCGGTTATCGTCTTGACTGAGGGAGAAGGGCTGAAGATAGCTGCCCTATCCCGTGAACCGAGGGTGCCACTAAAGTTGGCCCAAGCAATCTCACTGTGGGAGCCAGGCATAGCCTGGACAAGGCAACACCAAAAAACCCTAGTGGAGGCTGACCTCGACCGAGAGAGAAAGTTTTCGGCCGAAGAATCCCTGCTCGGGCACGGGCTGAGGTCAGTAGTTTATCTGCCCCTCCCCTCCAGAGGGAAAATTTTTGCCAACTTCATCTTGTGTAGCCATCGCCCTTATGCCTATGGAGAAAAGGAGCTTTCTACCTTAGAACAGCTTTCCAGCCAAATAGCTATAGCGGTGGAGAATACTCGCCTCTATACCCTGGAAAGGGAGCAGCGCGCTCGACTGGAAGCCCTAAATCGGCAGAGAAACGAGTTTATCCTGACCATCTCCCATGAACTGCGTACCCCCCTCACTTCACTTAAAGTCTCCGCCGACATCCTGACTAAAGAATGTGGTATAAGTGGCCAAAGCCTGCCCGCTGAGTTACTGGCCAACATCTCCTCTAGTGCCGGGCGAATGGAGAGAAGGATCTCAGAGCTATTGGACTTTCTCAAACTGCAAACGGCAACATTGGAGCTTAAGCTTGAGTCGGTGAATGTTAAGCAGGCACTTCAAGATACCGTAGCCTCGATCCTCCCCCTCACCTCGGCTAAAAAACAAGCTATTGCCATAGATATCCCCGAGCCTCTGCCCGTTGCCCGGCTAGATAGACAGCGCCTCGAGCAGATCATGCTCAACCTGCTGGTTAATGCCCACAAATACACCCCCAGCGGAGGCAAAATAAAGGTATCTGCCCAGGTCGATAACTCCAACCTGGTGCTGGAGGTAAGTGATACTGGTTGCGGCATCCCCCCTGAGGAGCAGGAGCTGATCTTTACCCCCTACTACCACGGCAGGCAACCTGGCACGGGATTGGGCATCGGGCTTAGCCTGGCCAAGTCGCTGGTGGAGCTGCATGGTGGGAAAATTTGGGTGGAAAGCGAACCAGGGGAAGGTAGCGCTTTTTCGTTCACCATACCGCTAACTGCCGACCGGGAAGTAGCGCAGGCCTTTAGATCTAAACTATAGCAGGTCTTTTTGATAGATCTGCACTACATCAGGAAGGGGCTAATAATTGCGTGTTCTGGTAATCGAAGACGATCCTGAGATAGTGCAGGCCATCTCTCTTTGCTTTAAGGTGCGCTGGCCCGAGGCCAGTGTCGTCACCCGAGGTTTGGGAAACCAGGGGGTAGAGGCGGTGGAGATTGAGATGCCCGATATAGTTCTGCTCGATTTGGGTTTGCCCGATATTGATGGCTTTGAGGTATTGCGCCATATCCGCCTCTTCTCCACCGTTCCGGTGATAATTATTACTGTTAGGGAGCAGGAGGTAGACCGGGTCAGGGGACTGGAAGCGGGGGCAGACGACTATATCAACAAGCCGTTTAGCTATTTGGAACTTTTGGCCAGGGTGAATGCGGTGCTGCGCCGCAGCAGCTTTGAGAAATTCAGAACCTCCAAACTATTCACCGCCGGTGATCTGGCTATTGACTTTGGCACGCAGGAGGTATCCCTACGGGGGAAGGCAGTGAAGCTCACCCCCACTGAATATCGGCTGCTTGACCTGTTGGTGAACAATGCCGGCCGCACAGTGCCGCAGCGGGTTCTGCTGGAGAGGGTATGGGGACCAGAATATGTCGATACCCCGGAGCAAATCAAGGTTCATATCCACAACCTGAGGCATAAGCTAGAGGACAACCCCCAGAACCCCCATCTCATCCTCACCGAAGCGGGCAGGGGCTACCGCTTCGTTGCTTCCAGCAAAACAACAACGACTCAGCCTGCTGGGGCCTAAAGTACGCCGTGATTTATAGTCGACCGCAAAATTCCTTGTAACTCCCCTTGGAGGGATCTGCCCAATTCCCCTCCCCTGGGGGAGGGGAATATTCACCTTCACCCTTCCCTCTCCCATCAATAGAGAGGGGATGAAAGGTGTAGCCTCTCCCATCGAGGAAGAGGAGTTTGTGCCAAGATTTTTGCAAGATACTATAAATCACCAGGTGGTTTAGATGACTCCTGCCTCCTCTAAGGCAGCTAGCCTCTGTGCAGAAAAACCTAGCTCCTCACCGTAGATTTGCTGATTATGCTCGCCAATAAGGGGGGCACACCTTACCAAGCGCCACGGGGAGCGGCTGAATTCAGCCCCAGCCCGGGGATACTTGACCCTTGCTCCCAACTCGGGATGAGCCAGCTCAACAAAGAAACCCCGCTCAATAAGCTGGGGATTAGCCACAAGCTGGGGCAAAGAATCAACTGGCGCCCAGGGGAAGTGCATCAACTGCCCTTGCTCCACTAGCTCATTTACTGTATGGGTCTGGGTCCAGCGCTCTAAAACTTGAATAATGTGTTCTATCCCCCCCAGCCGAACTTGGTGACGTCGCCACTTTTCATCTGTTAAGTCCGCTGCCATCCCCTCACTGTCCAGCCACTCTATTAAGGTATCCCACTGCTGGAATAGAGAAAGCAGAATATAGCCATCCTTGCACCGAAAAATTCGGAAGGCATTATTCCACTGCAGACTCCCTTGCCTTTTGGCGATTACTTTGTCATACAGGTAGCGCACGTTGACATGCTCAATCGTCGCAGCAACGCATTCATGCATCGAGACATCAATGTATTGCCCTAAACCGGTGAAGTTACGGTAATGTAATGCCAGGAGGATGCCTAAAGCTCCAAAAAAGGAGGCAATAAGGTAAGTTTGCTCCCCATAGGGCTTGAGAGGTGGGGTGTGTGGTTCACCACAGACGTACATCTGCCCCCCTAAAGCAGAAGCTACTATATCGCAGGAGTGGTATTCTTTATATGGGCCGGTTTGCCCAAAGGGAGTGATCGAGACCACAATCAGGCGGGGATTAAGCTGGCTTAGAGCTTCCCATCCTAACTCCGGTTTCCTCTTCCCCGGAGGGAATGTGTCAACGATTACATCGGCAGCTTTGGCAAGGCGGTGAAAGATTTGACACCCTTCATCAACTTCCAGGTTTAAGGTAATCCCTCGCTTGTCGGTGTTATAGTACCAAAAGTAGAGGCTCCTCTCTGGGTGAGGTATATCATTCATAAAAGGGCCCGAGCCGCGGGTGACATCTCCCTGGGGAGGTTCAATCTTAACCACATCCGCTCCCATATCGGCAAGGAGCTTAGTGCAGAATACCCCCGCGCCACCAGCTAAATCCAGCACCCGCAAACCGCCCAGCGCCGAGCCTTCTTGTCCTTTCATTTTTTTACCCTGTTACCTTTTGTTTGGCCGAACTATGCCGGGAAAGCGGATCACCAGTGAGGCGAGAAACACTGCCATCACTCCGGTCAGAAATATTCCGTCAATAACCCCTGCCCCTCCGATCGAAAGCAGTAGCGGCGAGGGGAAGCCAAAAGTTAGCTTCGAGATAGCATTAGGGGTAATGAGATGTAGTATATCGGCACCTAAAAGTGTTCCCATAGTTCCGCTAATATAGGCCACACTGGGGGCATTACGCCGATTCTTGGCGAGCAGAATGCCGCACACAGCAGCAAATAGTGGTGGAAGGTAAAAAGCGATCATGATTCCTTTGCCAGGTACTGGCCGCGCCAGTATGTAAGTCAGTAGCATTATAATAGCCACTCCAATCAGAGTGCGCTTTATATCGGTTCGTTTTCTGAGAATGATCTCCAGGCTAACTAGAACTGGGATAAGACAGCCACCAACATTTACTGCAATAGACACCAGTTGATGATCGACACCGACCTGAGTCAATGGGATGTTGAATAGGCCGCCGACGATACATCCAAAGGAGATCAAAATAGCTTGCCAACGACCAAATCCGATCTGCCTGAAGGCATCAGTGGTGAGGCGCCAGAAGAAGTAGATGAAGATTAAGGAAATAATAGCTAATAGAACCAGGGCAACGAGAGATAAAGGAGTTATCATCATAAACGCTGCCGCAGAACACCAACCTCACTTGGGAAGAATTCCTCTTTTGATTACCCCCCGAGCTTCCAGGGCAGCGATTTCCTCCAATGTATAGCCTAATTCGAGGAGAATCTCCTCAGTATGTTGCCCCAGAAGAGGTGGGGGACGGAGGGGTTTCCCTGGCGTCTGTTTCAACTTCACCGGCATCCCCAGCATCTTTATTGGCCCTCGGATGGGGTGCTCCATAGTGATGACCATTTCATTAGCCTCCACCTGAGGGTGAGCGAATAGCTCCTCATAGGTAAGGCAGGGGTCACAGCGTAGCCGTACCTCTTTGAATAATTTTTGCCACTCGGCCCGCGCCTTCTTACTAAATGCCTCATCCAGCAGCGGATGTAATTCCTCAGCGTGCTCTATCCTGGCCTCATCGGTGGCAAATCGAGGATCATATTGTAAATGTTCAACGTCGAGCACTTTACATACCGCAGGCCATGTTGGCTGAGCACCGAGCATGGCTACCACATCTCCATCTTTGGCTCGATAGACACCAAAGGTGGGGTCCCCCCTCCCCTTGCGGCGTGGTATCCCATCTATCAGGTAGGCCAACATCTCGGTACTTTGCAACCACATCACGGTATCCAACTGATTCACCGAGAGCTCCTGCCCTACCCCGCTGCGTTCTCGCAGGAACAAGGCCACCATTATCCCATAGGCGGTGAGCAGGGCACCGCCATGATCGACGAAGAACACCGGGACGCGGCAGGGAGGGCCATCAGGGGTGCCCATTTGGCTTATTATTCCTCCCATAGCTTGGGCCCACATGTCCCCCCCAATGCGATGGGCAAGGGGGCCTTTTTCACCAAAACCATAGCTAGAACAATATATCACCCGAGGATTGATTTCGGCTATTATTTCATAGCTTAATCCCAGCCTATCAATAACCCCAGGACGGAAATTGTGTAAAAAGACATCACTACCTTGGGCCAGTTTCAACACGATCTCTTTCCCCAGCTCTTGCCTAATATCCACAGCCAAACTTCTCTTACTCCGATTATTCCCCAACCACATCCCAGCATCGACGAACTCTTCCTCGGCCATCTCCTGTTTATAGATATTATCCATGCCAGCAGGACGTCCGTGTCTTATCGCCTCACCCTGGAGTCTTTCTACCTTGATCACTTCAGCCCCCATATCACCCAACATCATGGCAGCAAGTGGGGCCATTAACGCCTGTGACAAGTCGAGGACCTTTATCCCCGCTAAAGGAAGCACCTTTTCCCACCTCCTAGGCCAGTAAACCATTCGGTTTACTGGGTAATCTCAGCTCTTTGAGCTATTCCTTCTCTTCCACAGACAATATAAATATATCTCCTTTTCTCCATGAAATTATATCACCAATTAGAAACTAGAGC
>Ga0209633_10005327_pt1 | contig 11323 bp, 3 predicted proteins | sample Cruoilmetagenom1_FD_187290 | JGI IMG/M metagenome (GOLD analysis project Ga0209633, IMG submission 187290) | Oil polluted marine microbial communities from Coal Oil Point, Santa Barbara, California, USA - Sample 1 (SPAdes) (version 2) | ecosystem: Environmental > Aquatic > Marine > Oil seeps ... | reverse complement strand
ATAAACTTTAATGGTACTACAGCTCAATCAATTAACCCCGGTATAGATAATAACTTCTATTCTGTAGCATTTTTAAACTCTGGAACAAAAACATTCACAAACAATGGTATAAATGTTAACAACGGAACTTTTACAATTGATGGTTCTTCAACAGTTGATATGGCTACGGGTTTAACACATTACATTGCTTCTGAAAGAATTACAAACAACGGAGGAACTTGGGTTACTGAAAATGCTCATTTCGTTTTTGACAGAAATGGAACTCAATATATTCCTGCAATGGTATGTAAAAACTTAACATTTAGAAGATATGACCAATGGAATAGAGTTCGATATTTAGAAGGTGCTATTAATATTAATGACTTAAATATTGAAGAAGGAACACAATTAAGGTGTTCTCAAAATGCTGAAACTACAACAGCAACATACAATGTTACAATAACAGGGAATTTTACTAATGATGGTTACTTGTATTCATGGGGCAATACTTTTGCTTTTGAAAGTGATGACAATCTTCTTAAAACAATAAAACAAGGTAATGGAAGCTTCCATAATGTCACCTTCAACCAAAGTATATTATCTCAAAATACAAGAACATACTCTTTATCTGAAGAAACAAGATTTTATGAAGACTTAACAGTTGGAAAAAATGCTACACTTGATTTAAATGGACAAATACTTAGATTAGGTAATGATGACCCAAATGATCCTATTGAACCAAATGCAGAAGAACATATTATCCAAACAGATGGGACACTTGATGTAGATGAGGGTGCATCTTTAATCTTTAGTTGTCGTGATTTAGGAAATCCTAAATTAGATGTCGAAGGAACATTAAAAATTGTAGGAACAAATGGTAATAATGCAACTGTAACTTCAACAGACTGGCATTCAAATGCTCACAGAATTGATATAAATATTAATGATGGAGGATCAATATTCGCTCAATATTATTTAATGAAATATTTATCAGATGAAGGTTTATTTGTTCATGCAAATGCAACAATTGATGCCACAAATAATTTTTCAGATGGAACTTGGTCAGATTTAAATACAGGAGGAGGAACCTATTTATGGTGTAATGCAGATGTAAGTGGAATTGGAACTGTTGATAATGTTACTTTTAATTATAGTGGAACACCAACAGTTGGGACTCATTTTAATGTAAAAAGAGATGCAGGTTCAACAGGTGTTTTAACTTTTGACGGAACATCAAGTGGTTTACTTGCTGGAAAAACTTATGAAGCTGATGATAGTGGTGAAAATAATAGTGGTAGTAGTTTAATTGAATGGCCTTTACCATCCGAAGTAAGTTGGATTGGAGGTATTAGTACAGACTGGTTTAATGCTGATAACTGGTCACCTGCAACAGTGCCAACAAATCTTATTGATGCAATTATTCCAATAAAATCAAATAACCCAATAATTTTTAATGCAGGTGCTCAATGTAAAGATTTAAAAATTTCAGATGGTTTTTTAACGCTTCAATCAAGTAATGATTTAACAGTTAGTGGTGATGTATATGTTGGTTCTGGAACAGAAATCGGAATTCTTGCAATTGATGATGCTACTTGTTCTATTTCTGTTAAAGGAAACTGGACAAGAGCTCAAAATGCTTTATTTGTTCATGGTGATGGAACTGTAATTTTTAATGCTGGAGGTGGAAGTGTGTCAATTGACCCAAGAGATTCTGAATTTGGAAATATTACTTTCAATGGAGGTGCTACATTTATGTTAAACAGACAAAATATTTATATTGACCATAACTTAACAATAAGTAGTGGTACTGTTCAGCCAATTGTAAACAATTACAATATATACATAAAAGGTAATTATAACAATTCAGGTGGTTTATTTGATAATACAACACATGGAATTGTATATTTTGATGGAACTAACAACCAAACAATTACAAATGCTGACTTATGGGCAGTAACAATTGATGGTTCTGCAAATAAAACAACAGCAGGAACATGTGAAATAAACGGTAACTTAATTATAAAAAATGCAACTCTTGTAGGAGGTAATCCTATTGACATGAATAATTATGTTACAATAGAAGCAACAGGAGGTTTTGATGATGGCGGATTTACTCACACTTTCTCAGGTTATCGTTGGACAGGTACTGGGGTATATAGTGGAAATGGTATAATTGAATTTGATAGAGATGGGTATCAACAAATTGCAGCTTCTAGTTTTAATAGTCTATTATTAAAAAACAATGGAGGGGTTACTTTACAAGGTAATATTAATATGACAGGAGATTTATCTCTAGTAGAACCAAATACATATATAAATGTTGTTAATTATCAAGTTACAAATACCTCTGCTGGAACTGGAACTTTTTCAATGGCTGATGCTAGAAGAATATATGTGAGAGGAGCTAATAACTTCCCTACAGGATTTAATTCCTATGACTTCCACAGAAATTCTTATACAATGTATGATGGAACAATGGCTCAAATCATTGCTCCTGTGCCAATTGTATATGGTAGAGTTTATCTTGATAATAGTGCAAAAACTGCAGGAGGACACTTAGATATTAATGGTATATTATATTTTTATAATGACGCATCACTAGATGTTACAACAAATAATTATAGAATTAATTTACAAGATGATTGGTATAATACTGCAGGTGCAACATTTATTCCTAGAGAGGGAGAAGTTATTTTTGATGGAAATGATGAAACTGTATATTTACGTGTATATGATGACAGTAAAAATACTAATCCTTTTTATGACTTAACAGTTAATAAAGGAGCAGGATCTGTTTATTCATACTGGACTGATGTTACTATTCAAAATAACTTAAGAGCTATTAATGGTAGAATGTTTCAAAATCAAACAATGTATGTTGGCGGAGATATGTCGGCATTATCAGGAACTTTTGGAACATCAGGAACATATTACTTAAACAAATCTTCAGGAAGTTCTAATTTACAGTTAAATAACTCAACATTATATAATTTAACAATTAATTCTGGAGCTATATACACATTGCAAGATGAATTAAAAATGAATGGTAATTATAATTTAATTGCAGGAACATTTGATGGAAACGGGCAACTTGTCAGAATGGGTGATTATGGAGAAAGTCATGACATATCTGGGCTTTATAAAATTGGTGAAGGTGGAACATTACAACTTCCAAGCTATGGAACATTCAATGTTAATTCTGGTGGAGAAGTTGATGTTGTTGGTGCTCCAAATAATATTTCAACTGTTACAAATTATAACGGAAGATATTATTTTAATATTGAAAGTGGTGGTACAATTAAAGCACGAAATTATCTTTTTGAATATATGGCAGAAAATGGTATCTATATAAAAAATGGAGGAATAATTGATAATAATTATAACTTTAGTCAAGGAACATTTACTAATTCTGCAAATGGAGGAACTTGTTTAAGAATTGAAAACATCCAAGATTTTACTGAAGCAGGAGGAAATCCTATTCTTGAAGTTTCATTTCCTAATAACCCAAATGGCGGAGCTTCAAATGTTACAAAATCTGTTGCAACTAGTGGAACTCTTGACTTTAAAGATTACTCTGGGGAATTTGCAGGTGAAGATTATGACAACGATCCATCAAACATTATAAACTGGATATCACCTCCATTCGTAATGTGGACAGGACATGTAGATAACGATTGGTACAAAATCGGAAACTGGGAAGTTAGTTATGGTGCAGATAGAATTCCTTTAATTTCTGACAATGTTATTATAACAAAACAAACCAACCAACCAATTATTGACCATGACGATGCTGTTGCAAAAACTCTTGAGGTGCAACAAAACGCAATTCTAACATTAAATACTGTTGCAGCAACTGATACAACATTAGTAGTAGCTGAAGATGTTAGTTTTGATGGAACAATAGTTATGACATCTGCAAGTGATACATTAACAACTGGAGGCAACTGGAATAATTCTGGAATGTTTATTGCAGGAGAAGGAACTGTAATTTTTAATTCTCCTTTTGGAATAAAAACTATTGATAACCGTTCAGATTTCTTTAATAATCTATATATTAATACACCTTCAAACGTTCAATTATTTGCAAATACTACTACGAATGGTAATTTTATTGTGAAACAAGGAAACTTTGATTTAGCATCTTATAGAAGAGTATATACGGTTAAAGGTGATTTCTTAAATTATGGTTCAATAATTACGCAAAATGGAAAAATTGTATTAGCAGGAAATACTGCTACACAAGTGTTTAATCCAGGAACTTCAACTTATTACAATATAGATATTGATGCAAATTCTGGAACAACTGTTAATCTTACTACAAATGATTTTAATCTAAAACATAACTTAAATGTAAATTCTGGAACTTTTGACCTTAACAACGGAACATTTAATATGGGTGATGGTTCAGGAACTGATGTATTAACTATTAATGGTGGAACATTTAATATTGATGAGAATGCATACTTAAAACAAGCAAATAATTCTTCAATTGAAGTTAATAATGGAGGAACATTTAAATTACTTGGTATAGATTCTGACAATCCTGCTTATTTACAAGCTCAATCAGGAAGTTTTGGATTTAATGTGAATTCTGGTGCTACAATTCATGCCAATTTCTACAATATACAAAATACAAATACAAATGGTATAACTATAAACTCAGGAGCATCTATTGATGGCACAAATAATTTCTCAAATGGAATGTGGCAAAATGGAACAAATCCTGGACAGTATTTAAACTTGGAAAATGATTTTTCTGATTTCACCGTTACAAATGTTTATTTCCATAATGGAGCTTCTATTAATGTGAAAAGAACTTCTGGTACAGGTGTTGTTACATTTGAAGATGCACTTGGTTTATTAGCAGGGGCAAACTTTGAAGAAGATATTCCTGCTCATGGCGAAAATGATGGTAAAATTCTTTGGACTTACACTCATGATCAATATTCTTGGACAGGAAATACTGATACAGATTGGAATGTTGCAACAAACTGGGATGTTCCTGCATCAGTTGATGCTAGCGGACACGCAGTGCCAAATCTTCTTGGTATTGCTTTAATCCCTGACGTTTCAGCTACAAGTGGAAACTTCCCAACTCTTGGTATCAATGCAGGAGATGCTGATGGAACATGTTTTGATTTAAAAATTGAAGATGGTGCAAGTTTAACAATTAACAATAATAAAAATCTTGATATTGATAATTCTGTAACAATATTTACAGGTGCAAACTTTACTGTTTCTGCTGGTTCTGTATCAGATATAAATGTTGCAGACACTTGGTCTGTTGACGGAACATTTAGTCATGGATTTAGTTCTACTGTAATACTTGATGCTCCAGCAGGAAAATTAGTTACAATTTCAGGAAATAACAGTTTCTATAATTTAAGAATTGCTTCAACTGGAAATGCTGAATACACAACAGGAGCTCCAATTAATATGGACGGTTTCTTTGATGTTGCTTCAGGAACATTTACAGTTCAAAATGTAACAGACACATTATTTGTTGGTGGAGACTTATCAAATACAGGAACATTTAATCATGGAAACTCTTTAATAATTCTTGATGGAAATAACCAAAACATTTCAAATACAGGAACAGGTAATTTTTATAATTTAATTTGTTCAGGAAGCCAAAATAAAATATTAACTTCTGATCTTACAATTGAAAATGATATCGAAATTAAGAATAATTCAGCACTAAATGGAGGTTCTCACAATCTTACTTTATTTGGAGATTGGATAAATAAAGGAACTTTTAATGCATCAACAAGTTTAGTTAGTTTTGAAGGTACAGAAACTCAAATTATCCAGAACTATAACCAAGAAACATTCTATGACTTTACTGTTAATAATACTGCTTCAACATTCCCACAAATAATTTTATATGGAGATGTTGATGTGACAGGTAATAATTGGACAATGACAGATGGTATTATTGAAACGTCATCAACAGAAATGTTAACAATTTACTCTGGAGTTATTTTATTTGGAGGAGACACAGATGCAAGTTATGTTTCAGGCCCATTAACAAAAATTGGTGACCAAAACTTCACACTTCCTATAGGTAAAGGAACAAAATTTGCACGATTAGGAATTTCCGCTTTAACAAATCCTGGAACTTTTGTTGCTGAATATTTTGAAGCACCTTATTCTGACATAGCCTCTCTAGGTGTAGGACTTGACCATGTAAGTGGTTACGAACATTGGACACTTGACCGAACTGCAGGAACAGGGGAGCCATTTGTTACTTTCTATTGGGAAGATGGAACTCAGTCTGGTATTGATAACTTAGCAACTTTAACAACTGCTCTTTATACTGTAGGGCAATGGGAAAATAAATCTAATGGCGGAACTACAGGAACAATAGTAACAGGAAGTATTGCTTCAGGAGTTGCTTTTGATAGCTTTGGACCTTGTGGCTTTGCTGCAACTGATAGCAACAATCCTCTTCATGGATATACAAGATGGACAGGTGATGTTTCTACAGTTTGGAATAATCTTGATAACTGGACATCTGGAGTTCCTTCATCATCAAAAGATGCACTTGTACCTGCAGCTCCAGCAAATCAGCCATTGATTAATATTGATGCTATAACTCGTAAATTAACAATTGATGAAAGTGCTAGTTTAATAATAAACCCATTGAAATCTCTTACAACTGAAGGTAAGTTTACTTTAAACGGTTCATTATTATTAAAATCTGATAATACAGGAAATGCATCATTAATAAATAAAACTCCAATTAGTTATGGGGCAAATTGTGATGTGAAAGAACAATTATATTTAACAGGATTTACATTCCACCATTTATCTACATCTATGGAAACAACTAATCCTGATAGATTTAAATCTGATCCTGTTGCTCCATATTATAATCATAATTTCTTTTATTATGATGAACATGATGTTAATGCAGATTGGACAGCAGGATGGCATGAGTATAATGGTGCAACAATGTCGGTTGGTGAAGGTTATACTGTTTATTATGACAGAACACCTACTGTTACTTTGGATAGAAGTACAAGTGGAAACTTTAATTCAACTGATGTTAATAAAACTTTAACATATACTGGAGGAAGTGCTGCACCTGTTATTCATAGAGGTTGGAATTTTGTAGGTAATCCATTCCCAGCATATTTAGATTGGGACAATGCAAATTGGACAAAAAATAATATTTATAATTCTGTATATTTCTGGAATGGAAGCAGTTATTCTTACTATGTAGGAACGCCTGGAGAAGACCCACATGACATTGATGGAATTGAAGTTAATGGAGCTTCTAAAAATATTCCACCAATGCAAGGTTTCTTTGTAAAAGTTAAAGAAGGCGGTGATGATACACAAGATCAAACAGGTTCAATAACAATACCTCTTAATGCAAGAACAACTGATACTCATGCATATTGGAAAACTTCAGGTTTAAAAACTGAAATTGACGTTATTAGAATTACAGTTTCAGGAAATGATAAAACTGATGAAACAGCTATCCGTTTTGTTGAAGAGGCGACATCACAAATTGATGCTGATTATGATGCATTTAAGTTATTTCCTGGCAGTTGGTATGGAATGCCACAGATTTACAGTATTACTTCCGAAGGTATTAATGCTGCAATTAATAGTTTACCAGGATATTATGATGAGCTAATAATCCCTGTAGGATTCCAAACTCCTGCATCAGGAATATTTACAATTAATATTCCTACATTTAATTTAGATAAATCAACTAAAATTTATTTTGAAGATATTTATGAAAATAAAATATTTGAAATATCAAATGGTTTAAATTATAGCTTTAATTCTGAAGATGGTGAATTTAATGATAGATTTAGAATTTTATTTTCTGTTACAACTGATGTTGAAGATGTAAATAATGAACTTACAAATGTTAATATTTATTCTTATGGAACGGATATTTATTTGAACTCTCAAACTAATGAAGCAACTCTTGGAGATGTAGAAATAGTAAATATATCTGGTGCTATTGTTTATCACTCAAACAACACAAAAGAAGGTTTAGCAAGAATTAATTTTAATAAATATCCTGCAGGAACATATATTGTTAAATTAACTAATGAATATGGAGTATTTATTGAAAAAGTTTTCGTTATGAAAAATTAATAAATAATATTTTTTCTAGTAAAAACTTGCCAAATGTTGAAAAATATTTTGGCAAGTTTTTTTTGTAATATACATATCCATAAAATTGGCATATATTATATATATTTGTGTTCTCAAGACTTTTAAACATCTAAAAAAATTTAAAACGTCATTTTTTTCAAAAATTTATAAAATCTATAAAATGGACTTTAGTTTTACAGAAGAACAATTAATGATAAAACAAGCAGCAAAAGATTTTGCTCGTACAGAATTATTACCAGGAGTTATTGAACGTGATGAAAAAAACATTGAACCAATTGAGCAAATTAAAAAAATGCAAGAACTTGGTTTTATGGGAATGATGACAGACCCAAAATATGGTGGCGAAGGAATGGATACTATTTCTTATGTTTTAGCAATGGAAGAGATATCAAAAATTGATGCTTCTGCTGCAGTTGTTATGTCAATTCAGAACTCACTAGTTAATTGGGGCTTAGAACATTATGCAAGTGAAGAATTAAAACAAAAATACTTAGTTCCAATGGCAAGTGGAAAAACAATTGGTGCATTTGCCCTTTCTGAACCTGAAGCTGGATCTGATGCTACTAAGCAAAGAACAACTGCTATTGAAAAAGAAGATCATTATCTTTTAAATGGTACTAAGAATTGGATTTCAAATACATCAATTGCAAATTATTTTATCGTTATTGCTCAAACAAATGTTGAAAAAGGACATAGAGGAATTAATGCTTTTATTGTTGAAAAAGGATGGAAGGGTTTTGATTTAGGTCCTATGGAAAACAAAATGGGATTAAGAGGTTCTCATACCCATTCTTTAATGTTCACAGATGTTAAAGTTCCTAAAGAAAATAGGATTGGAGAAGATGGCTTTGGTTTTAAACTTGCACTTTTATCATTAAATGGTGGAAGAATCGGTATTGCTGCACAAGCACTCGGAATTGCACAAGGGGCTCTGGATTTAGCCATTCAATATTCAAAAGAAAGAAAAGCTTTTGGTAAATATATTTCAGAACATCAAGCAATTGCTTTTAAACTCGCAGATATGCACATAAAAACTGAATCTGCAAGAAATATGGTTTATAAAGCTGCTTGGATAAAAGACCAACATAAAGATTATAATATGGCAAGTGCGAGTGCAAAATATATTGCTGCTGAAAATGCAATGTATGTTACAACAGAAGCTGTTCAAATACATGGTGGTTATGGTTATGTAAAAGAATACCATGTTGAACGTTTAATGCGTGAAGCAAAACTTACACAAATTTATGAAGGTACTTCCGAAATTCAACAAATTGTAATTTCAAGAGAATTATTGAAATAAGAATAAACATGATAACTAAACTTAAATCAAATAGAAAAGCTAAATTAAAAGCTTTGCTAGTTATTCCTGTAATTGGATTGGCACTTATACTGTTTTCATTTTCAAGAAATAAACAAACTGTTAGTAGTGCAGAAATTATTGCTCCACAAGATTCAATTTATACAAAAGTTGATAAGATGCCAAAATTTAAAGATGGCGATATTGCACTAAGAAAGTTTGTTGCCACAAATGTTAAATACCCAAAAGTTGCAATAAAGAATAAAATTGAAGGTACTGTATATGTGAAGTTTGTAGTTGACAAAACAGGTAAAGTAGGAAAAATAGAAATACAGAAGGGTGTTTCAAAAGAATTAGATAAAGAAGCAAAAAGAGTTATTCGTAGTTTACCCAATTTTGAAAAACCAGGCTACAAAAACGGCAAAACTGTTAATGTATGGTTTAGTATGCCAATTACATTTAGATTGAAATAACTGTTAAATTAAAAAGAAAAAAGCTGTAAGTTAAACTTACAGCTTTTTACATCTTATATATTTGTTAAATAATTAACCATTTACCATCATAGGCATTAATAACATTAAAACATCTTCATTTTCAGAATCTGCTTCAAAAGGAAGCATAATTCCTGCACGAGAAGGATCTGACATTTCAACAACAACTTCGTTTGAACCAAGGTTTGAAAGAATTTCTGATAAGAAAACAGATTTAAAACCTATTTCCATTTCATCACCTTCGTACTGGCAAGATAAACGTTCATGTGCAGAAATTGAAAAATCAATATCTTGTGCTGAAACTGTAATCTCATTAGCAGTTAAATGTAACTTTATTAAATTACTTGCTTGATTTGAAAATACAGAAACTCTTTTCACAGTATTATATAAATCTGTTCTATTTATAATTAATTTATTAGGATTTTCTGTTGGAATAACAGATTCATAATTTGGGAATTTACCCTCAGTTAATCTGCAAATTAATTTAAATCCTAAAAATGAAAATATTGCATTCTTATCATCAAATTCAACAACAACATCTTCATCCATGCCTGATAACAAACCTTTTAGCAAACTTGCAGGTTTTTTTGGTAAAATAAATGAAGATTCCTTATCTGCTTTTACATCTACTCTTTTATATCTAACAAGTTTATGAGAATCTGATGCAACAAATGTCATATCATTTTCAGTCATTGCAAAATAAACACCATTCATTACTGGTCTTAACTCATCATTTGCAGTTGCAAAAATTGTTTTACTAATTCCTGTTTCTAAAATATTTGAGTTTAATGAAAACCTAATTGAACTTTCTTCAACTAATTCTGGAAACTGAGGATATTCTTCTGCAGGTGCTCCAACAATACTAAATTTACCATTTTCAGATAAAATAGTAATTGAAAGTGTTTCTAAATCAATTTCAAAAGTAAGAGGTTGTTCTGGAAATTCTTTTAATATATCAAGCAACCTTCTTGCCTCCAAAGCAACTTTACCATCACCATCACTATTTTCAAGTGATAGTTTTGTTATTAATGTTGATTCTAAATCAGAAGCCGTTATAGTTAAATCTCCACTTTTTAAGTCGAATAAAAAACTATCTAAAATTGGAATTGTTGATTTTCCACTAATTGCTTTACTTACACTCTGTAGGTGCGATAATAATTCTGAACTTGAAACAATGAACTTCATTATATATATATTTTAATTTTTTGCTAAATTATACATTTTTACTTTACAAACAATATACCAACAATCATTTTTTCATTTACTTTCTGACAAGTTTTAATAACTTATTAACAACAACATAGTCTTATTCTATTTCAATATAAATTAATCTTGCTTTTTTTTGAGATAATTATATTAATATATTTGCATAAAAATAATTAATAAAAAATATGTCACATTCATCAAACAAAGCAAT